>Ga0351841_1083_pt1 | contig 13386 bp, 10 predicted proteins | sample BONcelHFGM3001E6_FD_206884 | JGI IMG/M metagenome (GOLD analysis project Ga0351841, IMG submission 206884) | Enriched cells from coal bed in the Powder River Basin, Montana, United States - BONCAT cells FGM rep1 HSBNCT.FGM.300.1.E6 ...
CCCGTGCCCACCACATTCTTCCTTTCTCCGTGCTGTCCGTTCCAGCGCCCGACACGTAGCAAAAGGTTATATCGGGGTTTAGCCTGCTCAGGGTCTTTGCAAAGCCCATAGTGAGGTCGTAGGTGACTTTGGTGTATTCCGGCTCTTTCATGCCGACTGATGACACCCCAGCGCAGAAGAAGCAGGCGTTGTAGCCTGAGAGTTGGGATTCGATGGCGGACAGGTTGTAGAAATCGGTGTGGATGATCTCCGCCAGCTTGGGGTGTGTGACTCCGCAGGGCTTGCGGTTGATGACGAGGACGGATTCAACGGCTGGGTGATGCAGGGATTCGTGCAGGACACCTTCTCCTACCATTCCAGTGGCACCAGTGATGATTGCCTTGATTTTGGGGATCATATTGCAAATAATTAGTAATGATCAAAGGTACATTGTCTGGTGATAATTTTGCCAAACATTGTTATTTTCCGATCCGATTCGAACAAACTGTTAAAATTGTCAGCTAATATGGATTAAGGTGGGTAATTTCCTGAAGCAATCACAAAAACTAAAGGAGAAATCTATCCATTACTTCGGAAGTCGGTACCATACAAGATTCTCGCATGCCAAATACCCTGTACCTGTTCTTTGCTATGATTCCATAAATAAAATCGCGAGCAAAGGGTGGAATGATGATCAGGATGTAAAAAAGGTTCCAGAAGCATCCCAAATCCTTCAAAATTTCCAAGATAGCCTTGGATTTAAAGAAAAGGACTTCGTTTTTAACATATACAACGGTTGATTGGTCTGTGGCGGGGAAGCCGTGCTGCGATAGAATAGCCTGTCCGGCACTGGACTGGTAGGCAGTGAAAGAAAATTTCTTTTTTCTATCTCGTTTGATTATAAATTGAACGGTGCCGTTGCACAAATTACATACGCCATCGAATACTACGAGCTGATCCCTCTCCATAATTTCAAAGGTACGGAATAATGATACCGCTATGCACTTTGTTTCTTCGCCAGCCCGACAATATCCTTCGCTTCCAGCACCTTTCTCTCATTGCCAAAAAGCACGCTATTGACCATCGCCAAACCTAGTTCCTTCAGGGTAATGAAGTAATTGGGAACAATGGACGGCAAACAGAGTTTCAATATCTTGCCATCGGGCAGAGATATGTTCGGGAATAGGCTCACCCGATATACCTGCCAAGTGAATTATTTGTTCAAATGTTTCTGTACCAGCCCCAATAATTCCTTTATGCTGAACGGTTTCGCAAGATAGTCGTCGCATCCGGTCTCCAGTGCTTTCTCCCTGTCCCCTATAAGGCCAAAGGCAGTTTGAATGATAATAACAACATCTTTGTTAAACTCCCGGATTCGACGAGTAGCTTCATATCCATTCATCTGGGGCATATTGACATCCATAAAAATCAAATCAATGTCGGGATGATTCTGGCAAACCTGAATAGCCTCAATACCCGTTACTGCGTAGTGGATCTCCTTACAATACTTTTTTACCACCATTGCGAGAAACGATTTCGAGGTTTCGTCATCTTCAGCAATCAATATTTTCAGATTCTTTATTCGACAATCTGGTCCGGTTCCATGAACCTCTTCTGTAAAAACACACGCTTGGTCTTGTTTTGGTTCAACTGCATAAGGAATGTTGAAATAGAATGTCGAGCCCTTCCCAAGCTCGCTTTCAACCCAAATTTTTCCTCCAAGCATTTCAACATAGGACTTTGCAATTGACAATCCCAATCCAGCGCCATCATAATTTCTGGTATGTGACTCGCTACCCTGTCTGAACCGTTCAAAAATGATTTCCCTTTTTTCGTGGGAGATGCCGTCTCCCGTGTCTTTCACGAAAAATTCAAGGTACTGATCCTTTTTCTTATAACCAAATTCAATTGAGCCATCGTGAGTAAATTTATTGGCATTGCCAACTAAGATAAAAAGAATGTCATGAATTTTCTCGCCATCTGTTTTAATTATGACTTCTTTTGAAGACACTAAATTAGTAGCTGTAAAACGTATCCCTTTTGATTCAATGTCAGGTTTAAAAATTCTGTAAATTTTTTCGATTTGCCCGTTGATATTCGTTGTTGACAATTTCACCTCTACTTGCCCCGATTCCACTTTGGAAATATTAACGATATTCGTTATTATATTGAGCATCCGGGTACAACTTTTTTCTATGACTTTGATGTATTGTTGCTGGTTCTCGCCTGTAAGATCCGGTTCCCTTAAAAGCTGGGCAAACCCAAGTATCCCATTCATCGGGGTTCTAATCTCATGACTTAAATTGGATAGAAAAGCTGATTTCAATTGGTCACTTTCCTCTGCCTTCTCTTTGGCAACCCGGAGTTCATCTCTCTGCGTGATAAAATCGCCAAACAGAACTCCTATATCTTTAAATTCACCCGGGCATTGCTGAAGTTCATTAATCTGTGACCGATTGCCTGATTTAAGGATGCTTTTTACCAATTTCAATGGTTTATTTATCCATCTTCGGGTTGTAAAATGGGAAATAGCCAATACGGTAATTATTGAACAAAGAAAGATCAGTAGCATAGAAAAAGTCATCATTCGATAGAGTCCCAAGAAATCTGATGTTCTTGTAAAGTTGATCCGGGCTATTTGTTCATCATTCCAGTCTGCCAGATCCTTGATGGTCGAAATAACGATAGGGTCATCGCTTGGCGGTGGGTCTGTATGTTGTACAAAACTTGCAGAAGCTCCACTCAGTTTTGTTAGTTCGTCCAAATAGTTCCGATCCCATCGTTTTGCAATGAACAAGTATCCACTTGGTTCGGTAAGCATGTGCGTGGGATCATTCTCGGGATGAATTGATGCACAGCTTATCTGAACAACTCCATCAGATGTAATCTGAAAAAAGTTTAAAAACTTCAGTTTTTTCAACTTAACCAACACTTCAACGGGAATAAACTCCCGGGAAACAAATTCATCTGAAAAGTCTTCATGTACAATTTTAAAAGAAGTGTCATAAACACAGACATAATCAACATGAAAGGATCTGAGAATAGTTGTGATATTATTTTCGTACCAGTTTGCATCGTATTTATTTAATATTTCTACGAATTCATCCCAAAAAGTATAGTCATAAACAACCTGGTTCAGGGTAGTGGTTTTGAGAATGATCAACGAATTGATTTCATTGCCGAATTGGCTCTTGTCTCCCTCCTTAATCAGTCTTTCCTGCTGTTTTGTAATAAGATACAATGCAGATAAAAGAAGCATAAAAACCACTCCGGTTATTAGGAACATAAGAAGTATCCTGGAATATATGCCAACGTTCTTCATAATCATCGTAAGGATTTCCAATGCAAAGAATAAATTGCATCCATTAGTTTGGGAAAAGATACGCTAAAAGTAATAATTATTCCGATACGATGACCTGAAACAAATTTCTTTTAGCGAGTTCGTAAACTATATTCCTTTCATCGGGTTCAGCGCCTGCCGGTTTACGTCTGTTTTTTCTGTATATTTGCTCCCTTGAACCGCTGGCTGGCCATATTGATCCTGAGCATTGGAACCGCGATCCTGGTTTCCCATGCAGCCATTCCCCACCACCATCACGACGGGGTTGTCTGCTATCATCATGATGAAGGGAACGACCATGCACAGGAATCATCCCACTCCCACGGGCCCGCACACCCATTGGATTTCAACTGCTCACTGAAGCAATTTTACCTGGCTCCGGCTAATAAACGGGAAATAACACCCGACGTGATGCAGATCAACAGTAACGTATCTTCCCAGGCAGGATTGCCCGTTGTTATGCATATCAGGCTTGCACCCGAATCCACCCCGTTAAAATTACTTTTTTATCACACACTCCAAGCTTTTCCCGATCCGGTTTTCTCTCAATCAGGCCCCCGCGCTCCCCCCGTTTCGTAACCGTTCAACCAAGTTTTTATCACTAACCATTGTGAACGTTGCGCCCTTCATGCTTTTGTATTGAAGCCTAATGACAAGAAGGCACAAAGACACGAAGGACATGAACGTATCGAAAATATCTTGAAAATGAAATACGGAATTATTTTATTACTGGCAGGGTTGATGGCTGGATGCCAGCCCAAACAAGCCGACACCCACGCTGATGAATCTGCATCGGGTGCACACGAAGGAGAACCTGGCGGGCATGAGGCTGCCTCCTCCCGCGCAACGATCTTTGCCGACAGCCTGGAGCTTTTCATGGAATACGGACCGCTTGTTTGCAATGAGGAAGCGGGATTCCTGGCGCACATTACAATCCTGAATGATGATTACCAGCCACTGAAAGGATCATCAGTTGTTTTGAATGTTACATTTGCTGGGAAAACAGAGGTAATCCCTTTTGAAGCCAAAGATGTTGCCGGAATTTATCATGCGGTATACAACCCGTTAGAAGAAGGGTTCTCAATGATATCAGTGGAAGCTGTTTTTCATAATAAACTGGTTGTATTTAACCTTGATACAGTTCCTGTATATCATTGCGATCATGATGTCCAAGAAAAGGTACAGGAACATGAAAATCTCATTGCCTACACGAAAGAGCAGGCATGGAAGACCGACTTCTCAACCCAACCTGTTGTTCAACGCCCTTTCAACCAGATCATCAAGACCAGTGGACAGGTGCTCCCTGCACGAGGCGATGAAATGATGGTGCCTGCCACTGCATCGGGGATGGTGAAATCGGGGCCGGCTGACCTGGTTCCCGGCATCAGGGTTCAGAAAGGTCAATGGCTATTTTCGATCATGACAAGCGATCTGTCGGAAGATAACCTGCAGACCCAAATCTCGCTTGCTTTGACAACACTTGAAAAGGCTCAATCTGATTTCAATCGGGCCGAAGAGTTAATCAGGGAGAACATCATCTCACAAAAACAGTATATTGAGGCTCAGACGGTCCTCGCAGAAGCCACTACCCGTTACAAAGCCCTTACACGCAACGTTACCTCTGGAGGAAAACATATTTTCTCACCTAATAGCGGTTATCTTAAAACTGTCTATGTTCATGAAGGGGACTACGTGACTGTTGGCCAACCTCTGGCAATGATTTCACAAAACCAGCGGCTTGTATTGAAAGCCGATGTTTCGCCCAGGTACTCATCAGAGCTCCCTGGAGTGGTCTCGGCGACTTTTAAAACCCTCTACAATAACGAAGTACACGATATCAATGCGTTGGGAGGAAAGTTGGTTTCATTTGGAAAGACAGCCGACAATTATACATTTTATACTCCCGTATTCTTCGAGTTCGATAACGGTGGCGAGATTATCCCTGGCTCATTTACCGAAGTTTACCTGAAATTGGCCAATAAACCCCGTACACTCACAATTCCGCTGACTTCCCTTATCGATGAAGCAGGGACAATGTATGTATATATCCAGATTGACGGGGAGCTGTTTGAGAAGAGGGAGGTGAAGGCTGGAGAAAACGATGGCAGGGATGTTGCGATACTAGATGGCATCCGTGAAGGCGAACGCGTGGTGGCAACTGGTGCCATCCAGGTAAAAATGGCTTCGCTCTCATCTTCTATTCCTCACGGTCATGCACATTAACAGGAGGCAGCGATGGTAAACAAACTCATCAAATTAGCTCTCGATAACCGGTTTATCACACTATTTTCCGGAATCATCCTTACCGTTGCCGGTGCAATTACCGCCTGGCATATGGAGGTTGACATCTTCCCCGACCTGACAGCACCAACGGTAGTCGTCATGACTGAAGCTTCCGGTATGGCATCCGAAGAGGTGGAACGACTTGTCACACTCCCGATCGAAACATCAGTAAATGGAGCAACCAATGTGCGGCGGGTCCGCTCATCCTCAACCACCGGATTCTCTGTGATCTGGGTCGAGTTCAACTGGGGCACAGATATATACAGGGCCCGTCAGATTGTAACAGAAAAACTGACCGGGGTCTCCGAACGACTGCCCGAAGGGGTTGGTATTCCTACGTTGGGTGCGCAATCCTCTCTGCTGGCCGAAGCAATGATCATTGGACTTACGGCCGATACCACCAGCCTGATGGAACTTCGCACCCTGGCCGACTGGCAGATTCGCCCTCCCCTGCTCGCCATCCCTGGTGTTGCCCAGATCACTGTGATTGGCGGTGATATCATGGAGTACCAGATTCAAGCCAATCCACAAAAGATGAACTACTTCGACGTCACACTCCAGGAACTTCTGGATGCGGTGGAAAACCTGAACATCAATGCTTCGGGTGGAATCCTGAACCAATATGGCAGCGAATATACGATACGTGCCCTGCTAAGGACCTCAGATCCTGCTGAAATGGGTAAAGCGGTGATCAAGAATGTGAAAGGGATCCCTGTGAAGATTGAAGATGTAGCCGAGGTAAAAATCGGGGCAAAATCACCAAAGCTTGGAACGGCATCGGAACTTGGGAAGCCCGCAGTACTTCTTTCTGTCAACAAGCAGCCACATACCAACACGGTGGAGCTGACGAAACACCTGGATGCGGCAGTGGAAGATATCCAGAAAAGCCTCCCACCTGATGTTCATCTCTCCACAAACATCTTCCGGCAGTCCACCTTCATCGAAAACGCCATTGCCAATGTGGAAAAAGCGATCATGGAGGGAGCCCTCTTCCTGGTTATAATCCTATTCCTCTTTCTCAACAATTGGAAATCTGCTGTTATCTCCCTCCTGGCCTTACCTCTGTCGCTCTTTATGGCTATTCTTACCCTGAACTGGTTTGGCTTTACCCTCAATACCATGAGCCTCGGAGGGATAGCGATTGCTATTGGCGCCATGGTCGATGATGCCATCATCGATGTGGAGAATGTTTACCGGCGCATCAGGGAGAACTTCCGGAAGCCGGAGGGTGACCGTACCGGCATCCTGGAGGTCGTTTACAAAGGAAGCACCGAGATCCGCTCATCGATATTCAATGCTACACTGATCATCATCGTGACTTTCATTCCGCTTTTCTTTCTTAGTGGTATGGAGGGTCGAATGCTTAAACCGCTTGGTATCTCTTTCATCGTCTCCCTCTTTTCTTCAATGCTCGTAGCCATAACGGTAACACCTGTTCTTTGCAGCTTCTGGCTTTCTGATGAGCGTACAGCCCGAAAAGCCGATCGGGATGCCTGGATTGTAAAGTTACTGAAACGGGGGTATGAAGCCGGTCTGACCCGGGCGTTGAACAACCGATGGAAGATTGTCATTTCGGGCATCATCCTCTTTGGCATCTCCCTGGGATTTCTCTTTTCGCTGGGGAGGAGTTTCCTTCCCCCTTTCAACGAAGGCTCAATGACCATCATGGCCAATACCCAACCAGGGATCTCCCTGGAGGAATCTGACAAACTGGCCCAACTGTTAGAGCAGGAACTGATGAAAATCCCTGAAGCCAGAACGGTTGCCCGCAAGACAGGCAGAGCCGAACTGGATGAACATGCACTGGGGACAAACGGGTCGGAGATCGAAGTGCCGTTTGAATTGACGGACCGAAGTCGTTATGAAGTATTCGCAGATGCCCGTCAACGGCTCTCCTCCATTCGGGGTATCAGCGTTGAAATAGGGCAACCCATCTCTCACCGGATCGATCATATGCTGAGTGGGACCCGGTCGAATATTGCAATCAAGGTTTTTGGTGATGACCTCAACCTGATTTACGGGATCGCAAACCAGATCAGGGATGAAATCGCTGATGTACCCGGTCTTGCCGACCTGAACGTGGAGATGTTGATCGAACGTCCGCAACTGCAGATCAAGCCTCGCAGGGAGATGCTTGCACGTTTTGGAATATCCACACCCGATTTTGCCGAGTTTGTGGATGTTGCACTCGCCGGGAAGGTGGTTTCGCAGGTGTATGAAGGGGTTTCTACCTTCGACATCACCGTGAAATACGACCAGATCAACCGTGCCGACATGGAAGCGATCAGGAACATCCCTGTTGACACCCGTTTCGGAGTACCTGATGCTCCCGTACCACATGGGGATAATCCATCCACGTCTCATAAGGTCCCGTTATATTTTATCGCCGATGTTGTTTCGGCCACAGGGCCAAACACCATTAACCGCGAGAATATGCAACGTAAGATCGTAGTTTCGGCCAACGTTGCCGGCCGTGACCTTAGAAGCACGGTGAATGAGATAAAGGAGACAATTGCTGCCGGAATTACTCTTCCCGAAGGATACAGGGTTGAATATGGAGGTCAGTTCGAGAGTGAGGAGGCTGCTTCGCAAATCCTTTTCTGGTCGATGATCGGAGCTATCCTGGTCGTTTTTCTGTTACTCTTCCAGGAATTCAAGAAATTCAAGACAGCAGGCATCATTATGATGAACCTCCCCCTTGCACTGATTGGAGGCGTTTTCACTGTAGTTTTGACTACCGGTGTGATCAGTATCCCTGTCATCATCGGGTTTATTTCACTTCTCGGTATTGCAACACGTAACGGGATCCTCCTGGTATCGCGCTATGAACACCTCCGTGAAGATGGGATAAGCTTAAACAAACGACTTCTCTCCGGGTCACTTGACCGGTTGAATCCCATCGTGATGACAGCATTATGTGCCGCTTTGGGGATGTTACCACTGGCACTGGGAAGCGATTTACCCGGCAATGAGATCCAGAGTCCGATGGCTAAGGTGATCCTTGGAGGATTGCTGACTTCAACGCTTCTCAATCTCTTTTTTATTCCCGTGATCTATTCGTTGGTGAACCGGAAGGTGTAACCTTTTTCATTCTTCGCCGTTAAATAGTAAGGAGTTTCTATCCTGTTTCTCACTACCAAATCTCATGGTTTATGAGCAAGATACTCGTTATTGATGATCGCAAGGGGAACCTGACGTCTGTCAGGGCAACACTCGAAGATGCTATCCCCGGCTGTCAGGTCATAGATGCCCGTTCAGGCAGGGAGGGAATCGAACTTGCCAGGAATGAGCAGCCCGATGTGATTCTTCTTGATGTTTTAATGCCGGAGATGGATGGATATGAAGTGTGCAGACGGCTGAAGACAACCCAAAAAACCCGGCATATTCACGTGATCCTCATCTCGGCCTACGAGACCAACTCACAAAACAAGGTAAAAGGATTCAGTGCAGGTGCCGACGCTTTTCTTATCAGGCCAATTGAAAAAGCAGAACTCGCGGCTCAAATCAGCACAATGCTTCGAATCTCAAACACCGAGCAGCAACTCAAGGAGACTCTCCTAAAGGCACAGGAGGCAGAAAGGTTGAAATCAGCATTCCTGGCTACAATGTCACACGAATTTCGAACACCACTCAATGCCATCATCGGGTTTTCTGGATTGATCAATGAGGAAACCCCACCGAAAGAGGTGGCCATATATAGTAAAACAATCCATGACAATGGCCATATTCTGCTTAAACTTGTGGAGGATCTTTTTGACATCACTCTCCTTGAGACCGGAGATATTCGGATCAGGAGGGTGAATGTGAATATCCACTCCGTTTTGAACGAAGTGCTGGAAGCAGTACAACTGGAGAAGGAACGTGAACGGAAAAAGCATATTGATATCAAACTTAGTCCGGGAGATGCGGCATCCGACCTGCCATTGATGTCTGATCAGGCGAGGATCAGGCAGATCCTTGTTTACCTGGTGAAAAATGCTGTAAAATTTACCCGTGAAGGAACTGTTGAGATCGGCTACAGGAAGGAGTCATGGGCAGGCAAACAGTATGTCACATTTTATGTGAAAGATACCGGCGTTGGCATAGCTCCCGAACACCACAACCTGATTTTCGAATCCTTCCGGCAGGTCGATGACACCTACTCAAGGCCTTTCCAGGGAGCCGGGGTCGGTCTCTTCATATCCAAAAAGCTAACCAAACTGCTGGGAGGAGAATTGTGGTTAGAGTCGGCTTTAGGGGTTGGGTCGACATTCTTTCTCACCCTTCCGTTAAAGGTGGAAACAGGAAAGGGAGATATCCAGGACTTTGATACCCTGGAACCCAGAAGACAGGTCAGTTGATCAGGGTTTGCACCGCCTCTATCCAGGCATCCATGAACGTTTCACAGCATTGATTGATGTAGAAAACTATCCCTCTTCAGGATTGATCAGGTAATACATCGCCTTCACCATAGCTCCCTGGAAATCATTTGTCCGTGCGCCCACTCAAAGTACAACGGAAGGGTTTGGTCGTTGAAAGTCACTTGAAACATGCCGGGTATATCGATATAACCATTGGTATAGTTGCTTTGAGGAACAGCTTCCAGTCCGCCCGAAAAGGTATTCTGGAGTTGCAACGGAGTAAGGATTCGGTCGCGGATATTTTCCTGTATGGAGATCCCGGTTATCTTTTCCACCAATTGTCCGAGCAAAATATAGTGGGTATTGGAATAATGAAAAAGGTTCCGGGTGGATCGAAATGGGCAGAATCAGCCCCGTAATATGGCCAATGATGTGTTCAGCATTTTTAACCGGTCGAGGTAATGGTTTTTATACACTTGTTTAACCGGATCAGAAAGAAAGGATGATTGGATTAATGTCAAAACCATTTGATTTTTGGTCCGGTATTTATTAAGAATGGCCCTTACGCGGCTTTCCATCATTCCAATTCGTTGGCCGAATTCAAAAAAATCATCGTATGCGTAATACCCCAAAACCGTAAAGCTCTTTGTTTCATAGTCATTGGAGAATAAACCATCACGGAGGGCGAAAAACGAATCTGCGGGAATATGAATGAGTGTATCCATCAGATCATAGGCAGGGGCTAACAGATAATCGCCGCTTTTGGTCTGCTGAAGGGAAAAATTCTTAAGGTGTGCATCCCCGTTACTAAACAAATAGTTGAAGACAACCCGCTCGAAATATTTTTCCACCTCCACCGGGTAGGCCGCTACATGCTTTTTCAATTTTGAGGCGAGGTCTTCATAACTGCCGCTGTTTCTGTAACCATTCCCATCTTTTTCTCTTGTCATGCCCGTAATGGTTGCAAAATCCTCCTGGGCAATTTTACTTCCGTCGGGAGCATAATCAAATCGTTTCGTAAGGTATGCCGGCTCTCCGTTTTTAAAGAATACAAGGGCACATTCCGCAGTAAAAATTCCATAAGCCTGTTTGGCAATTTGCATGGTCAGGTGTTCATTTGCCGGTAGTTCTCCTTCTTTCCCAAGTGGAGGCCTGAAGGGTATAGGTTTTAAAATATACCGACCAGGTTCACTCCTTTCGGTAAGCCGGAGCTTATTTCTATCTAGCACCAGCGATTGTTTGAACTGCGCTCCGGATATAGAAATGGTCTTACTGTTCTGCCTTAATTTTTCTGCTACCACGTCGTCGCTGTTTGGCGCATTAAAATCCAATATATGGCTTACGCTTTTCCTATCAAACAACAGGCGTAAAGCACCGGGACTATACGTTTTAAATCCTTCAGCAAGAGTGCACGGGCAATGGTTGATTTCGTTGAGGTTCATCTCCTGGCTGTCATTTTTATGGTCACGGCCCCTACTGTATCGAATGCTGCTGTTGCTTCCAGTAAACTCAAAATATCTTTTTCGTCGATGTTTAAATACCGGGTTTGTATGGCTAAATTTGCTCCTTCCGCTATCAGGTTGCTAAAAAAAGGAAACATGAAGGGACTATGGTATTCCTTCTGAGATTTTGGAAGGGTCAGGCTTATGGCCGGTTTTTCAGGGTCGATGAAATAGGCATCATCGTACAGGAATGAAAAATGATCCGGCCCCTCTTCTGCCAAAACACCTGCAAGTATCCCATTGTCAAATACTTCCGCAGTTCTCATTGATCAATGTTCCTTTTTACGATCAGCATCAGTTCCATGCCTAGCACTCCGGCTAATTTGTTCAACAGGGCGAAGGAAGGATTGCCTTGTCCCCTTTCCAGTTTATACACGCTATTTGTGCTCACGTTGGCCAGTTCTGCCAGGTGAGGTTGCGTTATTCTCAACTCTTTTCTTCGGTTTTTAATGGTTTCCCCAAGTTGTGACGCCAACATATTACGGTGATTTTTACTTCAAAAGTAATGAATTTTCTCTCCTTCGCAAATAAAATCACAGCATGATGTGATATTTCCTGAAAAGCTTCACGATGTTGGCATGAATGTCACTAAAATCACAGTATAGTGTGATTATTTAAAAGAAGCTTTTCCTAACAAAGCGTATCTACTGGCCGATTCCCTTGCATACTTCCCCCAGAAGCGGATGAGGGCAGGATCGGACCAGTTCATAAGCGGAGGGTGGTGGGTTAGCCACCGGGAGCCCCAGTTACCCTCTGCATCAAGCAGGCGTAGTGTCAGGTAGTGACTAGCCATTCGCCGGGCCATTTCTGTCTCATCTTATGGATGCAGGCAGGTAAGAATTTGCCGCAGAAAGGCTTCGGGGACCCATTATCCACTCCTGCCAAAAAACCGGTTGTGATGATCCCGGTGATCCTGCTGTTCGTGGTATTTGTTGTGTTGTGGTGGTTTGATTCACCGGTGGCGTTCTGGTGAGGCATCGGGATGGTCGTGCTGGGGTATGGGTACAGCCTGGTGTATCCGTTTTTTACCGGAAAAGGAGAGGTTCGCTGAACAAAAACCTTTTTTCTTGATTTCCCCGGAAGGCTGTTGTAATTTTACCGGAAAGATATCATCTCATGAAACATCGTTCTGTAAGTGCGATAACCCTCGTCCTGGGGATGGCGGGAATCGCTGTCCTGGTTTTCTTCATGACCGGGAATTCTCTTATTCTGCCGGAATCCGGATCACCGAAAAATAGTAAGACCACCCGGATGCCCGGTCCAACCCGGCTGGCTATGATGGCCGACCATCAGTTCAACAAACTGTACGACCCGCTCCTGGGTGAGATCCCTCCCGGGATCCGGGGCAGGGAGCTGGCTTTTGTTAAAACCCTTCCGGCGTTTGACGATTCCGAAGGACAGTCCTGGACCTGGCGTGGCCCGGGGAACATTGGCGGCCGGATGCTGTGCATCGCGATAGATCTGGAGGATGAAAACCATCTGCTGGCCGGCAGCGCTTCGGGCGGGATGTGGGAATCGCTGGATCAGGGCGAGAACTGGCACAAAACAACTTCTCCCGATGCCGAACAGAGCGCTACCTGCGTCGTGCAGGACCGGCGTCCGGGCAAACGGAATATCTGGTATTACGGAACCGGGGAGATGCTTAGCACCACCAACCGGAACATCAGTACCAACGCCCGTACCCTGGGCATTGGCAACGGAATCTTCAAATCGACCAACAACGGAGCGTCCTGGAAACCGCTGGCTGCCACCCAGGAGGGATCTCCGGCCTCCCTTACTGAAATCTTTCAGGGGATCTGGCGGATCGTGACCGATCCGGTCACCCTGGACGAGGACGTGGTGTATGCAGCCTGCTACGGGGCTATCATGCGCTCGGCCGACGGAGGCGAGAGCTGGGAAGTGGTGCTGGGAGATCTGGAAAACAAATCCTTCTGCACCGACC
>Ga0351841_1084_pt1 | contig 13330 bp, 8 predicted proteins | sample BONcelHFGM3001E6_FD_206884 | JGI IMG/M metagenome (GOLD analysis project Ga0351841, IMG submission 206884) | Enriched cells from coal bed in the Powder River Basin, Montana, United States - BONCAT cells FGM rep1 HSBNCT.FGM.300.1.E6 ...
ATTGAATAAAGGCGAAATACTGGGCTTCTTTGGCCTTGAAGGCTCAGGAACCGACAAACTGTCACGCATGATCTATGGATTAGAATCAATAAACAAAGGTGAGATTTACTACAAAGGTGATAAACTGCCCGTGATTACACCGCCAAAAATGGTGGATCAAAAAATAATGTATCTGAACAACAACCGCAAAGTGGCTGGCTTGCTGCTCGATATGCCGGTTTCAGACAATGTGGCCATGCCTATCCTCAAAAAAATATCAAAGATGATATTTTTAAAATTCCATTCACTATATAAAATTGCACAAGCATATATCAAAGAGTTTTCCATTGTGATTCCGTCAGTCAAAACCGCTCCTAAGAACTTAAGCGGCGGGAACCAGCAGAAAGTTATGTTGTCAGTGTGTTTGGCAGCAGAACCTGAACTTCTGATTGTCAACGAACCGACACGAGGCATTGATGTCGGCGCGAAAGCAGAAATACACAAATTCCTTTTGGATATCGCCCAAAAAGGCGTTGGCATCATTCTCTTCAGCGCTGAGCTCCCTGAACTGCTGAGTTTGGCAGACAGGATCATCGTGATGAAAAATAGGACTATTGCAGGCGAGCTGTCCGGCTCTGAAATCAATGAGCAATCTTTGATGGCTCATGCTGCAAGCTAAAGAAAGGGTGTGTGCTAGATGAATAAAGCAAAACAGCCCTCCTTGCAGAAATCTGAGAACAGCGGACGAATAAGCAAACTGACGATAGTGATTCTGGTGATCGTACTGGCTTTTATTTTGAGCGTATCAACAGGAACGTTTTTCAGTTACAGCAATTTATATTCGATTTTATTCGGTGTCTCGATTCAATTTTTTGCCCTGATCGGATTTACATATTTGATGATCATGGGTGAGATTGATTTGTCCGTGGGGGCTTTGTATGGGTTCGGAGGAGCGCTGCTGGGGGTTCTCATGATCGTTTTAAAGATTCCCTTTGTTCCCGCGCTCGTTTTAACTCTTATAGTGGCGGTACTTATCGGTTTTATCAACGGATATTTGGTCGTCCGGTTCCGTATCAATTCCCTGATGGTCACGCTGGGCATGATGAGTATCGCTAAGGGATTGACATCGGCCCTATCGACATCTCTGGGGGCTGCGATTTTTCCATCGGTTTACCGGGATCTTATAAAAATCAGACTGCTTGATATCCACTGGAGCATTATTGCGTTTATCATCATCGTGATCGTGCTTGAAATTTTACTCTATAAGACATCCGTTTTCAAAAAACTTTATTATGTTGGCAACAATATCGAAACGGCGAAGATTTACGGCATAAAAGCGGGAAGAATCAAGGTGATTGCGTTCATTGTTTCAGCTGTTCTGGCTGTATTCGGCGGAATACTCGCCACTTCAAGGATCACGCATGCATATCCGACAACAGGAGAAGGTCTTGAGTTTACTTTCGTGACGGCGGCAGTGCTGGGTGGCGCGAGTCTTTACGGAGGAAAAGGGAGTATTCTGCGGTCGGCATTGGGGCTGTTGTTTATCGCTATAATGCAAAACGGAATGATCATCTACAAAATTGACCCTTACTTCCAAACGGTTGTTCTTGGATTGATCCTGATTGTGGCTGTCTTTGTGGATACATCCCTGAATAAAAAGAGGGCATAAAGACAAACGGATTGTATTTCTGGAGGCAATGAACATGAATATAAAAGAAATAATATCAAAGAATTGGGTTACCGTGTTTCTTCTGTGTGTGGTTTTGATTATCGTCCTGTCACTTGGGAGCGATATATTCTGGTCTTTGGACAATTTGAACTCTTTGCAGACAAGCATTGGGCCGACGGCCATTGTGGCTTTCGGTATGGTCATATTATTGATCTGCGGCGTGTTTGACTTGTCGGTAGGCTCAATTATGGTTCTCTGCGGTATGGTGTGTGCCAGACTGTTCGAGATAGATATGCCTGTGTGGATGGTTGTTGTAATGGGCTTGATTCTGGGGGCGGCGGCAGGTGCAATCAATGGAGTGCTGGTCGGCGTATTAAAAATAAACGCATTGATAGCGACAATCGGTACCATGAATATATTTCAGGGTGCTGCCATGCTGCTGTTTGCCGCAAGCCGAAAGGGACAGGCGGAATATCAGGTGACAATAGAGTTTCCGAGGGAATTCGTACAGATGGGGACGGGCAAGCTGCTGGGGATATACTATATATTCTGGGTCATGATCATTCTGCTCATCGGGATAACGATTTTTTTGAGGTACTCACCGACAGGGCGCAAAATGTACTTAACGGGCGACAACCGCGAAGCAGCCAAAATGATGGGGTTCAATATCCCGCGTCTTCTTTTGCTTTCCTTTGTGTTTACCGGTTTTTTATGTGCTTTGGCCGGCATCATCTCTGTGGCGCGGTTTGAGCAGGCAAACAGATACATGGGGGAGGGTATAAACATCATTGTGCTTATCAGCTGTATTCTAGGGGGCGCAAGCCTGCTTGGCGGCCGAGGCACAGCGGCAGGCGCACTGTTTGGCGTCGTGTTTATGTCTCTTGTAACCAATATGTTCAATTTATTCGAGGTGAAATCCACATGGCAAAACGTCGTGGTGGGCGCGATACTGATCGTCGTCGTGACACTTGACGGCTATCTGACAATCAGAAAGCAGCAGGAGTTAGGCAGGATATAAATAAAGGCAAAAACCAGGCCGCGGTTTCACCGCGGCCGACACAGAGATACTGAAAATATAGAAGGAAGTATGTGAATTTATTTTGATATCTTACTGCCTCGTTTATACAGAGACGCTTTCGTTATAAGCACCGCTTAACGATCCTGAATACATCCTCTTTTGTGACCGCTCTTGGGTGTCCTTTGGCATCTTGTAAATAGTTGCTGAAACACAAATCAACGACTGTCGGGATATCCACTTCACGCAATCCATAATCCTTGTAAGTGACTGTAACGCCTGTTTGTTTGTATAGGCTTTTTATGATATCCGGAAGCTTCTGCGCCTTTTGGCTGGCGGGTAAATTTATATTAAGGCGCGGGTCTAATATCTGAGCAACGACTGCAAAATCAGCTTCTGCATGCGGCAGCGTAAACTCAATGACCTGCGGTATACAGGCTGCGAGGGTCCCACCGTGCGGCCCGTCAGTTAAAGCGCTGACAGGCTGCCCGATCGCATGGGGCAGACAAAGGCCTGACTGCGTAAAAGCGTATCCTGCCAGCGTGCAGGACAACGCCATTTTTGATTTAGCAGTGATATTTGTGGAGTCATTGACCGAGGCCACGAAGCTTTCCGAAAAAAGCTGCATGGATTTTAACGCCAGCATGCGTGACCATTCGTTGGCGCCATTTGCAATAAAAGACTCAAAAGCATGTGCGAATGTATCGATCCCTGTCAACGCGGCGATGTGTTTCGGAACAGAAATCATCAACTCCGGATCCACAATGGATACCTTGGGATAGATGATCGGGTTGATGATCGCTGCTTTGAGCTTGAGTTCAGCGTTGTTAATGACTGAGATATGGGTGGCTTCAGTGCCTGTGCCTGCTGTTGTCGGCGCTGTGATAATAGGCAGGCATGGCGTTTCGGGCTTTAAGAATTTTTCGCCGTGCCTCACCGTATAATCCCAGCAACTGCCCCCGTGGGTGGAAACCAAAGCAATGGCCTTGCCCGTATCGATGGCGCTGCCGCCGCCGATGGCCATAACCAAATCGCATTTTTGCTTCACGCATAAGGCTGCGCCTTGGTCGATAACGGTATGGCGCGGGTTCGGCACCACATCGTAGAACTCATAATAGCCAAGGCCTATTTTTTTCAAGCCTTTTAATATTTGTGACGCGAGGTCGCTTCCCTTTAAAAAAGGATCAAAGACAGCGAACACTTTGCTGCCGAATTTTTTACATATTGCCGGCATTTGTTCTATTTTACCGGCGCCAAACATGATTTCTACAGGGAAATACATATTAAAACTAATCATGCCGAACACTCCTATCTGCTAGGCATATCATGAACCATGCTGCCTAAAGCACCTCGTTGATTTCCAGATGCTCATTATCTGGGCCGCGGAATAAAATCCATTTTGAACCATTGTGCCAGACCTTTGGAGCGTATGTGATCTCCTCTTCTTCGAATTGGACGCCCTTGTCTTCAAGCTGCTTTCTTACCGCTTCGATGTTTTTGACACGAATCGCGATATGATCGAACCAGCCGTCTGTTCTTATCTGTGGCTTTGGAAATTGAACGGCTTCAATACAAAAGGCCCCAAGAGTCAGAAAACAGATTTTGATCGCGCCGTCATCGCTGTTAAGGGAAGTCTCGTGTGCATTTTCAAAACCTAAGATCTCCATATAGAATTTTTTTGTTTTTTCGATATCGGTGATGAACAAGCCGATATGCGCCAAACCAGCCATAGATCCTTTGCCGTTCTTATATGCGCTCATAATATCAAAGACCTCACCTTTCCCGCTTTTTCCGGTATAGTTTGCTTTATATCAGGCTGCCGCCAGCCTTATAGAGCTTCCCGATCTCATCAGCTGTCACTATGGCTGCGAGCATTTCTTCTTTTGTGACTTCAAACGGCTCTACTTTGCTTGTTTGTCCCGGCGCGCTTGCGACTTCGACAACTTTATCAAGCTCTGCTTGTGTAATATCTGCCAGATTCATGTCTTCGAATGTTACCGGCAAACCGATGCTCAGGCAAAATTTAACGGCTTCGTCAATTTCTTTTTTGGGCCTGTTCTCAAGAACCAGCATGACGATCGTCCCAAAAGCAACATATTCCCCGTGATACATGTGCTCTCTTCCCTGAAGTTCTGAAAAACCGCAGTATACTGCGTGGGCAGTTGCAACACCGTTGCTCTCAAAGCCGATACCGCTCAGCAAACTGTTGACCTCGACAATATTCTCAAAAGCTTTCGTGACCAGCTTCTTTTCAGCGGAAAGCTTTGCCTGCAGGCCGTTCTCCAGCAATATTTCATAGCACAGTTTTGCCAGCCCGTATGAGGCGTTAGTGGCCTTGATATTGGAAGCGCCTTCAAACATCCCGGCAGTGCCGACGCTGATAAAATTGTCCCGGTAAGCTTCCACGCATGTCCGCGCCTCGATATATGTAGCGAGCGCATCGCCCATGCCTGCCACCAGCAGGCGCGTTGGCGCATGCACGATAATATTTGTATCAAGTATCACGATTTCAGGGCTTCTGTGGTAGAAAATCACGTCTTCAAAAGTGCCTTCATCTGAATAGATCACGGACAATGAACTGGTCGGCGCGTCATTCGAAGCAATGGTGGGGATGATCACTATAGGCAGGTTCGCAAAAAACGCGGCGCCTTTTGCTGTATCTATGACTTTGCCGCCGCCTATGCCTATGACAGCATCGATTTTTGTTTCTTTGTTGTTTATTACGTCAACGATCCTGAAAATTTCTTTGCGTGTGCATTCGCCTTTAAAGATCTCAAACTCCAATGTGCACTCTGTATTTTTCAAAGCGTCTTCCATCGTCTGCTTGATAGCAGAGCTTCTTCCCTGACTTGTAACAACCAAAAACCTCTTGCCCATATTAACGATATAACGGTGCAGTTTCTCGATTTCTTTATAGCCCTGAATATAACGCCCGGGCGATGCAAATATCTTCGTCATGGTTCTGCTCCCCTTTTTTATTAAATTTTTATTAACAGAATGTGATTGTCAGTATTATTCTAGTTACAAATCTATGATAACATGATATAATATTGTTTGCAATAATAATTTATTCTATGAAATAAATTTATTATGAAATTTTATTTTACTGCGAGGCGATCATGATGCGTAATCAATTATACGATGAAGACAGTGTATTGGTTCATATTTATAAGGAATTGTCCTACCTTAATCCGGCTTTGCGGCGTATCGCAGAATACATATTAGATCACACCGAAGAATGTAAAACGATCACGATCAAAGAGCTTTCGGTTGCCTGCAATGTCGCTGAATCAACTATCACGCGTTTTGTAAGAGATCTTGGTTTCAAGAATTTTCAAACGCTCAAAATCAAGCTTACTGAAGCCCTGATGCAGCTTGACAACTCAACAAAAAAAGAAGAACCTCATATTTTCGGAAATATTTCACACGACGATTCAATCGAAAAGATCATAGACAAGATCATCTACAGAAATGCAGAGGTTATTAAAGATACAAGCCGAAGGCTTAAGATCAATGAGCTTATAAAAGCAGTGGATGCCATCAGAGCAGCCGATACAATCATTTTTTGCTGCATGGGTTCCTCCTGTACGGCAGCGGAGAGCTCTGTCATCAGATTTACGCGATCAGGAAAAAAATGCATATTATTTCGTGATGAAAGCCTGCAATTGATCACGGCTTCCATTGTCAAACCCAATGATGTTGTTATCGGCATCAGCGACTCGGGTCAGACGATGACGGTGGTGAACTCTTTAAAATACGCAAAGGCAAACGGGGCTTGCACAATTGGGATTACCGCGTTTGAGAATTCCCCGCTTGTCAAGTATTCAGACATTGCGTTATTCAGCCCTCAGCGGTCTTCCGCGTTTGATTCCGGGCTTAATTTTGAGTCAACAGAGTCAAAAACCGCCCAGGTGTTTATTATGGATATCATATATGCATATTATGCTGTTTGCACCTTCGATGACACACTCAAATATTTGGACAATTCGTTTATGGCCATACGTGAAACAAGAAAAAATAACTAAAAACGTGTGCCTAAATTCACTTCATATGAGTATCCAATTATGATGCTGTGATGAGCAGGAAAAATTCTCCTCAGTCTATTTTGCCTCGCTGTTCATTTTTTGCTCCTATCTATGATAGGGTTAGCTTGAATTTTTTTTCTGGTCATGATCCTCTGGTTTATTGTGATTACATTTGGTCTTGGTTGACTTGGCGGTATACACAATCCTGCATGATAGTTTGCCAAAGCGCCTGATAATAAACGCAAAATGTCGGCAACTTGGCGTTGAGATCTCACTGATAATTATTTTTTTCGTTAACTTCAAACGTTTAACATACTGATGACGTTTCCTCCTTTTTCCTTAGATTGATACATCATTTCATCAGCCTTTTTCAAGAGCATTTTGAAATCAGTTTTTCTGTTTAGTTGCTTATATGCAATTCCAATACTTACTGAAATTTGTTCTTCCAAGCCTTCAATCTTTATTTCATTCACCTTCTCCTGTATTTTTTTCGCGATGAATTCAACCTGGTCAAATTCCCTGTTAACCAGTATAATGGTGAATTCATCGCCGCCATATCTGAATGACTGGCCGTTACCTTCTAATACGGATTTAATGACATCGGAAATGCTCACAATGATATCATCGCCCTTAAGGTGCCCATATCTGTCGTTAAGACCTTTAAAACCATCAACATCCAACATGAGAGCTGCAACGGTTATATTGTCTTCCATTGCAAGCTCGCCATATCTTTTTTGCTGTTCTTTGAGCATGCTTCGGTTGTAAAGCCCCGTAATTTCGTCATGATAGACGCGTGACTTCAAACTATCCATTGCAGACTCGATCACAAAAACCTTCCTGTAAACATTGAACATGCCAAAAATCAAGACAAGTATCAACAGACAGAACAGCATGAGAAAAAATATTCTGTGCGTCAGAAGCTGAACATATTCGTCCACAAAAATATCCGTTCCCAGCATGCCGATATAGTCGCCCTCTGTGGAATAGACGGGAGTAAAGCCGCTGATATAGGTGCCCCATTCATCTTTGTAAAATACATAATCAGCTTCTTTTTTTTCATAGATGGACTGTATGCTGTCATCTAAATATGTGTACCTGTCCTTATCTGTATATCCCTGGTAATCCGTGTCTTCCAGCCGCGTTCCATTATCAACCACAGCATCAATAAGGTAAATTGTATTGAGGTCAGTTCCTCTGGGCAACCCGTAATATTCTTCTTCTCCCTGATCAACAGAGTACTTAATTTGACTCGCATCCAAATGATGCAGTAAGTACACATACTTGACTCCCGAAGACCGCATGAATTTTCGGACATAACTTTCAAAAGAAATATTGGTATCATCTTCGAGCAGCTCATCAAATTCCAGCCCCATCAAACGGTCGACCTCAGCATTGCAAAGAAGCAGTTTATCAGATGTAACCAAACTGAAGCTCATCGCCCGCCTGCCAATGGAATCAAAATAGTCGTGCCGCATCGAGTCAATTGAATAGACCAGCAATATGGCCATTACGCATAAGATGAGTAATAGGAAAAAATAAATTCTTTTTCTGTTTCTGCTTTTCATTTGTTTACGACTCAAGTGCATTATTTATACTGGGGTCATAATTATATATGTCATATATATCGTTCATTTTCTAAACAAGTTTAATTTTTTCAAGGAATACTCTCAAGGTCATAAAGCTAAAAAAAGCTCCAACCCAAAAACCTTGTCGCAAGCCTGATATGTTGCTATAATGGAGTGCGATATATCAAAAGGAGATAAATAAACTTGAAACAGCTGACAAGCAAAGAGCTCCGGCAGCTCTACCTTGACTTTTTTGCATCCAAAGGCCACGCGGTCATCCCGTCTGCATCGCTTATACCCGAGAACGACCCGACGGTGCTTTTCACGACGGCAGGCATGCACCCGCTTGTGCCGTATCTGCTCGGCGCGAAACACCCCGAAGGCAAACGGCTCGCGAACGCACAAAAATGCGTACGCACGGGAGACATCGACGAGGTGGGGGACGCCTCGCACTGCACGTTCTTTGAAATGCTCGGCAACTGGTCTTTGGGAGACTATTTTAAGCAGGAAGCGATCGCGTACAGCTTTGAGTTTTTAACGTCAAAGGAATGGCTCGGCCTTGATAAGGACAAGCTTTATTTCACATGCTTTGCGGGTGACGAAGATGCGCCGAAAGACACCGAGTCGGCCGAGATTTGGAAAAGCCACGGTGTGGACGAAAGCCATATCTTTTTCCTTGGGAAAAAGCACAACTGGTGGGGCCCCGCCGGTCAAACTGGCCCCTGCGGCCCGGATACCGAAATGTTTATCGATACCGGCCTGCCAGCGTGCGGTGAGGATTGCAGCCCCGCCTGCTCATGCGGCAAATATTTAGAGATCTGGAACGACGTGTTCATGCAATATAACAAGACTGCCGACGGCAAGTACGTACCGCTGTCGCAGAAAAACGTCGATACCGGCATGGGGCTTGACAGAACGGTCACCATAATGCAAGGCAAAGCCTCGGTGTATGATACGGATATATTCAGCCCAGTCATTCAAAAAATAGCGGCGCTTTCGGGAAAAGAGTACACGGAAGACCCCGACACCACACGCAGTTTCCGCATCATCGCGGACCATGTACGCTGCGCGGCGTTCATACTCGGCGACGAAAAAGGCGTCACGCCGTCTAACGTCGACCAGGGCTACGTGCTGCGCAGGCTGATACGCCGCGCTGTCAGGTACGCGCTGCGGCTTGGCATCGATAAGATGTCGCTTGCGTCCATCGCACAGGTGGTGATCGACAATTACAAAGACGCGTACCCCGAGCTTGAGCGCAACCAAAAGCGTATCATCAACGAGCTGAACTTAGAGGAGGAACGCTTCTCGCGCACCATCACACAGGGCTTAAAAGAGTTCGAGAAGCTCAAAGTGCGGCTGGAGGGCAAGATCATCCCGGGCAAAGACGCTTTTAGGCTTTACGATACGTTTGGTTTCCCGCTCGAATTCACGCTCGAGCTTGCGCATGAGCAAGGGCTTGAGGTGGATACCAAAGGCTTTGAAGAAGCGTTCGCGCGGCACCAGCAGATATCGGGCGCTGGCGCGGAGCAGCGCTTCAAAGGCGGCCTGGCGGACACGGGCGAAGCCACGGCGCGGCTGCACACCGCGACGCATCTGCTGCACGAGGCGCTGCGGCGCGTACTCGGAGAAGAGGTCGAGCAGCGCGGCAGCAACATCACCGCTGAGCGGCTGCGATTTGACTTTGCGTTCTCGCGCAAAGTGGAAAACGATGAGCTCAAAGAGGTGGAGCGGCTTGTCAACCAAGCCATAGAAGCGGATTATCCGGTGACCTGTGAGGAGATGAGCGTAAACGAAGCCAAAAACAAGGGCGCGATCGGCATTTTCGAATCCAAATACGACAATATCGTCAAGGTATACGCGGCGGGGGATTTCTCAAAAGAGATCTGCGGCGGGCCGCACGCGGACAGAACCGGAGCGCTCGGACGATTCACAATCCAGAAGGAACAGTCAAGCTCGGCAGGCGTGCGCCGCATCAAAGCTGTTCTGGCCAGCGAATAATAAACAAAAAGAAAGAGAGCTTTAACGGCTCTCTTTTTGTATGACATCATGTTCACCCGGCCTTATGGACACCGTCTTTGGACACAGTCTTTGCGATCTTGTCATGCGCGAGTGTCAGCATCAGCTTGATCCGGTTTAACTGGTTGACCTCGCTGGCGCCCGGGTCGTAATCTATCGCCACGATGTTGGCGTCGGGGAAACGTGCGCGTATAGGCTGGATCACGCCTTTGCCCACGATATGGTTCGGCAGGCACGCAAAAGGCTGCACACAGACGATGCCGTCTGCACCTTCTTCCAAAAGCTCCGCCATCTCACCTGTCAAAAACCAGCCTTCGCCCGACATATTGCCGATGGAAAGAAACTCAGAAGCAGCTTTTGCTTTTTGCTCGATGAAAGACGGCGCGATGAAACGCCTGCTCTGCGCCAGCGCCCTGCGCATGATCCTGCGTGATTTTTCGATGTAGCGGATAGTCAGGTTCCCGAAAAACGCATGGATCCTCGGGCGCCCGAGTTTTTCATATGAGAAATTGGTGTTGTACGCGCAGTAAAGAAGAAAATCGATAAGGTCAGGCACTTTGACCTCAGCGCCCTCGTCCTCGAGTACGCGCACGATCTGATTGTTTGCCGTCGGGTGGTATTTGACGAGTATTTCGCCCACCACGCCGATGACGGGCTTGCGCTTGCCGGAGACGGGGATGGCGTCAAAGGCCGCCACCATGTCGGTCACGATACGATTGAAACGGCGCACGCTGAAAACCTTGAGCGAAGAAAGCGCGGTGTTTTTCCATTTTTCGCACATGGCATCTGTCTCGCCCGTCTGCGTTTCATACGGGCGCGTGGCAAGGGTGAGCCTGTTAAGAAGATCTCCGAACACCATGCCGCGCATAGCCCGGCGCAGCAGGGGCAGCGTGATCTTAAAGCCGGGGTGTGATTCAAGGCCTGCCACATTGAGTGAAATAACGGGTATGTGTGCGTAGCCCGCGTCCGCAAGCGCCTTGCGTATAAACCCGATGTAGTTGCTGGCACGGCAGCCCCCGCCGGTCTGAGAGATGATACAGGCGAGTTTGCTTGTGTCGTATTTGCCTGATTTGACGGCCTCGATCAGCTGGCCTGTGACGAGTATAGAGGGATAGCACGCATCGTTATTAACGTATTTTAACCCTTCGTCCACGGCCGCTGTATCTACAGAGGGCAGCAGCTCAAAATGAAAACCTGAAGCCTCAAAAGCAGCGCGCACAAAGTCAAAATGAATGGGCGACATCTGCGGTGAGAGTATGGTAAATTCCTTTTTCATGAACTTTTCAAACACCACTTTTTTATACGCAAACGCTTTCTGTTTGACGGCTTCTTTGATGCCTTCAAGCAGATGTTTTTTCCTGCGTTCAGCAACAGCCGCGGCAAGAGACCGCAGCCTGATACGTATCGCGCCGGTGTTGCTGATCTCATCTATCTTGAGAAGCGTATAGATCTTCCCGTATGCCTTGAGGATATCCTGCGTCTGATCGGTCACCACTGCGTCAAGTCCGCAGCCGAACGAATTGAGCTGCACGAGCTCAAGCCCGTGCGTGCGCCCCGCAAGATGCGCAGCGGAAAAAATGCGCGTGTGGAACATCCATTGATCGAGCACACGCAGCGGGCGGTATTCGCCGAGGTGCGCGATGCTCTGCTCTGTCAATACGGCAAACCCGAGCGATGTGATGATGGATGAAATGCCGTGGTTAATCTCATTGTCTATGTGGTATGGACGTCCGCCAAGTATGATGGCCTGCAGCTCCCCGCGCCGCACCTTTGCCATGATAAGCTCTCCTTGATGCCGGATGTCGCTTTGGAAACACAATTTCTCCTGCCACGCTTGCCTTGCCGCATGCTTGATCTCTGCTGCCGGTATGTGCGGCAACTCTTCAATGAGCCTGCGCGTAAGCCCTTTAAGATTGTCCATGGGCAAAAATGGCATCAACAGATCAACACCGTTTTCTTTGAGCTCGCTCATGTTGTTTTTGATGTTTTCCGCATACGAAGTGACGATCGGGCAGTTAAAGTTGTTCGCAGCGCCCTGCTGCTCTTTCTTCTCGTACGGCACACATGGGAAAAATATGGTCTTTATGCCGCTGTCAATGAGCTTGCGCACAGCGCCGTGGGCAATTTTTGCGGGATAACAAAGCGATTCGGAGGGGATGCTTTCGATGCCTGCGTTATAGACAGCCCGTGATGAACGCGGAGACAGCACGACACGGTATTTGAGCGCTGTGAAAAAAGTGTGCCAGAACGGGTAATTTTCGTAGATCCCAAGAACACGGGGTATGCCGATCTCTCCGCGCGGGGCTGACGAAAAATCCAGCGGCTGGTAATCAAAAAGCCGCTTTTCAGTATAGGCGTATAAATCGGGCAGCTGTTTATTTTCTTCGCCGCTGCCGCTCCCGCGTTCGCAGCGGTTGCCGGAAATAAAGCGCCGCCCGTCGCCGAAGCTGTTGATGGTCAGCCTGCAGTTGTTCTCGCAGCGGCCGCAGCGCACATGTGACTGTGTGATCTTCATATCTTCGAGCGCGGTACGCGAAAGCATGGAGGAGACGCTGCCTTCCGGGCAGCGCGCCCTGGCGATCAGCGCGGCGCCGTATGCCCCCATAAGCCCCGCAATGGCCGGACGCACCACATCGCGCTCTAAAAGCAACTCGAATGCGCGCAGCACGGCGTCATTAAGAAACGTGCCGCCCTGAACGACAATCTTTTTCCCGAGTTCTTCGGTGTTTTTCAGCTTGATGACCTTGAAAAGTGCGTTTTTAACCACGGAGTATGAAAGCCCGGCGGCAATAACGCCCAGCGATGCGCCTTCTTTCTGCGCCTGCCGCACCTTGGAGTTCATGAACACTGTACAGCGGGTGCCAAGGTCTGCAGGCTGCGGCGCAAACAGCGCGTGCCGGCAGAAAGACTGTATGTCGCAGCCCAAAGAAGCGGCGAAGGTCTCAAGAAACGACCCGCAGCCCGACGAGCAGGCTTCATTCAGAATCACCTCATCGATGACGCCGTCGCAAACGCGCAGGCATTTCATGTCCTGCCCGCCGATGTCGAGTATGAAATCCGT
>Ga0351841_1085_pt1 | contig 13131 bp, 12 predicted proteins | sample BONcelHFGM3001E6_FD_206884 | JGI IMG/M metagenome (GOLD analysis project Ga0351841, IMG submission 206884) | Enriched cells from coal bed in the Powder River Basin, Montana, United States - BONCAT cells FGM rep1 HSBNCT.FGM.300.1.E6 ...
TTGAGACTGTTAGAAACCATGTTACTGACGCACTTAAATCCATTGGATTCGGTATCATATCCACAATCGACGTAAGCGCTGCTTTGAAAGATAAAATTGGTGTTGATTACAAGCCTTATCTCATCCTTGGCGCTTGTAACCCGGGTTTTGCTTATCAGGCTTTACAAATCGAAGAAATGCTTGGTGTTATCCTACCTTGTAATGTGGTTCTTATTGATCAGGGCAATGGAAATATTGAGGTTGCAGCAATGTTTCCTTCCGAGTTAATACAAGCCATGGGAAAACCCGAACTTACAGCCATTACCGAAACGGTGAGTGAAAGCATTGCCGGACTCATTGACAACTTATAAAACTATTTACTTCAGGTAGTTGTAGAAACAGGCAATAATTTCAGTTTTTTTCGTATTCAACTGTCTTTTCCAACGCATGAAAGCCGTATTTTTGCGCCTTTGTAAAAAAGCATGTCATATAAAATCTACTATATTTTCCTTTTACTTCTCCTGGTATCTTTTCAAAGTTGTGACTCTTCAAAAAGCGAGGAAGACATTTATAAAGATTTAGCCAAACTCAACATTATACCTGCTGAAAAAATCTATTCAACACGGAATGAAAAGAATCTTCAGAAAAAAGCAGCTAAAGTTGACAGTGTTTTTCAGCATCTTCAAAAAATAACCGGTTTCAATGGTACAGTGTTATATGCTGAGCAGGAACGAATCGTTTATGAGAAAGCTTTTGGTTATGCCGATCCGCTAAAACGACAACAAGCCATTACAATTAATGGTCAGTTTGAACTCGCTTCAGTATCAAAGATGTTTACAGCCACAGCAATCCTTATATTAAAGGAACGTGGTTTGGTAGATATTGATAAAGATATTCGGGCTTATATTGCTGAATGGCCTTATGAAGGAGTCACCTTACGTCATTTAATGACCCATCGGTCGGGGATGCCGCGCTATGAGCATCTTGCTGATTCCCAGTGGCCTGATAAAAACAAACCTGTAACCAATCAGGCTATGATTCAGCTGTTTATACAACATAAACCTGAAGTTTATTTCAAACCCGATAATGGTTTTCACTATTGTAACACCAATTATGCGCTGCTCGCTTCGGTAGTTGAACGTGTGACCAAAGAGCCTTTTTATGAGTTTATGCAGAAAAATGTGTTTAAACCTGCAGGTATGACGCGTTCATTTATTTATCACCTTCCGGCCGACAGTGTGCTATCGGGGTATCGAACCGAAGGTATTCCTGGTTACGACCAAAGAGGACGAAGACTCATAAAAGTGCCTAATGATTACCTCAACGGTGTAATGGGCGACAAAGGGTTATTTTCAACTGTTGGCGACTTATATCATTTTGACATCGCTCTGAAACATGAAATTTTATTGAAAAACAAGACCCTTCAGGAAGCTTACTCCCCGGGCAGTCCTTCGCGCCGCACCAGAAAAGATAATTATGGGTTCGGTTGGCGCATTCACGCTGAGTCGGATAGTGCTGTATATCATTATGGTTGGTGGAAAGGTTATCGATCATTTTTCCTGCGTGACCTTGGTCAAAACAAAACACTTATCGTTCTAACCAATAAATCAAAAGCCCCCGGCTCTGAACATTTTTGGGATCTTTTGGATGATAAGCGTTTTCCTCTGTACCCATCCTCTGCCAATCCACATGTTGAACTACGTGTGAAATAGCTTTTTTAGATACCTCCTGTTAATTTTTTTCCAGAACCCAAAGCTCATTCATTTCCTTTTGCCTGATTGCTGCCAGCCAGTTTTTTCGCTGCGAAGGTTTTTGAAGCAATGGCTGCTGTTTAAAAGAAATCAGCTTAAATCGCGATTGCTCCAATTCCTGACGAATAGGGTGCAACTGAGTTAAACCCGCCACTTCAGCAAAATTGGAAAATATCAAAACGAGTTTTGTGCCTGGTTTCATAGCTTTTGTTGCTTCTTCAAAAAAAATCGTGAAGAAATCTTCATTATAATGTGTCGCCCGATCGAGGTTATTTTCACTTTCCTCAGGTATCCATGGAGGATTAAAAACAACCAGATCAACAGTTTCCATATTCAAATTCTGGAAAAATGGACCGGGAAAAAGACTTACTTTTTCACTCAGGTTATGCCGTTTCAAATCCGCATAAACACTTTGTAAAGCATTGACAGATATATCGGTCGCTGAAACTTTTTCTGCTTTATGCTTTAGGAGGTAGTAAGTAAGTACCCCACAGCCAATTCCTATTTCAACAACATCTTCAAAAGTATTATTGGAAGAAAGCCAGTCATCAAACAACAACAAGTGTTCGTAGCGTGTTGGAAAATAAACCCCATAAAATGGGTGAATAGATACATCCAATCCGGGATATCGAATGCCGTTTTCATACCATTGCCAGGCACCATTCATCCCGAGGAAATCAGTGAAACGAAGCAAAAAAGTGGGTTTATCAGGGTAAAGAATCTTAAGCCACTCATTTTTTGGGGCTCCCTCCAAATCAGCATTTCCATCAACAATTCGTATAAGCAGATGATTAGAATAAGCCGACAGTTGATCCTTGTTTTTCCTGGCTGATAGAAAATCAACAATTGGGAACTGATTGTTTATCTGCTTCTTTAACCAACTGTAATAAGCGAGCACAGTGCCATATGTTCCTTCGGCCACATAGGTAGTTCCTCCTTTCATCTGCTTCATAATAGCACGAAAAGGCATCCCTGCTTTGAGCAAAGGAAAGGCTGGGGAAAGATCAAAAAATTGTGGCCTGCTGAGCGGCTGATCAGAAAGATTATTCAATGAAAAAGTTCTAAATGCTTTAAAAACAAGGCCTATCCGTTGACAAGCAGCTTAAAACCAACACCATGCACATTCATTAGTTCGATCGAAGGATCTTCTTTGAAGTATTTACGCAACTTAGTGATGTAAACATCCATCGAACGTGCGTTGAAATAGCTGTCGTCGTACCAAATTTTATTGAGTGCCACAGAGCGATCAAGTACGTTGTTTAGGTTCTCACACAATAACCTAAGCAGCTCCGATTCCTTGGAGGTAAGTTTATTCTCTTCGCCCCCTCTTGCGAGTAGCTGTCGGTTATAATCAAAACTAAAACTGCCAATGGTGAAAATTGTTGGCCTTACTGTGTCCTCTGCCGAACGGCGCAGGATAGCTTTCATGCGAAGTAGCAGCTCTTCCATGCTGAAAGGTTTGGTAAGATAGTCGTCAGCTCCCAGTTCGAAACCTTTGAGTTTATCTTCCTGCATGGCTTTTGCAGTTAAAAACAACATAGGAACTTTTTTATCCAGCTTCCTGATTTCAGCTGCCAGTGTAAAGCCATCCATCAAAGGCATCATGACATCGAAAACGCAAAAATTATAATCCTCGCGTTTAAATTTCTCTAATGCTTCTTGTCCGTCACCACATAAAGTAGTCGGAAATCCTTTTGCTTCAAGATAGGCTTTCAGGATAGTCCCTAAATTTTTGTCATCCTCAGCCAATAAAACTCTCATCTGTTGTTCCATCTTCTTTTTTTTTTAGTTGCTGCCTAATGGCAGACGAATATAAAATGTTGAACCTTTTTTTAATTCACTATTAACACCAATCATGCCACCCATTTTTTCCACAACGGCTTTCACATAACTTAGCCCGAGGCCGAAACCTTTGACGTTGTGCACATTGCCGGTGGGAACACGATATAACTTCTCAAAGATACGCTTTTGATTCGCTTTGCTTATTCCCATTCCATTATCTACAACACTCAACTCAAAAGCATTGGGTATATTGCGGCTCTTAACAACAATTTGCGGTACAATCTCTGTATATTTCAAAGCATTATCTATCAAATTAAGAACGATGTTGGTAAGGTGCACTTTGTCGCCAATGACAATCGAATTATCTGCTTTAAGATCAGCAAAAATATGTCCGTTTTTACTTTTAGCCATGAGCATCTTACTGGCTACTGCTTCTTTGATAATTTCGTGAAAATCCAGTTTCTCCTTTTTTAATAGCAGCTCTCCTTTATCAAGCACTGCTGACTGTAGCACTTGCTCTGCCATCGACCCCAGACGTTTGTTTTCCTCATCAATCATGCTGATATAAGTGGAATAAAGCACCTCCGATTTCTGTATATCATTGTCGCGCAATGCCTCACAGGCTAATGCAATAGTTGAAATGGGTGTTTTAAACTCGTGAGTCATGTTGTTCACGAAATCGTTCTTCATCTCTGAAAGCTTTTTTTGGCGAATAATTACCAAAATAGTTGAAGCAAAGGCCAAAATAATAATTAATATCAATGAGCCTGACACAAAAAGCAATTCGGAAAGCTGCTTAACAAGGAAACGTTTTTCGTGAGGGAAATAAATCAATAATTTATCAGCGAATCTCACCGGAGAAATGGTAGGATATAAATCAAAGGCAAAGCTTTGATCAATAAGTTGCTGCGGATATTTACCTGTTTTTTGAAAAAGCATAGCGTTTTTTGTCGGGCTGTAAATGCCCAGTTCAAAGCCTGTATCGATTCCATATCTTTTCAGTTCTACACGCACCATACTGTCGATCCGTGCAGGTTGCATCTCTTTTGATACACTGTTTGCCTCGTTATATCCAAAAATCATTTCCTGGAGTTCTTGCTCAGCGATGGTTGTTCGGCGGATAAAAGCTGAATATTCTTCTTGCGACATGGGTTTTTGCAATTCCTCAGCCATGCTCTTTTTGAGCGAGTCGTATACAGCAATCAAGTTAGCGCGCTGGTTCATCAAATTGACATGATAGGCATACTGCCGTTGCATTTCTTCCTTTTCCAACACCATAACAACCTGTTGCATAGCCTGATTCACATCACGGACAAAAGTGGCCTCCTTTACCTTCACGGCATCACCGATCAGGTATATCTGAATGCCCATCATGCCTATCAATGCGATCGACATGAGCAATACAATTCCTACAAGTATTTTTTTATTCACAAAGCAAAAGTAAAGTATTGATTTACATGATTTACAGAGCCTTAACAAATCTTAACAACCATTAAAGTTCGTTAACAGCCTACACTGTTATTTGATAGTATTTTTGTCTCAGTTCTTTTCATACCTAAGTATATTTGTTAGACCATCCATTTATGTTCTAAACATTGTGCGTTAAAGGTTTTCATAAATTTTGGTTTTTGGTTCGGAGAGGCAGGCATCACGTCTGCCTCTTTTTTTTAATTCAAAAAATGACCCTATCGGCTTTCTTATTACCTTTGCCCTTTCAATTTGTTCATTTTAACTAACTCAATATCATGATACAAGTAAAACTAGAGCTGGATCAGATGTTTAGCTTCATCTCCAAAGATCAGCTCCTTGAATACGACAAACATATTGTAAGCGCTTATCGCAAAATCTACAATAAAACAGGTGCGGGAAATGATTTTCTTGGATGGGTTGATCTTCCTTCTGCCATCACTGAGCAGGAGATAGCAGCTCTTGAGGCACATGCAGCCGAGTTACGTAAAAAATCGGAGGTTTTTGTAGTAATCGGTATTGGAGGTTCTTATCTGGGAGCACGTGCAGTAATCGAAACGATGACACATCACTTTTCTGCCTTAAACGATACAGGAAACAATCCTCATATCGTGTATGCCGGACAGCATATTAGTGAGGATTATCTGGCCTACCTGTTGGATATCCTTGATAAAAAAGAATACTCCTTAGCCGTCATCAGTAAGTCGGGTACAACCACTGAACCGGCCATTGCATTTCGCGTTTTGAAAGCTCATCTTGAAAAGAAATATGGTCTTGAAGAAGCACGTAGGCGAATAGTCGCCATCACCGACAAAAGTCGTGGAGCTCTAAAGCAACTTGCTGATAATGAAGGATATGTATCTTATGTAGTGCCGGATGATGTAGGGGGACGTTATTCAGTTCTTACACCAGTAGGTCTTCTTCCAATAGCTGTGGCAGGCATAAACATCCGTGAACTTATCGAAGGCGCACGAAAGATGGAAGCAATGAGCAGGGCCGTTCAGAAAATTCATGGAAACCCAATTGCATGGTATGCCAGCGCACGTCAGGCACTATACAATTCGGGTAAAACAGTTGAAGTGATGGTTAACTACGAATCTCGTCTGTTTTATTTCACCGAATGGTTTAAGCAACTGTATGGCGAAAGCGAAGGTAAGGAAAACAAAGGTATTTTCCCTGCAGGCGTTGGTTTTACGACCGACCTCCATTCGATGGGTCAGTATATTCAGGAAGGGTTACGCATACTTTTCGAAACAGTAATTTCTGTCGAGAATCCTAAACGTAAAATGTTGGTTCCTGAAGCTGACACCGACCTTGATCAATTGAATTATATCGCCGGTAAACGCCTCTCCGAAGTGAATCATAAAGCCGAACAGGGCACCACACTCGCCCATGTGGATGGTGGTGTGCCAAACATTCGTATCGTCATCCCCGAAATAAATGCTGATACGATAGGGCAATTGATCTATTTCTTTGAGATGGGCTGCGCATTAAGCGGTTATATGCTTGGAGTAAATCCTTTTGATCAACCTGGAGTAGAAGCCTACAAAAAGAATATGTTTGCTTTATTAGGCAAAAAAGGTTTCGAGGCTCAAACTGCTGAATTACAAGCACGTATCAAACAATAGGATGGGAATTCTAAAAGGTATTGGATATAAACTGGCAAAACATGGGCCTATCACAACTTGTGAACAGGCCTTTGTTGGTCTTCAGACAGGAGTTGCAGAGGATGTAAGAGGCCTTCCTGGAAAGCGACAGGTTACAGTACTTTCTGAAGAAGCCTTTCAGCAAGCTTGTGATGAACTAAAAACAGAATTACCTTGGACCATTCGCAGGGCTAACCTTCTGATAAGTGGTGTTGACCTTAAAGAAACAAAAGGAAGGCAGCTACAAATAGGAGGCATAATTCTTGAAATTACAGGTGAAACTGACCCTTGCTACCGTATGGATGAGCAGCACGAAGGTTTAAAAGCCGCTCTCAACCCCGACTGGCGTGGAGGTGTTACTTGCCGTGTTATTCAGGAAGGAACAATCCGGCTGGGAGATGAAGTTAAGTTGCTTTAAAATAATGGATTATGACTAAATACATTTCACTGGTTTTTGTTGGTTTAATTCTGCTCACAGCCTCTTCATGCCATTTCGGCGAAAACAAAAAAAAAGCTGTTACTATCCATAATTTGCAAGGAGTTTGGCAGGCTACTGAAGGACCTCTGCTTTACGAAGAATGGAAGTTGAATGATGACTCGGCTCTTATTGGCCTGAGCTACAGCATCAATGGGAAAGATACTTTATTGCTGGAGAAAATGCGGATGATCAAAACGTATGGACGACTTCATTTCTTTGCGCGTGTTCCTGAACAAAATGCTGCCGAAGAAATAGGCTTTGCTCTTGTAAAACACGAGAAAAGCCGCTGGACCTTTGAAAACCCCGATCACGACTACCCCAATCGCATCATATATGAGTTACTTTCAGACACTACCCTATATGCACGTATTGAAAACATGCGGGGGAATAAACAAAAAGAGTTTCGGTTTAAACTGGTGAAATAATGAGCCTTTTTAAACTAATTGAACATCGCCAAAGCGTCAGAAAATACGCTGCTGATCCGGTTGAGGAAACAAAACTGATGCAGTGTCTTGAAGCAGCACGACTTGCACCTTCGGCAAGTAATTCGCAGCCCTGGACTTTCATCGTTGTTAATGAAACCAGCTTACTTCAACAAGTTGCCAAAGCAACCAAAGGGCCATTAGGAACCTTCAATACCTTCGTGTCGCAAGCGCCTGTTCTGGTAATTCTTGTGCTCGAAAAACCAAAAATGCTTACCGAAATGGGAGGCAGACTCAAAAAAAAGGAATATCCACTAATCGATATCGGTATTGCAGCAGAACATTTTTGTCTGCAAGCCGCTGAACTTGAACTCGGAACCTGCATGCTCGGCTGGTTCGACGAAAATGAAATAAAAAAAATCCTTTCAATACCTGCTGATCGTACGATTGGATTGATCATCACACTGGGTTATCCTGTCCCTGATTATCCTATTCGAAAAAAATCAAGAAAGCCCATCGAAAGTATAGTACGCTGGAATCATTACTAAAACAGCTTATTTCAAGACAATTTTATCTTAATTATACTTTGTAGGCTTTTCATTGCTATTTTTGCAGCATGAAACACATTGAAATAATGGCACCTGTAGGCTCTTATGAAGCACTAACTGCTGATGTAAGGCAGGGAAGTCGGCCCGAATTGCAGAAACATCCAGATTTAGGTTCATAATACTTTTAGAGTTTACTCAGGTCAATATCGAAATGGTATTCTTTTTCAGGTGAACCACAATGAAGCACACATTTTTCGCATACCGAAAGCTCGCCTCTTAAACGTTTTTTCACCATATCGTCGATACGTGTTTTTAGTCCTTCGATGCTTATGGAGTTGATCACATCAGCTGCGAAAGCATACATAAGCAAAAGTCTGGCGTTGGATTTGCTGATTCCCCTTGAGCGAAGATAAAACATCGCTTCCTGATCCAGCTGTCCGATGGTAGCGCCATGGCTGCATTTCACATCGTCGGCATAGATTTCGAGAAACGGCATGGTATTAATTGTAGCCGTTGGTTTGAGAAGTATGTTTTTGTTGTTCTGGTACGCATTTGTTTTCTGGGCATCTTTTTTCACATAAATGTAGCCGTTGAAAACTGCCGTTGCTTCATCATCAAGGATGCCCTTAAACAATTCATTGCTGGTACAATTTGGTACGTTATGAAGAATACGAATCTGATTATCAACATGCTGTTGTTTGTCCATCAGGTACAAACCAAGTACATCGGCATGTGCACCTTTTCCATCGAGTGAAACTTCAATATTGTTGCGGATTATGCCACAGTTAAACGTTAAGGTATTGGTTTTGATGGTGCTTCCTGCAGCTTGTCTGACAAAGGTGGAGTTGATCAAGCCTGATGCGTCGTTCAGATTCTGAAGTTTATAGAGTTCAAAATGAGCGTTTTCGCCAACAAATACCTCTGTGACAGTGTTTACCAGACTGCTATGATGATTTATAGAGTCATCACAGTGCATAAGGCTAAGTTTGCTATTGGCCTCAAGAATAATGAGTTGTCGGTTTTGAACAAAGATGTTCTCATTCAGGTCGATCATCTTGATGATCTGCAATGTTTTAGAGGCTTCTATACCTGCAGGCACATAAATGAAAACGCCATCCTGTGCCATAGCAGTGTTGAGGTCAACAAAACTGTTGCTTTCACCATGTGCAATTTCGCCGAAATATTTATCAAACAGCTCAGGATAAACCAATTTGGCCGCTTTAAGCGAACCATAAATAACACCTTCATCATTGGTAAAAAGATCGCCTTTTTCACTATGATACCATCCGTTTAAAACAGAAATAATTTCCGATTTGAAGTTATGAACTTCGCAACGAAAAAGTTCTTCAATATTTCGATCAGTTTTTACTTCCTGAAGTATATGTTTATACTCCTGATCTAATGCTGTTTCAATTTCGGTGAAACGCCATTTTTCCTGACTGCTGTCGGGAAAGCCTTTTGTCCGGAAGGCATCGAAATGTTTATATCTAAGAGCTTTTACTTTTGGCGTGTCATTAGCCGTCAGCAGCTCCGAATGCGTTTCAAACTGATGAATCAGCAGCTCTTCCAGTCCTGTGAACTGGCCTGTTTCCCGTGTTTTCATACAGATGAGCTAAACGAATTGTTGTTCTTTAATCCATTCATAGCCTTTGGCTTCCAGTTCAAGGGCTAAGTTTTTTCCACCTGTTTTTACAATTTTTCCATCGTAAAGTACATGCACAAAATCAGGGACGATATAATCAAGCAATCGTTGATAGTGCGTGATGATGACAAAGGCATTTTCTTCTGATCGTAACTGATTCACACCTTTGGCAACAACTTTAAGTGCATCAATGTCGAGTCCCGAATCCGTTTCATCGAGTATGGCAAGAGAAGGTTCGAGCATCGCCATTTGAAAAATCTCGTTACGTTTTTTCTCTCCACCCGAGAAACCTTCATTTACTGAACGGTTTGTAAGTTTCGAATGGATTTCAACAAGGTTTTTCTTTTCTTCCATCAATTTCAGGAATTCGCCGGCCGGAATTGCAGGTTGTCCGTTGTATTCCCTTTTTGCATTGATGGCGGTACGCATGAAATTGGTCATGCTCACACCGGGAATTTCAACAGGATATTGAAAACTTAGGAAAATACCGAGATTGGCTCTTTCATCAGGATCCATTTCAATGATGTTGGTTCCTTTGAACCAGATTTCACCTTCTGTGATATCATAACCTTCGCGGCCGGTTATGGCTGCAGCAAGTGTGCTTTTACCTGTACCGTTAGGCCCCATGATGGCATGAACCTCTCCTTTATTGACTCCTAGATTTAACCCTTTGATGATTTCCTTACCGTCGATTTCAACGTGTAAGTTCTTTATATTGAGTAACATATTATGTGAAAATTATAGTTTCATTATAAGTATTTCAGATGACTAACCAACGCTTCCTTCGAGTGTGATGGCCAGAAGTTTTTGAGCTTCAACAGCAAATTCCATTGGAAGTTTATTAAGTACTTCTTTGGCATAGCCGTTTACAATTAATCCAATTGCTTTTTCCGTATCAATTCCTCGCTGATTGCAGTAGAAGAGTTGATCTTCAGATATTTTGGATGTTGTGGCTTCATGTTCAATGATACTCGATTCATTTTTTGCTTCAATGTAGGGAAACGTATGAGCACCACATTTATCGCCAAGAAGTAAAGAGTCGCATTGTGAAAAATTGCGGGCATTGGCAGCTCCTGACAGAATCTTTACCAAACCTCTGTAGCTGTTGTTACTCTTTCCGGCCGAAATACCTTTAGAGATGATGGTACTACGGGTGTTTTTTCCGATATGAATCATCTTGGTTCCCGTATCAGCCTGTTGATAGTTATTCGTGACTGCAACGGAATAAAACTCGCCAATGGAGTTATCTCCCATCAGCACACAGCTTGGGTATTTCCATGTGATGGCTGAACCTGTCTCAACCTGAGTCCATGCTATTTTGGACCTTTTGCCTTTACACAGACCACGTTTAGTTACAAAATTGTAAACTCCTCCTTTTCCTTCCTTGTCACCTGGATACCAGTTCTGTACGGTTGAATATTTAACTTCAGCATCATCCATTGCAATAATTTCAACGATAGCGGCATGAAGCTGGTTTTCGTCGCGTTGAGGAGCAGTGCATCCCTCCATATAGCTAACATAGCTACCTTTATCGGCCACGATGAGTGTTCGCTCAAACTGTCCCGTGTTGGCTGCATTGATTCGGAAATAAGTCGATAATTCCAACGGACACCGCACACCCTCAGGTATATAGCAAAATGACCCATCACTGAAAACAGCAGAATTTAACGCTGCAAAATAGTTGTCTGTATAGGGTACTACACTTCCCATGTGTTTTTTAACAAGTTCAGGATGTTCACGAACAGCTTCGCTGAAGGAACAAAAGATGATTCCATGGCGGGCAAGGGTATCTTGGAAAGTAGTTTTAACCGAAACGCTGTCGATGACCGCATCAACTGCCACACCCGACAACATCTTTTGTTCGTCGAGTGAAATGCCTAATTTGTTAAAAGTTTCAAGTAATTCAGGATCAACTTCATCTAAACTGGCAAGCTCTTTTTTCTTTTTCGGAGCAGCATAATAGATAATGTCCTGATAATTGATTTTCGGATAATGAATATGAGCCCACTCCGGTTCTTGAAGACTTTGCCAGTGGCGAAAGGCTTTAAGGCGGAATTCGAGCATCCATTCAGGCTCAAGTTTTTTGGCCGAAATAAGCCGGACAGTGCTCTCATTGAGTCCAACAGGAGCCATGTCATTTTCGATATCAGTGTAAAAACCATACTTGTATTCGCTGGTTGTTACCTGTTCGAGTATATTGTCAGAGTTAGTTACATCCATCACAAAAGCTTATTTAGAAAGTTTTTAAATAAGGCCGCAAAGTTAGGAAAATTATACCAGACAGCGGTCTGTAATACATCATAAACCATAATGAGGCGTGTTTGTTCATGAGGCAAAAAGTGAAAGAATCATAAGGAGGTTTAGTCCTCGTTGGTTGCTGCAATTGCTTCAACAAGTTTATACACTTTATCGCCTCTTCTTACGGTTTCTTTGACAGCGATACTGCAATTTTCACCTTTGATAGTTTTTTCAACCGGAATTAATTCAACTCTAATTTCTCCGAGTGTATCTTCGTAAACGCCAGTTGAAGGGCCAATGATCAGGATTTGATCGCCTGTTTGCAATGACTGGGTTTCCATTTTTATTTCGGCAACACCTATTTTTTGAAAATAGTTATTGATTTTCCCCACATAAACTTTTCTGTGGGTGGCTTGTGAGCCGTAATTTTCGGTCCATTCACCTGTTTTTTTACCAAGATAATAACCATCCCAGAATCCACGGTTATATACCGAAGCAAGGCGTGAGTTCCATTCGGCTACTTTTTCAGCGTTGAACCTTCCTTCCTGAACAGCATCAACCGCTTCATGATAAACGGCGGTGACTGTTTTAACATATTCCGCTGATCGTCCCCGACCTTCGATTTTAAGAACTTCGACACCTGCGTCCAGAATACGATCGAGAAACGCTAGTGTATTTAAATCCTTTGGCGACATGATATACTCATTATCGACTTCCATTTCCACTTGTTCATCACGATCTTTTACAGTATAGGCACGTCGGCAGGGTTGGAGACAAGCACCACGATTAGCTGATGAGTTCAATAAATCAAGACTTAAGTAACATTTGCCCGAAACAGCCATGCAAAGTGCTCCATGAACAAAAATTTCAATCTTTACAAGTTCCCCTGATGGGCCTTTGATCTGTTGCTCACGAATGCTTTGGGTGATTGCTTTCACCTGTTCCAGTGAAAGTTCACGTGCTGTCACCATCACATCAGCAAACTTTGCATAATAACGAACAGCTTCGATATTGGTGATATTGCATTGTGTTGACATATGAACCTCCACACCCTGACTTCGAGCATAATGTATCACAGCCTGATCAGAAGCTATTACTGCTGTGATGCCATTTTCTTTAACAGCATCAACAAGTATGCGCATGGCCTCCAGTTCGTGGTCAAAAACAACCGTATTGAT
>Ga0351841_1087_pt1 | contig 12968 bp, 15 predicted proteins | sample BONcelHFGM3001E6_FD_206884 | JGI IMG/M metagenome (GOLD analysis project Ga0351841, IMG submission 206884) | Enriched cells from coal bed in the Powder River Basin, Montana, United States - BONCAT cells FGM rep1 HSBNCT.FGM.300.1.E6 ...
ATTAATAAACACATAGCGCATAAGCACCGCAAACCATCGGCCGGCTGGGGGATAGCGCAGCAAATCTGTAAAGCGAGATTCGAGTATGGATACTGCAGGGCCTACGAAAACAAGCGAATCCGTGTGATCAGGCTGCTGAAGAGCCATTTCGGTAATGACACCTGCGCCCATAGAGTGCCCTATGAGCGTCCATTTAGGAACGATTTCAAAGTTATGCTCTTGAGAAAATTGGTCAAGGAATGTCCAAAGAAGCTCTGCGCGGTTTGCTTGTGAGTGTTTAAAACCGCGAGCACGATCACTGTACCCAAAGCCAGGCAAATCGACAGAAACCACAATATGCCCGGCTTGCTCAAGGGAAAGCACCTGTTTTCTCCATGAAAATGTGGAGCCGCCCATTCCATGCACAAGAAGAACAAATTTACTGCTCGAATGAAGGCTTTCAGGAAACCAGCTCCTGTGGTGCAATTTGATACCATCTATAACCATATAGCGGCTCTCGTCAAACGGCGGAAACAACTTGCCTGAATCAATTGGCAGCGGAAGCATATACGGGATAATGTGAAGGGAGAGAAAGATGGACAGGATGACAAACAGAACCCTTTTTAAGTGTTTTTTTAGTTTGCGCACTTACTGGCCTCCTAATCTTACGATGAGCACTATATAAAAAGAGAAGATGAAGCCATCACCTATTTATATTTTCTTTTGTAATGTGATTTCAGCCAGGCGATATAGTCTTTTTGCGAGACGGAGCCTGATTTGAGCCGCTGGCGCCACACTTTGTTTTGGCTGTTGATTCCCAAGTTTGAAACTGGCACAAAGATTGATAGGTTCTCCATTTTTACAGGCAGTACGTTCAATCGTTCCCACTTTGGCGTAGCCCCTTTTCATACCGCCTGTAGTAAATATTATTTTTTAGCCGACTATTGGCCTTTAGCCTTTTTTCCGGTAACAGTTACTAACATAGTATCCATATCTGGACTTTTACAAATCACGGACATGTTCATAGAAAGATTCCAATTATTACACCCCAGAAAGATGCACGCTGAACCGGATAGGTTATGTAAATATTCGCTTCTTTTTATTAAAGAAGCGAAAATGCGATTGTCGTTATGATGGACACCGCTAAGATACTATAAGAAAACGCCGGGCGTATGCTATGCTTACGGTCGCTAGGCTTTTTGTTAATACTGTTAAATCTTGTTGCTATCATTAAAAACCCTGCATTAACGAGCCCCTCAACTAGCAGAAAATTCACAATAACCCATGTGCCGCTCTTGAAAAAATAAGAGGAAGCCCCGTACAGTACATATTGAAGAGCTAGAAAAAGAACTCGCCAGCTTACACTCGCAAAAACAATACCGCTGAGAGTTGGTCTGATTTTCATCTTTTCAGATACCCTATATGCAATGAACAGCATTGATGCTTCAAGCAAAATAGTAGCAGCAGGCACCAGTGTATGATAAGCTGGCAACAGCGGCAGCGCCAGGTTAACAAGCTTTATTAATGCGGCAACAATGCCAACGCCCATTATACTTGTAACATCTTGTGTACGTTTAAAAGCACCATACATGAAGAAAAATGCAATAGGGTACATAAAAAACCCTGATATAGGCACAGGTATGAGATGCAGAACATAACCCAAAGCCGCTTCCGAAATACCCCAAAGCGCGCCAAAAAAAACCACTACCAAATATACATTTTCCTTTTTCTTCAAAGGCTTCTCCATCCTAATATTCCTCCATATATGGACAAACTCATTATTGATTTGTATTTGTCCATCACTAAATTTTTAAGTAACAAACGGCACATTTCGCCGTCGGTATATTATGATCCGCGAAATTCCTTGACAGCAATTTCATTATACAGCAGAATTTCCGACTGCTCAGAACAGACGCCTTACACAATACCGCCGAACACAGATTTACCTCCATTTTTTACATTTTCAGCAAAAAGAGAGAGTCCCTGTTTATTAACCTGTAGTTCATTGAGTCTTCATCAAGGCTTTAGCGGCAAAAGTCAAGAGGGGCATCTTAGGCACATGTAGACCCTTGACTGTGAAACGATAAGTCTCAAGCATACTCAAAGAGTAAGGAACACCTCTTGTGGGACAAGTGGTTTTCCGTCTAGATTGCTATGTAGTCTCAATTATTGTAATATTCCACACAAAGTTTTGTCAATAGTCTAACCCGTTTTTTTCTACGTTGCCAATTGATCTGTGACACTTTGGGCGGAAAGCCCCCTCCAATACTAAAGGGGAGATTTCCTGCCCAAACCGGTAGTGAAAAGTTGTTGTCCCATCTCTGATATCGCTGCAATTGTTCGTTAGCATCTTTGACCGAATAGAACGTTCTTTTCGGATAAAACCTCTCATCATCCATGCGGTGTACTCGTTCTACTTTGCCGTTATGTCGCAAGGTTGCAGGGCGTATCCGTTTATGAACGACTTTTCCCTTTTGCAGGTATTGTTCCAACGCTGATATACTACCTAGACTTAATAGCGCCACTTGTGAACTCTGATCCGTTATCCGTTTGAATACCCAAGATTTCAAACGGAAATTTCTTTCTCACATAATGCGTGTCTCGTCTCCAGCACCAAGTGCAGGCATACAAGACCCGATCCTTTGTTGTGACCCATACTCGCTTGATAAGCTTTAGTTCCTCAAGCGTGTGTTGGTTGGGATGGCTATACGGCCTGTGACTTCTCTCACACAAGGATTCGACTGTTCCATCAAAGCGTTCTTGCCATCGATATATGCTCGATCGGCTAAGCTTATATAACCTTGCCATGCTTGTTAAGGTTGTTCCTTTCGTTACTTCTTTTAATACCCTTTGACGAAAGAACGCCCTTTGTCTTATGGTTTTCATTGAGGTTTCCTTTCTCTGATTTGTGTTGTTTTCTTTTGCAGTTACAACTCTATCAGATTTTTGGAATCCTTGTTTTTATTCTTTCCCTAATTGTTACACATCATTGTACAACCTACATAAAAACTTTGCGTCACGTAAACCGTAAACCGTCACCACATATATGCACATAGGATAATTATATTTATCTTACATATTTGAGCGCTGCAAAACATATTTTTAAAAGAATCAAAAAATCACAGGGTGCGCAAATAAAAGAGCTGGTGGTTTTTCGCAGGGACCGCCAATATTGTTTATTTTTTCATCTGTTTGGGGAAACTTTGGAATCAGGAGTGCACAAATGAAAAACAATAAAACGACCGGACTGCTGTTGATCGCTGTTATCGCCATGACACTTTTGCTGAATATTCAGTTTTATTTTTTTGCAGAAGACCATACCCAGGATAATACTTCAGCAGTCACAAAACAAACCCTTGCTGATCTTCATAATGATGAGTCCCTGCTGTGCGGCTCACATCAAACATATCTGAAAAGTCTCGAACAGCAACTTGGTCGCCGCACAAAAATAGACGATTTTAATGATCCAAACCTTTGGACAGGGTCCAAAAATGAAGCCATCCAAACCGGCCTTTTCAGGTTTTCATGCACAGACAGCCAAGCCTTTATACAAAGAAAGTTTGACGGGTTTTTACAGCTGCAGTCTTATGTATATTTTGATATCAATATCGATGGCTTTGAGGATATCGAGTGGGCCGTTGTGTACTTCATGGAGGATCTGAGTTATTCAAATTATTTTGAGTGCAATCTGCTACCTCTGTTATCGGAAGGCAAAAACAATACGTTGATCAATAAAAAAGACTTCATTATAGGCTCAGGCGTTCCTGACTGGAGCAGGATCAGCACGATAAAAATGGCCTTCAAAACCGCCAAAGGTAAAAAATCGCATGTATCGATGGAAGAAATAAGCACCTATGATGCGCAGCCTCTTTGCAGTATATGGTTTGACGACGGCTGGCTTTCAACATACAGCCAAGCCTATCCGCAAATGAGGGCTAAAAACTTAAAAGGCATCATCTCAGTCGTCAGTTCACAAGTCGGCTATCCCAGCTTTTGCAATGAAACGCAGCTTAAGGAAATGTATGATAGCGGGTGGGATCTTGTTAATCACAGCTACAGCCATAAGAATCTTTTGGACATAGAAACCGATGAAGCTGAACACGAGATCGCAGCCTGTAAGCAATATCTTGAATCAAAAGGGTTCACGCGTGCGTCTGATCATTTTGTACCTCCCTACTGCGCGACCAATGATGATGTGGATGAGATCATCAAAAAATACGCCGCAACTTCAAGGCCTGTCTGGAGCAAGTTTAACTATCTTCCCATATATGAGCCGGATCAACTCGGGTTTATGGAGGTCACCAACGAAACATCGCCGCAAACCGTCAAGGAATGGATCGATACGGCTGTCGAAAACGGTTTGTGGCTGGTTCTTATGTTTCATTCTCTGGAATCCCCGGCAGAGCTGTCAACACAGTATGACGCGCAAAGTTTTAGCGAAATCATTGCCTATTTGGACGAAAAGAACTCGCAGATAAAGTGCGTGACGCTATCGGATTTGCTGGATACGGACATCCTGCTGGAACCTTCTTGTTCAAATAATACTGAAAGTTCCAGAGAATGGCAGCTTGTCTGGGAAGATCATTTCAACGGCACATCACTGGAGCAGAAAACTTGGAATGTTATCAGCGCTAAGCCTTTCGCAAACAATGAGCTGCAAACCTACCGGGAGGAGAATGTCAGCATCGCTGATGGCTTTATGCAAATACAAAGTAATTATGCTGATAAAACCTATTTTTCAGGTGCTGTGACCACAGACAACAAAAAACTGCTGCAGTATGGAAAACTTGAGATAAGGGCAAAGCTGCCTTATGGCAAAGGAATATTCCCAGCCATTTGGCTCAAGCCGTCATCCGGCGATGTTCTGCCTGAGATAGATATTGTTGAGTTTTTAGGCCATGAGCCAGACAGCCTTTGGCATGTTTTTCACTACGAAAAAGATGGCCAGAAAGAAGCCTACCCCTACAATTATAAAGCCACGAGTTTCATAGATGATTTTCACGTTTTCTCGATTGAATGGTCAAGACAGCACATACGCTGGTTTGTTGACGGCATCGAAACATTCGCGGTAGACAGTCATATTCCGGCGTGCAAAATGTATCTTTATATCAACACCGCTGTAGGCGGAGACTGGCCGGGCGATCCCGACCGGCAAACCATCTTTCCGCAGACTTTTCTCATAGATTATGTGAAATATTTTTCAAGGAGTGAAAACGAATGATATACCTTGGGCTTGCGATGTTCCTGCTTTATTTGATCTTTAAAATACTTTATATTTTTTATCCATTATACAGCAAAAATCACTCCGTCTTGACGGATAAAGTCAGCTGCTATAAAAGCTTTGCTTTATTGATCCCTGCTTATAATGAAGAACACGTGATCCTCAATTGCATCAATTCGCTCAAAGTTCTGCCCTATCCCAATTACCGTGTTTATATTATCGATGACGGTTCTGCAGATAAAACGATTGAGATCTTAAGCAAACATCTTCTTTTGATGCCGGCCAGAATAAAAGAGGATGTTCGTCTTCAATACCAGCCCATACTTGCCAAATACCGTTCCGGGGTGTTTCCACATATCTACGTGATCAGCAAAAAAAACGGGGGCAAAGCGGATTCACTTAACGCTGGCATTGCCTGTTGCAGGCAGGAGATCGTCATCACGCTTGATGCAGACTGTATGCTCAAAGAAGATGCCCTGAGCACAATGAACAAAGTGTTTCAGAATGAAAGAGTTGTGGCGGCTGGAGGGACTGTCCACATCACGCAGAGCATCAGCGACTGTGCCAGACAAAACCTTGTTTTCGGATTGAAAAACCTGATCAAATACCAGGTCATGCAATATTTAAATGCTTTTTATCTGCAGAAATTCACGCAGTCATGTTTCCGATCATTGGTGGTGATCTCGGGTGCTTACGGCGCCTTTGCAAGAAATCTTTTAATCACGCTCGGCGGTTACCGCAGATCAGTCGGCGAGGACATGGACATCACTCTGAAAATCCATCAATTCTTAAAATCAAAAAAAAATAAATTTATCATGACATATGTTCCGCAAAGTGTTTGCTACACCGAATGTCCTGAAGGCATTAAAAACCTGACAAAACAGCGGATACGCTGGCAGAAGGCCTTCATTGATTGCACGGTAAACTATGGCTGCAAGATGTTCCGCCAATTCAATCCGGGGATCTCCTTTTTCTTTACGGTCGATTATTTTTTTCTCGGCACACTGACATGTTTTATTTTCCTGCTGACACCGCTCTGTATTATCCTTGGGAGCCAGGTATCTTATCTTTTGATCGCGCTTTTTTCAATAGACATCATATTGGGCATTATCGAGTGTGTCATATCGAAAAAAGTGGCGGCGCGATACAATTTTAAATTTTCAAAAAATGACTCTGTCAGGCTCGGCCTTTTTATCGGGTTGAAAATGTTCATATTTAAGTTCCTCAACATTTTCTTTACAGTCATCGGAACGCTTTGTTATTTCTCAAGCAAAGACCGATGGAACAAAGCCGAAAGGCTTGGCAGGTGTTTTGCCGGAACTGATAAAAGCTTTACGGACAACACTGAAGGCTTAAAAAGTGCAGCCTCCTCTGTAAACAACAGCTGACAGCCTCTCAAGAAGCTTATGCGACGGCGGCATCAGCAGCAAACCGGCAATGAAATTGCCCGCGCAGTGCGCAAGATCAAAAGGTATCCCGCTGATCCAATAGGCAAGTGCCGCCGATGGCCCCCCGATAAAGAAGTAAGGTATGGCACATAGGGCTCCGAAAGAAAGGCCGTAGGCTGCCGAGATGAGCGCCCACAGCAGCACAGATTGCGACCGGCTAAGAAGCAACGCTATGCCGACCAGTATCGGCCACACATACAAATAATTGAGCCACCATAGTCCAAATCCATAAATCAGGCCCTGCACGATGATAAAAACAGCGACCGGATAGAAAGCCTGCTTTCCGAATACACGTGTGTACACAATGATAAACATCGACACAAGCTCAATATTGGGGATGAAGGAAAGTGCAACCTGGGCGGCGACCAAGATCGCGCCCAGGAATGCAAATGCGATAACTTTTCTGGCCGTCAGCTCTTTTTCACCAGCCAACGGTAAGCGTGATTTCAAACCTGTCTCCGTCCTCGATCGGCGTAACATCCACGCCTGTCACCACCATTTCGCCGCCCTTTGTGAAGCACCACCATTCCTGGTTGTCTTCGTTTGCGGTCTGCCCGCCAACCGTTTTCACATATAGGCCGAATTCTGATTCCTCCCCCTCGATCAATCCTTCCTGTTCCAGCGCACCGCGCAGGTACTCTGCATCAGTTGAGAGGTTTATCTGTTTTGTGCTCCCGTCCGCATAAGTCGTGGTGATGACGAGTTCCTTTTGCCCTTGTGCCGGCTTTGCAAGCCACTGAGTGTACACGATAGCGAAGGCTGCGATCAACACAACCAGCACTGCACATACGAGGATAAGCGTTTTTTTGTTGGTCTTGTTCATAAAAATACCCCTTTCTAATCATTGATTCTTTTGAATCAATACAAAGAAAAAGGGCAGGGGTTAAGCAAATAAATAAAGGTTATCTGCACATACGAACACCAAATCCTCGTGGCTCTTTGTATTGACATTCAGGCAAGTCTTCTGACTTAGGCTTTTTCGCTTGGTTCTGCCTTCCCGGTTTCCCAGTGACATCGTTAGAAACAAGCTCCACCATACAGCGACGGGTTCGTGGGGTTTCCCCTCTTCCTTATTAAGCCAAGGATTTTTTTCATATAATCCTGCGGCGCCTGAAGTGAATCCTATTCAATTGTATTCATTATAGATAATTGTTAGCCACCGTGCAAGCTTTAAATAACGAATATTTTTTTATTGGGAATCATGCGTGATTTAATGACTTGCTGCAACTTCGCGCAGCAAAGAAAGCGTGATTTCTCTGATGTCGTTGACAATGCGGTCAGCATTGCATTCTTGCCTATGACTTGCCGCTTCGCCCACATAACGGATCACTTTCATTCCCGCAGACTTTGCCGATTGCGTGCCGGCTATGGAATCTTCTATCACAACGCACTCATGCGGACTGACGCCAAGCTGACGTGCTGTAAGCAGATAAATATCGGGCGCAGGCTTTCCTTTGTCCACATCATTTCTGGAAACGACAATATCAAAATAAGGTGAGAGTGCAAGCCTTTCGAGCACCTGCAGTATGTTTTTTTTCTCGCTCGATGAAGCAACCGCGGTTTTATATCCTTTTTTATTTATCTTTTTTATCAGAGAAGCAGTCGGTGTGATCGCCTGCAAGTCCCCTTTGCGGTAATGCTCCTCTATTGTCTCTTTTTCTTCAGAAAACAGCTCCTGCGCTGATGCCTCAAGCGCGTAACTCTTTTTTATATCCTGCCACATGTCAAGCGAATCGATACCTTTGTACTTTTCAAGGTCGCATTCATCCACATCATGCTTGTACTTTTTGAGCATCAACGCTGTTGTTCTTATGTATTCTGGTTCAGTATCGACAATAACGCCGTCCATATCAAAAATTACTGCCTTTAAAGCCATGCTTGCTCCTTGTGTCGTCTAACAGTTGGCATCTATATCAAACGTGTCCGGATCAGGCCCTATTCTGTGATCCTTATTGAGCCGGTCGATCGTTGCCATGTCTTCACTGCTGAGTGCAAAGTCGAACACATCTGCGTTCTGGGCCATTCTTTCCTGGTGGATCGTTTTGGGTATCACAATGACGTCTCTTTGCAGATGCCATCTTAACACAACCTGCGCCGGAGTTTTGCCGTATTTGTTTGCAACTAAGAGCAATGATTGGTCTTTGAGCAGTTCGCCGCCGCGCGCAAGAGGGCTCCATGCTTCTGCAAATATTTTTTTGCTTTTCAGATAAGCGCACAGATCGTTTTGGCTCAGCCACGGGTGCAGTTCTATCTGGTTCACAGCCGGTACGGTTTCGCATTTTGATAACAGTTCGTCGATATGGCCGGCATTAAAATTGCTCACGCCGATAGCCCGGACAACGCCTTCGCGGCAGAGTTTTTCCATCGCCTTCCATGTTTCGACAAATTTGTCGCACCGCGGCACAGGCCAGTGGATCAAATATAAATCAAGATAATCGACCCGCAGCTTTTTGATACTTGCGCTGAAAGCTTCCAGCGTTGATTCAAATCCATGATCCGCATTCCATACTTTTGTAGTGATGAACAGCTTTTCCCGCGGCACCCCGCTGTTGCGGATTCCCTCACCGACACCGCGTTCATTTTGATATATGGCGGCAGTATCGATACTCTCGTAGCCGGTCCTGATGGCGAGTTCGACACAGCGGGCCGTATCGTCATCAGGCACTTTAAAAACACCGAATCCAAGAACGGGCATTTTTACGCCGTTATTAAGAACAACCTTGTCACTTAAAGATTTATACATAAGCGTCTCCCTTTTCATCTAGTTCAGTTTATCGTTATACCTGCTGGTCTGCCACAGTGTTTTGCAAAATGCCGATGCCTTCTATCTCAATTTGTATGGTGTCTCCGGCTGACATCGGCCCGATACCGCTTGCTGTGCCTGTCGCGACTACGTCTCCCGGGTTCAGTGTCATCACGGCACTGATGTAACTGATCAACTTCTCGACAGGGTGAATAAAATCGTCTGTGTTGGCATCCTGCTTTAACTCGCCATTCAAGATCGCCCTTATGCGCTTGTTCCGCCAGTCATATTGGGTCTCGACCCAGGGGCCTATCGGACAAAAAGTATCAAAGCCCTTTGCCCTTGTCCATTGCGATTCTTTCGCTTGAAGGTCACGCGCGGTCACATCGTTTAGGCATGTGAACCCGAGAACATAACCACCCGCTTCTTCCGGTGAGACATTTTTGCATTTTTTGCCGATCACGACCGCAAGTTCGGCTTCATAATCCACCCGGCTCGACTGCACCGGACGAATGATGGCATCAAACGGATCCAAAACAGAAGAAGACGGCTTTAAAAAAACCAACGGCTCTTTAGGCAGCTCCATTTTCAGTTCCCGCGCATGGGATATATAATTCAAGCCTGCCGCAATGATCTTGCCCGGCATCACCGGTGCGAGCAGTTTGACTTCATCATATGAAAATTTTTGGTCTGTAAGCGCAATGCCATCAAAAGGGTCTCCATGAATGCTTGTTATCGTATCTTTTTCATACACCCCATAGTATTGATCTTTATGATACAAAAACCTGACGACTCTCAAAATCCTTCACCTCTTCACAAAAAAGATATGTGCTCCACAATGCCTAACTATAGCATGTTTGGCCAAGCATTGTCCATAAAACCTATACAAAAAAACAATGCACCGATTCTCTTTTTGTGCTTGTTTGCATGGTTTGATTTGACGCACACTTTAACTCTTCAATATGAATATCATGCAGGGGCAGGTTATATCGGGGGGTGCATATTTGGCAAAAACTTATCAAATTTTGGTTCGGATAAACGAACGAAAGCATGACCTTTATCGTAACGGCGTTCCTTATAAGACATATCCCGTCGCAGTTGGCAAACCCGCAACGCCCACGCCGCGCGGCAGTTTTACGATTATCAACAAAGCCTTTAATCCCGGCGGCTCTTATGGCAGCAGATGGCTTGGCCTCTCCATGACGCGCATAGGCATTCATGGCACTAACAATCCGGCTTCAATAGGCAAGGCGGCTTCAAAAGGCTGTATACGCCTGCATAATAAGAATATCGAAGAGCTTTATTCTCTTGTGTCTGTGGGCACACCTGTGCGCATCATATAAAAAAAGCATGCAGGCGCAAAGGCCAGTAAGCTTTCGCTATCCCCTTCGCTTAAACCGCATGTCTTTTCCATCATATTCATTTTTTTCTTTCTGCTTATTTTGGCTGGTTGCGGATACTGCCTCTGCGGACAAGGTTGATAATGGCAAGCAGTATGATAGACCCGAGCAGCGCCACCAGAAAGCTTTCAATATTAAACCCTGTAACATCAGCCCTCGCGCCCAATAGATTCATGATGAAGCCACCGATGAAAGCGCCGATGATGCCGACAATGATATTAGCGGAAACCCCCATTGAGGGGTTGTTCTTCATGATCATGCTTGCAACCCAACCTGCCAGCCCTCCCAAAATGATCCATGCAATAATACCCATAGTGTTTTCCTCCATTAAGTAATTGGTATCAAAAATATTTTTGACTATTGGGATTATATTTATACGCACATCAAAATAATGGTTTTAAAACATTGATGAGAACGTCTCTGAAAATTTATTCTCATTGTTTAAAAGTGGATGATGCCAAGATGCTCGAGCAAGATTTTTATACCCATGAGAATCAATATGATGCCGCCGGCCAATTCGGCTTTTGACTTGTATTTCACACCGAACACGCTGCCGATCTTGACGCCGACAAATGAAATGGCAAAAGTGGTGATGCCTATTGTGATCACTGCGGGGACGATGCTGACCTTAAGAAACGCAAATGTCACACCGATGGCCAGCGCATCGATGCTCGTGGCAAGCGAAAGTATCGTCATGCGTTTGAAACCAAAAGAGCAGCTTGCATCAGAAACCGTACAGCAGCGCGATTCGCGTATCATGTTGATGCCGATGATGGAGAGGAGCACAAACGCTATCCAATGGTCGAACTGTATGATATGTGCGGCGAACTGTGTGCCAAGTAAGTAGCCAATGAGCGGCATCAAAGCCTGAAATGTGCCGAAATACCCGCCCGCAACAAAAGAGTGTTTAATGCTGTATTCTTTGACCGAAAGGCCTTTGCATACGGCCACCGCAAAAGCATCCATGGACAAAGCGACCGCGATCACCATCAGCTCCCAAAAACTCATTCGTTTATTCCCTTCAAAAAATAAACCCACGGACAGCAACGCTGCTCATGAGTCTTGTTCTTTAAGGCAAACCAGGCCAAGGCCGGTATACCCCTTTTGCCACACGGCATGCCGCGCAAACGACTCCCCTATGGAATATCTTAAGCCTATTTTACTATATATGCGAAAAAGGTGCAATAAATCATTGTTCATTCCGGGTCCCAACTTTGATACTGCATTCTTTTATGTTTACAGTTTATATTCCATCGGTGTGAAACGTATGCCTTTGATTGTTTTCTCGCTGTCAGTGTTTATAAACCCAAGATGGCGGTAAGCTTCAACTGCATAAGGCGAAGAATTGACCGTGATTTTATCAATTCCCTCATGCGTTTTATAATGTGCAAGAATGGTATGAAAAAGGCGCTTTGCGATACCTTGTCTTTGGTATTCCTTTTTCACAAAGAGCAGACATATGTGAGCGAAGTCCTTAACTGCAATAACGCCAACCAACCCAATTTCATTATAACAACCCCAAAAACGGATCTCATCCGCATCTATTTTTCTTAAGATGTTTTTGTACGCAATAAAATTCTTAAACTCCAAAATCCCTTCGCGCGAGTATTCAGGAGCTTCAAATTCATCAAACACCTCCCGAACCAAATCCAGCGCAGGCACAATGTCGTTTTTATGCAAAGCCCTTATATCCATCTTGGCTGCTACAGCCCACGGCTGCCGGGTTTTACGGCAGGCAGCCCCTGGCTGCAAAGCGGGCAGTCCTCCGGCGGATATGAAACCACCTCCATGGGCAGAACCGCATGGAAAGGCACGCCGAAGTCAACTGCACCGCCCGAGCGGTCAACAATGCAGCCCACGCCTGAGACCTCTGCACCAAGGCTTTGCAGCAGCGCGATCACCTCTTTGACCGAGCCGCCCGTGGTGACCACATCTTCCACAACAAGCACGCGCGCGCCTTTATCCACGGTAAAGCCTCGCCGCAGCGCCATTTGCCCGTTCTCGCGTTCAGCAAAGATATTGGGAATACCAAGCTGGCGCGATACCTCGTAGGCGAGTATGATACCGCCGACCGCCGGCCCCGCGACGATGTCTATGCCCGAAAATTTTTCTGCCAGCATTTTGGCAAAGCGCTCAGAGATGTCTGCATGCTGAAAGAGCTTTGCGCACTGCATATA
>Ga0351841_1091_pt1 | contig 12656 bp, 10 predicted proteins | sample BONcelHFGM3001E6_FD_206884 | JGI IMG/M metagenome (GOLD analysis project Ga0351841, IMG submission 206884) | Enriched cells from coal bed in the Powder River Basin, Montana, United States - BONCAT cells FGM rep1 HSBNCT.FGM.300.1.E6 ...
GCTGACCACTGTCGACACCTACCTGCGGGAAGTCCCCCTTCTTGTGGTAACACCGAAAAGGGAATCAGGCGACATCGTGGCCAGTTCATCACTGACACCCATCGAGGCGTACCATCCGGATTTTCTGTTCGATTCAAGGCCCGAGTTCGGTTGGGCCGACGGGAACACGGGGCGGACCGGAGCCGGTGAGAGCATAACATTCAGTTTCGACTCAAATCAGCGCATCGAGAAGATAAGGATATGGAACGGCTATCACAGGTCGCCCACGCACTTCACGCAGAACGAGAGGGTGGCCCGTTTCACGTTCGGGGTTCAGGGAAGCACCCCGGCCTCGTATACCCTGGAAGACATCATGGACCCGCAGGTGGTGGTTCTCGAGTCACCCCTCGAGGGCAGAACTTTCGTGATGACCTTCGAGGACATCTACAGGGGCCAGACATACCGGGATCTGGTGGTGAGCGAGGTACGCTTCTTCAACGGTGATGACTGGTTCCTTCTGAACACCGGTGGTGGCGAGGCCAGGAAGATGAGTGTTCTGGAATGGGCCGCTGGTTCACCCGCACGGGCCTTCATCGACAAGCAGCTCACCCAGTATGACGGCGACGGCGAATACGCGGACTGGCAAAGGTTCATACTGCGCTCGAACGGCAGCTTCATCCTGTGGAAGCACCTGGGTATGAGAGACGAGCCGGAGGCAACTTACGCCGACGGCAACTGGCAGATCATCGACGACAACACAGTGAGGATCTTCGGAAGACTGAAAAGGGTGGTCCAGTTCGGACAGCCCGGCTATGAACCGTACTCCGGTGTCATCCCCGGCGGCACTCAGGATCTGTTCAGGGTAACCATATTCAGCGATACGCTGAGATTCGACTCCAACCACATATCCAGCAGCCGCGGATTGTTTGAGGACTTCAGCTTCTGAGATGTTCCGCCACCCCGTGAAGCAGACGCAACAGTGAGACCACTTGCCATGGGCCTGTTGCTGCTGCTGGCAATGACAACTCTTGCCACGGGCTTGACCACGGTGAACCGCACCGACTATGCCAACGGCTGGGATGGGTACTACTACCTGGTGCAGATCAAATCGCTTCACACAACGGGCAACATGCACTCAAGGGAGTACTCGCTGGTCTACCTGCCTCTGTTGGCCATGCACGCCCTTGCCGGCGATTACCTCATCGCAGCGAAGCTGAGCGCCGTTCTGATCAAAACAATCTTCATCATGTCAGTCTTTGCACTTTCATTTTCACTTTCGGGGGAACGACACGGCGGGGACAGGCGGACCGCCTTCCTCACCGCTCTGATAGCAGCCTCGATCTCCGCCATGAGCCCCTCGCTCAACTACTTCTTCACCCAGTTTCCGAAAAACCTGCTTGGATTCGCCCTGTTCTTCTTTTTCGCGGCCACTCTGGGGGGCAACGACCGCCTCGAGGGAAGGACGACGAGCATTCGATGGGCATGGGCTGCCCTGCTTTTCGCCGGGGCGTTCTTCACCCACAGGTTCTCGGCGGTGATCTCCCTCGTGTACCTTGCCCTCTGCTGCGCTCCGCAACTGCTTGCCCGTGTCAAACACCACGCGGGTGCAGGGGCTGTTGACAGGCCGGGGGCTCCCCGGTGGTTAAGGCTTGCTCCGGCAGCCCTCATCCTGGCAACTCTCCTGGTATCCCAGAGGCTTCCTCTTTCCCTGTCATCGCACGATCTTGAGCTGATCACAGGTGAGTTATCATACAGGCCCATAGTCGTGCCAATCCACTTCATGCGGTGCTTCGGGGTTTTCCGGACAACCCTTCCATGGCGTATGGAGGTCATTGCGGGAAGTGCACTTCCAATCGTAACCGGCATGCTCATGCTTTTCGGGAGGACTTTCCGCAAAAAGTGTCTTGGCAGGCGGTACGTGATCCTTCTGCTGTTGAGCCTCATGGGCCCGTTCCCCTTTCTGGAGTTCAACCCCATGAGCCTCTCCTACAGGTTGTTCTTCGGAACAATGCTGATGCTGCCCATCGTGGCGCTGCCTTACATCAGGCTCGCAGTTGGTGTTGTCTCGAGGCCGGGGGCGGGATCATCACCCATCAGGAGAGCGATCCCCCTGATGGTTTTCGTGGCGTTCCTCGGGGTTTCTCCCCTCACCGGGAACTCCTACGACCCTGAACTGCACGACCCGCCATACGCTTTCTACGAACATGTGTCGCAGCTTTGCGCGGAAGCCCTGGAAGGCAGGGACTTTGAACTAGTGATAGCCCACAAGGCACTGGCTGAGATGATCACCTATAACCACGGGTTCGATGCGCTGCCGTGGTCCCCCGAGGAATCGTTCCCCCGTGAGAGGGTGTGGCGGATAACCGCCGGCATACTGCGGGACGAGGTTGCGATGTATCTGAGCCCTGAGATAGCCGATCGGTACTTCATCCGTATCGCCGGCGACTACGCCCTGCTCCGGGAAGACCATTGGGAATCATTCCTCGAGAGCATCGCCCACGAGCCGGTGATGGTGGAAGCAGTCTACACCTGGAGGAACCCCACTCAGCTGAGGCCCGGATACCTCATGAAGGGAAGGCCATGACGCCGATGTGCCTCACTCGCAAGTGGCGGGTTGGTGTTCCCAATACTTCCTGAAAACTCCCTGAAGCCCGTTGAAAAGATGAAGAGCTCCATCGAGACCGGGTTCATCCCAAAATGCTGCCGCTGAACGCGTGCGAGTCGAGCGTCATGGCGTTGCCACCGAGAAGAACAGGAAGCCAAGAAGAGTATCTTCCGGAGTCGGGGTATCGGGAGACATCTGGAAGCACTAGAGCAGATCATTTCGCATCGAGCTCTCGAAACACGGGAAGAGAGCGCAGGACGGCAAGTACCCCTTAGTCAGCGCCGGGGTCCTTTCCGGGAATCTCAGAGTTTGACGACTCTGCCGGAGAGCACCCACCCCCCGCTGCTTCCGAGGATCAAATACAACCCTGGTGCCGCCTGGAAGCCCTCTTCGTCCTGTCCGTCCCACACGAATGACGAGCCCCCATGATCGGAGAGGCGCCGGACAAGCCGTCCGGTAATGTCGTGGATGGTCAGCTCGTCGGGCGCAACACTGCCGCTGCACGTGATGACGACAGAATCGTGAAACGGGTTCAGGGAAGTCTGCAGTCTGACCGGGCCTGAGCCGGGTTCCTCGTCCCCGCTTCCCATCTGCTGCACCAATCCTGTCGAGTCGGTCCTCAATGCGAAGGAACTCAGCGAGACACCGTCCTGATAGCCGCCCAGTGAGAAGAACCCCCCATCGGTACAACTTGCGAGCGAGATGGACCTGAAAGAGTCGCCATGCCCGTACATCCTCTCCCAATATGCAGTTCCGCCCGCGCTCAGGAGTGCCAGGAAAGCCCTTCTCTGCGCACCATCCATCATGCTTCCGGTGACGGCCAGGTCACTCCCGGCCAGCGAGAGTGCGAAGACCTCGCATCCGGAGCCAGGATCGTACTGCCAGACCGGTGCACCAGAGGAATCGAACAGGATCGCTCCGTCTCCCACTGCCGCAACAACGATGCATCCATGGAAGGGCTCAACATCACGCAGGATCATCCCCGGGCACTCAAACCCGCCGGAAGGAGAACCCTCCGCGTCCAGCATGGCAACCATCGAACCGCCCGAGGTGAGTATTGCCACAAGCACTTCGCCCTGATCACACTCGGCTATGCCTGTCGGAGTCGAGTTCGGCAGGACCGAGTTCCAGACAACACCGCCGTCCTGGTCAAGCTTGATGACAAGCGAGGTGGAGCCGTCACCAAGGGCTGCAAGGAAGCAGCCCCCCGAAACTGCGATCATCGAAACAGGCTGATAGGCGGTGAACTGGGGATACTCCTGCTGCCAGACCATCTGTCCGGGCAGTTCGTCCTTCCGGACGGTAAGAACACCGTCCTTGACGAACAGAGAAACGATGCAACCATCCGCCGACGGGCAGGCGGTGTAGCTCCGGCAGTATGGGAGGGAGTCAGTCAGAACTCCGCCAGCAATATCGGTTACTATGATCCTGACATCATTCTGTCCCGACACGGGAACCGTACCGAACAGCCAGTAGCCCGAGCCCGTCTCTATCGCGCCCCGAAGGAAATCGTCGCCTTCCACCGGGTACTCGGCCAGGAAGGTGGGTGATGCGAAGCAGACCTTCGTCAAGCAAAGCCCGAGAGTCAGTATGAGCATCGCGGGGATTCTGCTCTTCAATACCACCCCCGATTCTGAAGTTTTGAACACGACAGAACAATAACTGATATGGTTACTATTTACCTCTTGGCTCTTCCTGCCCTAGATCTTCACTTCCCATTGATCCATAAACGGCAAGCTTGCAGCATGAGCTGTCCCCGATGGTTCAGATGCTTCTCCGTGAGTAAGAGCAGTACCTTTCCTCTGAGCCTCACGTGCTGCATGGCTGACGAATTGAGTCCTGTCGGTGAAGCGCCAATGTCTGAAAAGAAGATCCTTCTTCTGGAACAAACGCCGGGCGCTGCACTACAAAAAGCTTCAAGCTAGGTTTTACAAAAAACTCAAACGGGGCTTTGCCAGCAGAACTCCGCAGACTTCCTCCTGCGCCGTCCGCTGGAACCACGCAGGAGGAATCCTAATGAATCTTGTCAAAATGGCGCTCAGTTACCTTAACAGGAACCAGCCGTCATATCTGATCCTCTTCGTAACGTCCACCTGCAACGCAAAGTGCAGCTTCTGTTTCTACGGCAGCGAAGTGGCATGCAAGGATAGGAAAAAGAACGAGCTCACGACCAGCGAGTTCCTCAGAGTATCAAAAAAGTGTGGCAATGTACCCTACCTCCTCATTTCCGGAGGAGAACCGGTGCTGAGGGATGACCTCTTCGAAATCATCGGCTATTTCATTGAAAACGCCCATTCCCAGTTCATCACGGTCCCCTCAAACGGCCTGTCCCGTGAGAGGTCCGTCGAGCTGTTCAGCAGGCTGACGAGCAAATACCCGAAGTGCCACTTCAGGGCTGCCTTCAGCATAGACCACAACGATGCAAATCATGACATCTCCCGGGGGATCGATGGCTGTCTGGCGCAAGTTCTTGAAACAACTGCCGCCATCAACGATCTCAAGAAAACCCGAAGCAACCTCACCATGGACATTGTCTCCATCTACCTTAACAGCCCTTCTCAGAACCATGGCGTTCTCAGGAAATGGGTCAGGGAGAACATCGGACCCGACAATCATGAGCTGCACCTTCTCAGACCTGAGTGGCCACGTCTTGTCCACGACAAATGTGAACCCGATGCTTGCATCGGGGAACTCGCCCTGTACAGGGCTGGAAGCACGGCAAGGGAAAACCGTGCATTCAGCCCCTTCTTCCGGGGACTGAATGACCTATATATCAGAGGACTTGAGAAGGTGATGTCCGGAAAGCTGCTGGCAACCTGTACAGCCGGAAAAAAGTTCACTGTGATCAGCGAAACCGGTCAGGTAAGGCTTTGCGAATGCAGGGATGACGTTCTGGGTGACCTGAGAGAGAACGACTACGACCTCAGGCTGATCCTGAAAAAGTCGGCCCGCTTCATCAAATACGTTGTTGACAACAACTGCACCTGCACGTGGGAGTGTGCGGTATCGTGCAATCTGGTCTGCGATCCGGCGTTCATACCAAAACTTATCCTGGCGACTCTGAAACAGAAGAGGATAACGGAAAGAACCGCCGTATGAAGGTTGCCCTTGTCCGCACGCCTGTTGTAAACCTTAGGAACAGCCCTTTCGGCTCCACCCCTGGAATCCCGGCGAACCTGCCTTATCTGGCCGGCGTTCTCATACAGGAAGGGCACTCCGTTACCATTGTGGACTCATACGGTCTTGCGCCCCGAAGGTTTACGCCCTACCATGGGAAATTCGAGGCCAGGGGTCTCCTGCCCGGTGAGATGATGGGTTCGATTCCCCTGGATGTCGAGGTGATAGGTGTTTCGGTTCATTGTACCCTGGAACACGGTATGGCGCTCGAAATCGTCCGGCATGCGAAACTTGCCTTTCCCGGCGTCCCGGTGGTGGTAGGCGGTTACCACACCACCTTCTGCGTCGAGCCTTTCCTCGAGGCGGGAGCTGACTTCGTCCTTCAGGGCGAGGGTGAGAAACGTCTGCCAATGCTGTTAAGGTCACTGGAGTCGGATGAGCCATTCACGATGGACGGGATGTTCAGCTCCACTCACTCCCACGAGCGCATACCAGCGGTATGCCCCATTGAAGACCTTCCGTTCGCGTTCTTCGATCCTATCCCCCTGGAATCCTACTGGGACCTCAGGTACGCCCACGGCCCCGTGAGGAACCGCAAGTACATCCCGATGTTCACAAGCAGGGGATGCCCCTACGCGTGCGCGTTCTGCCAGACCCCGAAGATGTGGGGGGGGGCACTGGATGGCGAAGTCCCCGGGAAGGATCGTGGACGAGATGGATCACTACAACACGAAGTACGGGGTTGCCGACTTCCACATCCAGGACGAGAATTTCTCGCTCTCTCGCGAGAGGACCAGGGCATTCGCACAGGAACTTCTATCCCGGGGACGAGAATACACGTACTGTTTCCCTTCGGGGATCAAGGTGGAGACAGTCGGCAGGGAGGAGCTGGAACTCCTTTACAGGTCAGGGTGCAGATACCTTTCCCTCTCCCCCGAATCCGCATCCAAAAAGGTCCTGAAACTCATGAACAAGCCGGTCGACCTGGACACGGTCGTTCAGGCCGTGAAGTGGTGTCATGAGCTGGGGATAAGGGTGAACTGCAATTTCGTGCTGGGTTTTCCCGGGGAGGAACTGTCCGACCGCAGGCTCACCTACCGGTTCATAAGGAAGCTTACCATCCTGGGGATGGACGAGATAACGGCTTTCATGCTTACCCCATTGCCCGACACCGGAGTCTCAGGCCTTATGCCGGAGGGCCTTGAATACGAGGACATGAATTTCTCGCCGACATGGCGGGACAACTACAGGCAGATAACACTGGCGCGTCTGTGGATATACGCAAACTTCGCCGTCCTGAAACTCCTGTTTCATCCGTTCCAGGTACTCGCAAACGTACGTTCTGTCCTGACCCGGAAGTTCACCATGAAAAGCGACATGACCGTGTACAGGTTTGCGGCCGATCTCTTTGACCGGCATCTGAGAAAGCTTGTTCCAAAAGAGATCGGGAAGACCAGGTGGTACTCGGGAACTCCCGGGACCCGCTGACAGTATCCCTTGGGCTGGAGTTCGTCCCCGGTCATGGATATCAGGTGCTCAGCCTGAGAAACCCTGCGCAGAGAGTAGCAGGAGTCCGGTGTGCGCAGGGGAGCACTGAAGCCCATTGCAAATGGCAAGTACTTCAGTAGCACTAAAGTCTATGCCCAGGACGACCCGCGAGTTCATCAGAGACCTCATATAGCGGGATACTCAACCGCGGAGGGATAACCGCAGTGAGATCATTCGATACGTTTCAATGCCTTCTAAAAGTGCTGTTGCCAAAGATGGGGGTTCAATAGCGCTTTTTCTTTCGGATTCAGGCAACGAGACACATCTTCTGACTCTGGACAGGTCTCTTGCATCGATGGGTACCGACAGATACAGCCACGTCCATTCCAGGGATGGATACCTTGCCGAAGACGCTGAGATCAGGCTGATGGGAAGGCTCAAGCGCGTTCTTGCAGACACACCGGCAAATCATCCTTCGTACGAAGTGCTGGCAGCTTTCATCGATCACCTTGGCAGAGTCCACCAGGACTGACCCCGCACCTCTCGAATGAAGGGCAGGGCATCAGGGTGTGCCGCCCCGCAAACCGGCCGTGCTTCCCGCCGGAAGGGGCTGCGAGTATCGGGGAAATCTCTGAGCATGATGAGAAACCCACGACCGGTATGCGTGGCTTCAGCAGGCGTGGATCATGCGGTCGGGCGAGAAACCCTTTTCCCTGAGCAGTTCGCCGACGGCTTCGCTGTCGTCACGGTGTATCACCAGGACCATCCCGCACGTGTCGCCGGGGGCAAGCCTGCACCAGATGCCGGCTTCGGTGAGAATCGTCTCGGCAAGGAGAACGCGCGAATCCGATCCGAAGGATGCCTGCATGCAGTCGCAGTTGCGGGTGAAGTGCATCAGCCGCATCTCCTTTGTGCCGTTTTGACTGCGTCAATCGCGGTATGGATCTCGTCCTCCGTGTTGAAATAGCCCGGGCTCAACCTTACAAGCCCTCCGGGAAGGGTGCCCAGCGTCCGGTGGGCGCAGGGGGCGCACTGAAGCCCGTGGCGGCAGCAGATGCCGAACTCGTCGGCAAGAACCCCGGCGATGAATGCGTTTTCCATGCCCCTGATACGAAAGGAAACAGCGGCGGTGACCGGACCCTCGCCGGGATGGAACACCTCCGCTCCGGGGATCTCTCTCAGTCCAGCCGCAAGCATCGACGCGAGGCGGGTCTCCGCTTTCCAGATGGCATCGGTACCAACCCTTTGCACAAACTCCACACCTGCCAGAAGACCAGCTATTCCTGGGCCGTTGGGGGTTCCGGGCTCAAAACGGTCAGGAAGGAAATCGGGCTGGAACTCGACCTCTGAACGACTGCCCGTTCCCCCGTGTGCGAGGGGCTGCACCCTCTCTGGATCGAAACAGCGGGAAAACAGGATGCCCCCTGTCGCCATGGGGCCGAAAAGGGCCTTGTGTCCTGTGAACGCGATGATGTCGGCATTCAGGGATGCTGATGAGATGGGTATCACGCCGGCGCTCTGGGCAACGTCAACCAGAAGGGGCACCCCCCTCTCCCGGCATGCCGCGCCGACCTCGGTCACGGGCTGAACAGCGCCGTTCACGTTGGAGGCGTGGTTGAGGACGGCAAGGGTGGTGTTGGGCCTCAAGGCTTCCCTGAAATCGTCCGGCGAGAGCCTTCCGCTGCCGTCGCACTTCACCACCGTGAACTCCACGCCACGCCGGGCCAGGAATCTGATGGGGCGCATTACCGAGTTGTGCTCCATTGAGCCAGTGACGATGTGGTCGCCGGGTTTCACAAGGCCAAGTATGACGGTGTTCAATGCCCAGGTGACCCCTGGTGTCAGGCAGACCCGGAGCGGGTCCTCACATGAGAAAAGCCTCGAGAGTGCCATGCGGCACTGGAGTATGGTCTTGCCGGCGATCTTCCCGGGGCCGCAGGAACCCCTTCCGGGGTTTGGGCACAGCCCGCTGATGAAGTCTTTGACAGCGTCGGCCACTTCCGGGGGGCTTTGGCCACGTGGTGGAGGCATTGTCAAGGTACATGACTGCTTCTTTCGGTTACCGAAAGCATAAGCACGGGAAACTCGCCGGGCAAGATGTTTCACGAAATCAGAGAAGGCCCGGAAAAGCCCCCGCCACGATCTTCGATGTCTGGAACCCGATGAGGTGCATGGCTCGACAAACTGCGCATACTCCTGAGAAAGGCTCGAGGCAGATCACGTACTCTGGTGTCTACAGGGCCGCATCCCGGGTTGTACTGGTCATCGACCAGACATCACAGCCGGATGGAATCAGCGGCCAGTTCCTCCATGGCGGCGTTATTCATGCGATACAGTTTCACAACCGTCAGGGAGTCGGCATCGGAGCCCTGTGGTGTGATCACCACGAAATTCATGGTGCTTCCGTTGGGGTTGTGGTCGATCCAGGTGCCTGAGTTCACATAGATGGTCTTCTGTCCGTTGTGGTTCTCGCCTGGAATGATCCGTGCCACGTGAGTGTGGCCGAAAACAACGATCCGAACCTCGGAGTCCGGGTTCGAGAAGTACTGGAGGTCAGCCTGATCGTCCGTTCCGGTGTCGGTAGCCGCTTCGGTCAGAGCCTGCATGGTGGGGATGTGGACAGGTACATTGTTGGCGGTCTGTCTTTCGTCCCAGTTGTCCATGGAGCCCTTGTAGAGGTTCATGTCGATAAACCCGCCCGGAGTCTCCTGGAAGGGTACCAGGTCGTTGATGGCATAGGTCTCGGTGAATCCATTGATATTGGTAACGATGATGTTCTCGTCGAAGCTGTTCTCGACGGGGAGAGACTGCATAAGGCCCTTCCAGATGGCCCAATACGCATAGGTCAACTCCTGGCTCGCATCTCCTTCGATGTTGGGGGTCACTTCCCGAAGGGTGTCCCCCGCAGTCTCGCAGCCCTGCACGACGTGAAGTGTCGCGATACGTGTGAAGAAGTACCCCGGAGGAAGGATCGAACCTGGTGCAATAGTGACGTTGGAGAGGGGATCCGGAGCACAGAAGAAGTTGTAACGGTGGCCGTGCTCGATGGCTATCTCCGGATGGTCTATGGGGCTGTAGGTACCCAGCCCCTGAACGTCGTCCCTCGCCTGCCGGATGCCGGGGAGGATGCGGTCAACGTTCTCGGCGGTAATGGTCAGGTCATGGTTGCCCGGCACGTAGGTCACGAGGATCCTGCCTTCACCGATGATCCTGTTGATGGCACCGATGACCTCAGAGTTCGCGGATGCGATCCGGTCAACGAAGTCGGCCTGGTCCATCCCCGCGTAGGTGTCGGTCGTGGCAGGGACGAACCACTCGTCCAGGAGATCACCCGCGATAACCAGCTCGCGAACGGTCGGGGACTCCGCAACCGCGGTGAGGAATGCCGCCAGCGCGTCCAGATTCATATTGCACTCGGCATAGGCCAGGTCAGCTCCCATGTGCATGTCGCTGATGATGACGATCTGGGTCCTCTCGCCGCTCCCATCGTTCAGCGGCCCTTTCTCCATGGGGTTCTCGTTTGATTTGCAGGATGCCAACAGGGCCAGTAGGACCAGCATTGGCAGGCTCAACAGCAGGGGGAGTCGCAGTAATTTGCTTATAGTCTTCTCTTCGGTATAAAATGTCATTTGATTCCTCCTTAAAATTTTACACGCTTGTAGAAGTATGATTATTTCCTGACAGGTAATGATGCTTGATGAGGCAGGCGCCGTCAAGAACACGGGCGGGCACTCCAACATGCTCTCCTTCAGGATGAAGCCCGGCTAAAGCGAAGACCGGACGATGCTGCGCATCCGATCCTTGCTGATGACCACTAACACAGGGAGGATTCTGGCAAAGCTCAGGGGATCAGGTCGGGAAGTTCCGGGCAGGAGGCAATAGTTCTTCACAAAATCAGAGGAGACCCCTGAGTATCCCAGCAAGGTGTTCGTACTGGCTCAGATCATTGTAGAGCTGGGCGGAAACCCTGAGGAACCTGCCGGGCAGGCACTGGATGACGGGAGCTTCAATTCCCCTTTCCCGCAGAGCTTGTTGAATTGGGTCGAACCAGTCGATGGGACGGGGACCACCGTTATCAAGGTCCGGGAGTTTTACGGAAGCCATGCAGCCCACCATGGAGCCGGGAAAGGGAGGTTCCGTTCGGGTGGCGTCGAGAAGGAGCGATCGGGCTTTCAGAGCGAGGCTTGCGTTGCGCTGCATTATTCCGCTCCAGCCCCCCGGGTGGAGAGTGGCCATGTAGTCGATGCTTTCTTTGACGCAAAGCCTGGGTGAGGGGTCTGGTGTTCCGCTCCAGTCGAACATTACCCGCAGCGGATCCGGACCAGGCTGAAAGTCCCCGGGAACATGGCTTGTGATCGCGGGAGCGGTGATGCCCTTCATGTCGGGCCTTGTGTAAAGGATGGCGCAGCTCCTCGGTGAACAAAGCCACTTGTGACAGTTGCCGACGTACCAGGCGCACCCCAGCTCTGACAGGGAAAGGGGCATGTGCCCCGGCCCGTGGGCACCGTCGGCGATGACCTCGACCCCCGCTTCGCGCAGGGAGCTTACCGCCCGGGCCAGGGGGAACACCATACCGGTGGGGCTTGAGATGTGATCGAGAACGGCGTACCTGACAGTGGGGTCCACGGAGTTCATGAGCTGTTCCAGAACTTCACCGGGACCGCTCACTGGTATGGTGAAGGGGATAGTCTTCACGACAGCGCCGGCCCGGGATGCTGCCTGCTTAAGTGCGTTCCTGGTGGAAAAGTAGGCCTGGTTGGAGAGCAGCACCGTTTCGCCGGGTCTGAAGCTGATGCTCCGAAAGACCGAGTTGATGCCGGTAGTCGTGTTGTCGGTGAGGACTATGGTGCCTGGCTGGGCGCCAAGAAAGCTTTCGAGGGCGGTGATCTGTGTGGTTGTTTCTTCGGGCAGACGCCTTACGAGGAAGTCCATCGGTTCGGCTTCGATCTCGCAAAGAAGCCTGCCGCGGTACTCCATGACATGTCTGGGACAGGCTCCGAACGAGCCGTGGTTTAGGTACATCACCCTGCTGTCAAGAAGCCAGCCCTCGGTATGTGTCGGCACTTCAGCAGTAGCGGCAGGCTATACTGGTCGACGCCAGGATGTGGTCCTGGCATGCCCGGGTGAGTTCGTCACCGTCGGTATCGGCTGGCAGTTCAAGAAGGGAGTCGAGGGCCAGAAGGGTGAATGTAAGCCTGCAGTCCGAACTCTTCTTCTCGGGTCCTGTCCATCCCGCCACGCCAAAAGAATTCCAGCCCTGCCTGATACCGCTGTCGAGCACCGGATTTCGTGGCTGCTTCCCGTATACTGTGTGAAGGTCGGGGGGAATGTTCCACATGACCCAGTGTGCCCGGCCATCTTCGGCCCTGCAAACGAGTGCGAGGCTCCGGCAACCCAGGGGCTCGTCCCGCCACCCGAACGGGGGCGAGGCATTCAGCCCTGCGGCGCTGTACCATCCCGGCAGAAA
>Ga0351841_1093_pt1 | contig 12563 bp, 6 predicted proteins | sample BONcelHFGM3001E6_FD_206884 | JGI IMG/M metagenome (GOLD analysis project Ga0351841, IMG submission 206884) | Enriched cells from coal bed in the Powder River Basin, Montana, United States - BONCAT cells FGM rep1 HSBNCT.FGM.300.1.E6 ...
GTCGTCATCGTAATATACATAGAGGGTCACATAATCGAGGGAATCGTCCAAATCGTTTACAATGTAGGTGATGTCGTCCGCATCAAAATCGCTTTTATTAAAATAAGTGTCGCCGTCGCTGCCGGTAATTTTCATCGAAACGCCGGAGAAATCGCCGACCGCAAAGAGGTCAAGAGTAACGGTATAGGTTTGCTTAGTCGTCCCGTCCAAGGCGGTAACCTCAAGGTCGAAGACCGCGGTGCCGTCGCTGATGTCCTCAATCGTCACGGGGATGGATTTGCCGATTATCGTGCCGATTGAGCAATTATCCTCGCTGCCGCTGCCGTTGGCAATCGTGCCCCCGGTAAAAGCAGCGGTAAAAGTGACGGTCCGATTATCGGCCGAGGTCGGCAGAACGAGGTCGCCGGTAACGGTATGATTGGTCTGATCAAGGTGCAGATTGCTGAGATGGGTGTTCGTCAGATTGGTCAAACTGGCGACATCTTTGTCGTTATAGATATGCAAGGTATAGCTATCCTCATCACCGTTTTCCGCGGTCACGGCGATGCTGCAGCTGTTGTCGGAGAGGTCAGCCAGAGAGAGTGTGGCGGAACCCGTATCGGTAACGGGAGTGGTCCCTGTCACCGTAAGCGTTATCGAGGCATGGGGGTCGGTAGCAGTCACCACGATATCTCCGGAAGTAGTGGCGGCGGGAACGTGCACCGTATAGGGGCTATCGCTTTCCGGTGCCGTTGTCCCGGCAAAAGAAACGGAAGCCAGGCTGGTATCATGCGAACCCACATATACAGTTATGGATTTGGTGCCAGTAGCTAATAGATTATCCGTATAATGGGCGGTCAAAACATAGACGCCGGCCCCGCTTAAGCTAATTGCAAATGGGCTTGTCGTGTCACTGGTTTGGCTAACTCCTTTGTAAGTATAGGAGACCTCGTTTAGCACGTAGTCATCATAACCCGTGTCGGTGATGGCGCAACCAATCGGACCGGAGGTGCCCGAAGAATAATAAAAGGGGCTGGAAGATCCGGTTGTCCCGGCTGGCAGGGTCCAGGTAATGCATCCGTCCGTATAGGAAACGTCTGCGGCCAAGGCGGTCGCGGAAAAGGCAAACACCAAGGTCAGAGCCAGAATCAATAAAAATACTTTTTTCATAATTAATCTGATACTCCTTTCATAATTTTTATAAAATCAAAGTTTGAAAGCATATGATTAAGGGGCGCCGTTACCCGCACAGAAGAAGGTTTGTAAGACTGTGCGGGTAACGTTCAACAAAACCGTTATTGTCTGCGCCCGGAAACGCCGAAACAAAAATAAGCCGGGTCTTTATTTAAATATTATCCATTGCCCGGCTTGAGACTTCCTTTTACTTAATTATAAAATATACACCGACTGAATTTTGTCGTTTTAACACATTATCCATTTTATACGATACTTAAATTTTTATTAAAATTCAATATTCTATATACTTAATTTTTTATTAAAGTTTAATATTTAAGACTTAAAAGCACCTTAAAATGTTCCCGTATTTAGCTGAATAATCTATGAAATTTCATAGATCTTCTGCAAACGCCTTTTCTTAAATTTTCTATAAACTAATCGGCCGGGTTTTTCCAAAAAAATTCGCGTCCGGAAACAAGCGGTTTAAACTAAATGAATATCTTGAAAAATTACAGCCTAAATGGTTTATTGAATAAGTATCCCCGCTTCATTATTTTTCTGTTTTTTTATTTTCCTTCAACGCTTGACTTTCTTGCGACACCATAATATATTAAATAGTGTAAAAAAAACTAAATCATTACTCTTGATGTGGTTCTTCGGCGTAAAGTCCGGAGAGCTTGAGGGAAGCGGGTGCAATTCCCGCACGGGACCGCCGCTGTAAGCGCCGAGTCCGCCGCTCATCGGCGAAAGCCGGCCACTGGATATCCGGGAAGGCTAAGCGGGGACGACTGAGGCGCGAGTCAGAATACCTGCATCAAGATGCTGCCTGCTCCGGCTAATGAGCAAAGGTGGCGACCCCCACAGAAATAAGGCTGTGACGACTTTTGTCGTTGCAGCTTTTTTGTTTAGCGGAGGAAAGATGAACGCACAAAACAAGCGCAGAAAACAATTGGAAGACGACTTCGCCATCCGCCATCGGGGCGACAGCGACGAAGCGTTGCTGTCGTATCTGCAAGAGGAGGCGACGCGGCTTTGCCATATGCCCAAGAAAGAGGAGGTGATCGGCTTTGCCTACATCAAATCCCGTCTCGGCCCCTGGCCCCGGGTTTTGGAGCGGGCGGGACTCAAAAAGCTGCGAACCAAAGAAAAAGTAGAATAAGAAGGAGCATTGACAATGAACAGAATAAAAAACAAAACCGGGATCAAACTAACCGCCCTCCTTTTGGCGCTGGTCATGGTTTTTGCCTTCTCCGCCGTCGCTTTGGCGGACGATATCACCGTAACGGTTTCCATTGAGAATAATACCGTTACGGGGGATACCTTATCCGGCTATAGCGGATGGACCGGCTATCTGCCTACCCTCGCCGGGTCAGACATCAAAACCGGAGGAATCGATGAAATGCACGCGGTGTCAATCACCGTGAGTTCCGGGGCGACGATGATGGACGCCATCGCAGCGGCATTGGATGCCGCCGGATATACGCCAAGTACAACCAGTGGCGCGACCTATTACTGCGGCGCCAGCGACGGCTACCTGTGGTCTATCGGCGGCTTGGATTCCGCCGCCTTGGGCGGCTGGAGCGGTTGGCTGGGCGCTTTAAACGATACTTTCCCTAATCTGGGATTCACCGCCGTATATGTGGAAAACAACGATGCCATCCGCGTACTGTATTCCGACGCCTACGGCGGGTCCCCCGATCCGGCAATCGGTTACGGTGCCTATAACGCTTCCGGCGATTTTTCCTGTACCCCCGGCGTTATCAGCGTTTATCCGGATTCATATGGCTATGGTAACGAACTTACCATCACCCTGCCCGACAGCGCAACCACAGTCACGGTAACGGATACGCCCGCTGACCCGGAGGAAGAGGTCCGCATCTACCGCTACGATAGCGTCAACTATACGACAGACTTTTCCGTTGCTTATGGGGTCGATAATGGAATTCCCCTGGCAAACTTAGGGGACGAAGATATCTTAGGGTTCACCTTTGACGCGCTGTATATCGTCACCGACAACGGCGCTTTGGACGGCTACTGCATCTATCTAAGAACCGCTGGCGATGTCATCACCGCCGCTCTTTTAGACGGTTGTGCCGATGCGCTTTCCGCTTCGGTCACGAATTGGACTATCGTCGCTACGGAAGCTGCGGGCGGAACCAGCCTTAATTACGCCGAGGCCGCGTCTTATGTAAATAGCGCGGTCGCTTATCTCCTGGATGCAGATTCTGCCGCTTCCACAGCCGCGCTGCATGTGATCGCCCTGACCGCCTTCGGGTACGACGTATCCCAAATCGCCTATAACGGGCTAGACTATGACGGATTCGACGAACTCTATGCCCTTTTTGCGGCCAACGAGACAGCTTGGGGCGGCTGGACGGAGCTGTACGCCTACCCGCTCATCGCCTTACTGAACGCCAACGACCCCGACGATTATGCCGACGAGATCAACACCCTGATCGCCGAATTGACGCCAAGTGGAAGCGGCAATTGGTTTACCTCGAATGATTCAGCCGGGATCGCCCTGGCCGCCCTCTCCATGGCAGCGGATAAAGGTTTTAGCGTTAATGCCTCGGTAACTGACGGACTCGTCACCCTGCTTAAAGGTGCGGTTCAGACCGACGGCACATTGCAGGCGCTCGATTGGGCGACATCCCTCCACGTATCTAATGCCGAATCCACCGCCATGGGCATTATCGGTCTGGACGCGGCGGGCGAGGACGTTACCGCGATCACCGCCAGCGGCAGCAGCGATAACCTTAAAAACGGCCTGCTTCTCTACGCCATGGGCGACGATAGCGGCTTTAACCATAGTGGCGGCGCATATAATACCACCGCCAGCCAACAAGGGGCATTAGCCCTCGTGGCCATGTCGGACGGCACGGATTACTATGGTAATGTCAACGCCACAAATGTGTTCGATTTCCAGGGCAACGGCACCTATCCCATCTCCATCAATACCGGCGCCTCTGATATCGAATACGATATCGTTCTCCAGGTCTATGATTATGAAGACGACCTGGTTACCAATTCCGCCGGCATCAAGGTGTATAACAGCAAAGGCCACTTGGTAAGCAATAACGGGATCAAAGGACACTATTCGCTGCCTTTGGGTTCATATACTTACATCGTTTCTTATAGCGATCATGTCGGCAAGTCCGGATCTTTCATCGTCACCACGGATCAGACCATTTCCGTTTACCTTGATTATGACGGTATCGAGGTCACCTTCCGCCTGATCGGCGCTGAAGAAACAGGCCTCAGCGATACCGCCGTCTATCTCACCTGGTATGCCACCCGCACCTATACGGTAGAGGAAGAAGCCACGGTATACGATTTGCTGAAAATAGCCCTGGACGACGCCGACCTCTCCTATACCTGGAAAAACGGCTACCTGACTGCGGTGGAAAGCCCGCTGACCGGGGATAAACTGGCCGAATTCGATAACGGGCCGGATGCCGGCTGGATGTATGTGGTCAATAAAAAAGCCCCCGGCGTGGGTATGGACGATTATGAACTGGATGAAGAAGACGACGTGATCGTCTACTACACCAACGATTACAGCGAAATCTATAGCGGTTTTTCGGTCAAGGATGTCGACCCGTCCAAATCCGCGCTGAAATCGGCCCTTAAAAATGCCATAGAAGATGCGGAAGATCAGCTCGACACGGTGGTGATCAGCAGTAACGGGTCCACCGTGCTGGCCTCGGTCTACTGGGTGACGCAAGCAAAATACGACGAGTTGGAAGACGCGATCGCGTCGGCGCAGAAAGTCTACGATAAGAGCAGCGCCGATATGGAAGCTTATCAGGATGCGATCCGCGACCTGACCGCGGCGATCAAAACATTTAAGGACGCGAAAAACCTCGGCGCCCTCTATACGATCAGCTTTAGCGATGTGCCAAGCACTTATTGGGCTTACGATTATATTGCAGACTTGGCCGCACAAGGTGTGCTCACCGGTAAAACCGCTACCCTCTTTGCTCCCGGGGATACGATCAAACGCGGAGAATTCATCGTTATACTGGCGCGGCTTTCCGGCGAGACCTTGCCTGTCTATACCGGAACTTTCGGCGACGTATCCGCTTCCGCTTACTATGCGCAGGCAGTGGCCTGGGCGCTGACTCATGGGATCACCACCGGGACATCTGCAAACGCCTTTGCTCCGGAGGCTCTGATTACCCGGGAAGATATGACAGTCATGCTGATTCGCTATGCGGCATATATGGATTTTGACCTCCCCAGGACCTATACCGCGATCAGCTTTATCGACCAAAATGAAATCAGCGCCTATGCCGCCGCTGCCGTAACGGCGATGCAGCAGGCGGGTATCATTGAAGGCCGGGGATACAATCTCTTTGCCCCCAAAGCTAACGCTACCCGGGCCGAAGCCGCCAAAATGATCTGGATGCTTGACGATCTCATGGACTAGATGGATTCACTTTATCGGGCGGGAGAGGATAGAAACGCCTTTTCCGCCCTACTCTAATCGTTTCGGGAGGTCGACTCAAATGAAAAAAATAGAAAAAAAGGGGCTGGCGCTGCTGGCGGCGTTTAGCCTTGTTTGTCTTTTCAGTACCGCCGCTTTGGCGGCGACAACCGCGGAAATCAACAGCGCCTTTGACGATACCGCCGCATATCTGCGCCAAAACGTCGATACGCCTCAAGTATCGAGTTCCGGCGGGGAATGGGTGGTTATAGGACTGGCAAGGAGCGGTTATTCTGTACCACAAAGCTATTATGACGCTTATTACACCAACTTGGAGCATTATCTCACAGCTAGTGGCGGTGTGCTTCACGAACGTAAATATAGCGAATATTCCCGGGTCATCCTCGCTTTGAGTGCTATCGGTAAAGACCCGACCAACGTGATGGGCTATAATCTGCTCACATCCCTTACCGATTATGATAAGACGATCTGGCAAGGCGTCAACGGCGCGATCTATGCGCTGCTTGCTCTGGACAGCGGTAATTACGGCACAGAGACGCTGAAAAAACAATATCTGGACTATATACTCTCTGCACAGCTTAAAGACGGCGGTTGGGCGCTCTCCGGCGATACGGCAGATCCCGATATAACCGCCATGGCGCTGCAGGCTTTGGCCAAATACCAAGGCCAAAACGAGGTTGATCTCGCGATCAGCCAAGGACTCTCCCGTCTTTCCGCTATCCAGGATGAAAGGGGCGGGTTTTCCAGCTACGGCATCGCTAATTGCGAGAGCACGGCCCAGGTGATCGTGGCGCTTTGCGAGCTGGGTATCGCTTTAGATGACCGCCGCTTTATTAAAAACGGCATTACCCTGGCGGATAATCTTCTCTCCTACTATACCAAAGGCAACGGGTTTGCCCATATCAAAAACGGCAAGACCGATCAGATAGCTACGGAACAGGCGTTTTGCTCTCTGGTCGCCATTGAACGGCGCAGCAATCATCAAAACAGTCTTTTTACAATGAACGCCGACACCGTCTTCTCCGACATTGCTGGACATCCCGATCAAGAGGCGATTGAAGCCTTGGCGCAAATCGGCGTGATCAAGGGAATGGGGGACGGCATCTTTGCCCCGGATGCACAGATGACCCGCGCCCAATTTGCGGCTGTGGTGACCCGCGCCCTTAATCTACCCGGGCAAACGCACAACACGTTCACGGATGTTCCGAATTCCGCCTGGTATGCCGGGTATATCGGCGCGGCCTATCAAGCCGGTATCGTCAAGGGAACTTCAGCGACGACCTTTTATCCCGACGGGATCATCATCCACGCGCATGCCGCGCTGATGGTGGAACGCGCCGCCGACGGCATTGGTTTAGCCTATCACGTGGCGGTCAATGAAGATTTGGCGCAAACCCCGATCAGCAGGGGCGAGCTGGCGGCCATACTTTACGGGATGATGCTGCCCGCAGGCCTTATTTAGGAGGGGAGAAATGAAAAAATTCAGATCAACCTTAATCCTGACTATCTTTCTGGCGCTATTCTTCACGGCAGGCTGCGCCGCTGCGGAGCCCACCCCGCAAACGGAAACGCCGATTGCGGAAAGCCAAAAAGACCTGGCTGAACCAAATAAAGATCCCTTTGATTCCGCAACCGAGCCGGAGGAAACTCTGGCGGAAACTGATCAGACAGAGAAAACTGTCTTTGCGGAGACCATAAACCAGGAAAGGGCGCAAGAAGACGTGTGCAGCGACAGCACATTCACCTGCACCCTTTCCCTGCGCTGCGATACCATCCTTGCCCATATTCAGGACCTGGACCCGAATAAAACGGATTTAGTCCCGGCGGACGGACTGATTTTTATCCACGAAAACGTTGCTTTCAGCGACGGGGAATCCGTATTTGACGTTTTGGTGCGGGAACTAAAAAAAGCCGCCATTCACCTGGAATTTATGGATACGCCTTTCTATAACAGCGTTTATATCGAAGGGATCAGCAATCTCTATGAACTGGATTGCGGGCCTCTTTCAGGCTGGATATACCGGGTTAACGGTGTATACCCCAGTTACGGTTGCTCTCTCTATCAGTTACAGCAGGGCGACCGGATCGAATGGATCTATACCTGCGATCTAGGCGCGGATGTAGGCGGGGAAAATATGGCGGGGCAGGGAAAATGAATCGCGATACTTTTTCCACCTATCATCCTGCGGTTAATTTTTTCTGGTTTGGTCTGGTGATCGGCTTTGCCATGTTCTTTTTTCACCCGCTCTGCCAATCCATCGCGCTGGTTGCCGCTTTAACCTATTCCATTTATCTGCGGGGAAAAAAGGCCATTTGCTTCCAACTCAAATATATGCTGCCTTTGCTGGTAATCACCGCGTTGCTCAATCCAGCCTTCAATCATGAGGGCGCGACGATTCTGGCTTATCTGCGCAACGACAATCCCCTGACCTTGGAATCCGTTTGTTACGGTCTGGCCGCTGCGGTGATGCTGATTACAGTCATATCCTGGTTTGGCTGCTATAACGAAATCATGACTTCAGATAAATTTATCTATCTTTTTGGCCGGATCATCCCGGCGCTTTCATTGGTCCTTTCCATGACCCTTCGTTTTATTCCCCGTTTCAAGGCCCAACTTAAGCTTGTGGTCGCCGCCCAACGCAATATTGGACGGGATATGAATAAAGGCAGCGGATTAGCGCGAATCAAGAAAGGAATCACGATTCTCTCGGTCATGGTGACCTGGGCCCTGGAAAACGCCATTGAAACCGCGGACAGCATGAAAGCGCGCGGCTATGGGTTACCGGGGCGCAGCGCCTTTTCCCTTTACCGTTTTGATAAACGGGATAAAATAGCTTTGATCTTTCTGTTGGTTTTTGGTAGCTACATCATCGTCGGCGCAGCATCGGGAGGGGTATATTGGGCTTTTTTCCCGGTGATGAAGGGCGCCGCCTTCTCCGTTTATTCCGTAAGTATTTATTTTGTCTATCTCGGATTGTGCCTGGCGCCGGTGATTTTGAATATAAGGGAGGATCGGCAATGGAAACTTTTACGCTCCGGAATCTGAACTTTTCCTATCCCGGTCAAAGTCAAAAAGCGTTGACAAATATCAATATGAGCGTCGGAGAGGGAAAATTTATTCTCCTTACCGGCGCCTCAGGCTGCGGCAAGACCACGTTGCTCCGCCAACTCAAACCGGGTCTCTCCCCTCACGGGAGCAGAAGCGGTATCATCCGCTTTGAAGGCAAATCATTATCGGAACTTAGCCTGCGGGCGCAAAGTCAAAAAATCGGCTTTGTCCGGCAAAACCCGGATAACCAGCTTGTCACGGATAAGGTTTGGCATGAGCTGGCCTTTGGCCTGGAAAGCCTGGGCTGTGATAATCAAACCATCCGCCTGCGCGTGGCAGAAATGGCCGCCTTTTTCGCAATGGAAAGCTGGTTTTACCAAGACGTGGCCGAGCTATCCGGCGGACAAAAGCAATTACTCAATCTGGCTTCGATCATGACCATGCACCCCACCGTTTTGATCCTGGACGAACCGACCGCCCAACTTGATCCCATCGCCGCCTCTGATTTTCTTGCAACTTTGGCAAAAATAAATCAGGAGCTTTCCGTGACGATAATTCTTTCCGAACACCGTCTGGAAGAGGTATTTCCTCTTGCCGATCGGGTAGTCGTATTAGATCGGGGACAAATCCTTTATAACGGCCCGCCCGAGAAAATGGGCGAGCAATTACGCCGCCGTCAAACCCTATATGCCGCATTACCCACGCCTATGCGAATCTGGGCAATGGTCGATAATGATTTGCCTTGCCCAATCACCGTCCGTGAGGGACGGCAATGGCTAGATCAATTCAGCGCCAGCCATGCTCTTGATCACGACACCTTTGCCAATAACGACATGGGTGTCTCCGCTATAGCCGATATGTCCGAACCCGTTCTATCTGTGGATGAGGTATGGTTTCGCTATGAAAAAAATACCCCTGATGTGATAAAAGGATTGTCCTTGCACATACGGCGCGGAGAATTTTTAACCGTCATGGGGGGTAACGGTGCGGGGAAAAGCACCCTCCTCTCTTTGTTTTGCGGATCGCTCACGCCATGTCGGGGCAGTATCAAAATCAACGGTACCCTGGCGGCCTTGCCGCAAAATCCCCAGGCGCTATTGGTTAAGAAAACCCTGAAAGCCGATCTGGCGGAAATGTTTGCCGGAAGCGGCTTGGCGAAAAAAGAAAGAACATGGCGGATAAACAGGGTCGTTCGCCTCTGCCGCCTCTCCGATTTATTGGATCGTCATCCCTATGACCTTTCCCAAGGGGAGCAACAACGGGCAGCTTTAGCCAAGGTGTTATTGACCGGGCCGGATATCCTTCTTCTGGACGAACCGACCAAGGGCTTGGACGCGGAATTTAAAGCAACATTTGCCGCCATCCTCCGCCGCTTACAACTAACCGGGATCACGATCGTCATGGTCAGCCATGATATCGAGTTTTCCGCCCGTTATGCCCAGCGCTGCGCAATGCTCTTTAACGGCCGGATCAGCGGCGCAGAATCATCCCGTGATTTCTTCTCCGGCAATACTTTCTATACCACTGCCGCCAACCGGATGTCCCGCCATTTACTGCCACGGGCCGTCATTGCTGAAGACATTGTCGCCGCCTGCGGCGGTAATCTGGTGAATCTGGCAGAACTACCGGAATTACCGGAAGACGATCCCAGGGATTATGTTCTTGTCACCGATAAAGATTATTCGAACTCCCCAGCGGCGTTCAAAACGACCGAAGACGACCTCCCCAGGCAAAAACAAAACCCGTCTTTCGGCCAAAATTCGGCTAAAGAAGGCCTTTCCCGTCGCACCAAAGCCGCCGCCGTCATGATATTGCTGGCAATCCCGCTTACCATCTATTTCGGCATATATTATCTGGATGACCGGAAATATTTGCTGATCTCGTTGCTGATCTTAGTCGAAGCCATGATCCCTTTCGCCCTGGTATTTGAAAGCCGTAAACCCCAGGCGCGGGAGCTGATTATTATCGCCGTTCTTTGCGCCATCGCGGTGGCGGCGCGGGCCGTCTTTATGATGATCCCGGAATTCAAACCCGTGGCTGCCCTGGTGATTATCACGGCGGTCGCTTTTGGCGGAGAAACCGGTTTTCTGGTGGGCGCGATGTCCATGCTGATATCCAATATGATGCTTTCACAAGGCCCCTGGACCCCATGGCAGATGTTTGCCATGGGCAGCATCGGTTTTTTGGCCGGAATTCTCTTCCGTAAAGGCCGGCTCAAAAAGAATAAAACACTTCTTTGTATTTTCGGCGGCCTGGCAACATTATTGATTTATGGGGGGATTATGAATCCCGCCGCGGTCCTCATATTTCAAAACGCCCCCACCTGGCAGATGATCGCCGCAGCCTATATCGCCGGCTTCCCCTTTGATCTTATCCACGCCGCCGCAACTGTCATCTTCCTCCTGCTTCTCTCCCGGCCGATGTTGGAGAAACTGGATCGGATCAAGATAAAATACGGGCTGATTAAATAACCGCACATTAAAAGACAAGAGAACCAGTGGTTCTCTTGTCTTTATTGTTTCGCCAACACCTGAATTTAAGCCTTGGAAAATTTCACGCAAATGGTCGTTCCCTGACCTAACTCGCTCTTAAGATCGATTTTTGCCTGATGGAGCCGGGCCACGTGTTTGACGATGGAAAGCCCCAGGCCGGTGCCGCCCGTTTTCTTGGAATGGCTTTTATCCACCCGGTAAAACCGTTCGAATATACGTGGGCAATCCTCTTTGGGAATACCGATTCCGGTATCCCCGACGCAAATCACCGCCTCGTCTTCTTCCGTAGAAACAATCACATCCACACGCCCGTTTTCCCGGTTATACTTAATGGCGTTATCGCAAAGATTATAGATCATTTCCTCAATAAGCTGCGACACCCCTTCTATTATCGCGCTTTCGCCGCTTACCGATAAAGTGATATTATTATTTTTTGCCGTCGCGGCCAGTCTTTCTTTAACTTTATTGGCTAAAGCAAACAGGTCGAGCTCTTCCCGCGCCAAATCAAATTTTTGCTCATCCAAGCGGGAGAGGAAGATGATATCGTCAATCAAGGTGATCATCCGCTGGGCTTCGGCATAAATCTGCCCGGAAAATTGAGGGATATCCTCCGGTTTGACCAAACCGTTTTTGATGATCTCCGCGCATCCCGATATGGAATGGAGCGGCGTTTTCAGCTCATGGGATACATTGGCGGTAAACTCCCGCCGCATCTGCTCAGAGCGTCTCCGCTCTGTAATGTCGTAAGTCAAGAGCACCGCGCCGCCAATCTGGTTGCCGGAGAGGATGGGGCTGGCCGAGATCTGATATTCTCCGCCTTGAAGTGCTAAGGTCGTTTCCCCGTGTTCCCCGGCCATAGCGCCAAGGAGAATATCCTGAATAACCATGCTCCGGTTCACCCTCAGCATATCATGGCCTACGCAGCGTTGATCCGTGCCGAAAAGATTCGCCGCGCTCTTATTGATACTAAGAACCGTCCCTTTATTATTGAGGAGGATTAAGCCTTCGTTCATACTGTCGGTCACAGCGGTAAACTCGTCTTGTTTTCGTTTCAACTCGTCGAACTGCCCTTTGATCTGTCTTTGTTGCTTCTCCAGTCGGGTAAGTAACGGTGAGAGCTCGTCATAGGCGTCATTGGTTAACGGTTCATCCAAATTGAGAGCATTCAACGGCCTGACGATACGGCGCGACAATCGCGAGGCCAGAAGCAACGAAATCAAAACGGAAACGATTAAGACGATGGCAATAGGGGCGATCAACAAAACGATATAGGCGGGAAAAGTATCCCGGTTGATCGAGACCCGGATTACCGTACTGTCCCCAAGCCTTTTAGCCGCATACATCTGTTTTTCCAAGAGCGTATGGGAATAGCGGACGCTTTCCCCGTAACCCGTTTCAAATGCGTTCTTTATTTCCTCGC
>Ga0351841_1095_pt1 | contig 12509 bp, 9 predicted proteins | sample BONcelHFGM3001E6_FD_206884 | JGI IMG/M metagenome (GOLD analysis project Ga0351841, IMG submission 206884) | Enriched cells from coal bed in the Powder River Basin, Montana, United States - BONCAT cells FGM rep1 HSBNCT.FGM.300.1.E6 ...
TTTGCTTACGACCGCGTTTTTGATGTTGCAAGTCATGCTTCTGCAAAACACGAACGCAGTGATGCATTTAAAGCCATCAAACAGGACTTCATTGATTCAATTGATCCGGAAGTTGCTGCTGAAAAAGGAAATATGATTTCACGTTATTACCATGATGTGGAAAAAGAAGCCGTCCGCAATGCAATTCTCGATAACCGTCAGCGCCTCGATGGACGCAAACTTGACGAAATCCGCCCCATCTGGAGCGAAGTAGATTATCTTCCTGCTGTTCACGGATCTGCGATCTTCACCCGTGGTGAAACACAATCGCTTACCACTGTTACCCTCGGTACCAAGCTCGATGAGCAGATGATTGATGGCGTGGTTTTCGAAGAAAAAATTAAATTCATTCTTCATTATAACTTCCCTCCGTTCTGTACAGGTGAAGTAAAAAGAATGTTGGGCACAAGCCGCCGCGAAGTCGGACATGGTAACCTTGCCCTTCGTGCACTTAAACCTGTAATTCCCGGTGGCGAGATTAATCCTTACACCATTCGTATCGTAAGTGATATTCTTGAATCCAACGGATCATCTTCCATGGCTACGGTTTGTGCCGGAACTATGGCACTGATGGATGCAGGTGTAAAAATCAAAAAACCGGTTTCAGGTATTGCAATGGGACTGATTTCTGATACAAAAACCAACCGTTTTGCTGTACTCAGCGATATCCTGGGTGATGAAGATCACCTTGGCGATATGGACTTCAAAGTTACCGGAACCGTTGACGGAATTACTGCCTGTCAGATGGACATCAAGGTTGACGGAATGCCTTACGAAGTTTTGTCAGAAGCGCTTGAACAGGCAAAACGCGGACGTCTTCACATTCTTGGTGAAATGATGAAAACCATCAGCGAACCACGCGAAGATTATAAACCGCATGTTCCCCGCATCGTTAAGATGACCATTCCTAAAGAATTTATTGGTGCAGTTATCGGCCCTGGTGGAAAAGTTATTCAGGAAATGCAGCGCGAAACCGGTTCAACCATCGTTATTGAAGAAGTTGGTGAATTTGGAATTATTGACATTGTTTCAAACAACAAGGAATCCATTGATGCGGTAAGAGAAAAAATCAGACGCATTGTAGCCATCCCTGAAATCGGAACAATTTACCATGGTGTAGTTAAAAACATCACTGCTTTCGGAGCCTTCGTTGAAGTTCTTCCTGGTAAAGATGGTTTGTTGCACATCTCTGAAATTGATCACAAACGACTTGAGAAAGTTGAAAGTGTGCTCAAAGTAGGTGATGAGATTGATGTCAAACTCATTGAAATTGACAGCAAAACCGGAAAACTCAAGCTTTCGCGCAAAGCTTTGCTTCCAAAACCGGAACAGAATTAATAATAATGTAACATTCATCCGTTTTTTACGTAAAAGGGTTCGCTGCTAATTTAAAGGGAGAATATGAGGCAATTAAAAATAACAAAACAGGTTACCAATCGCGAGACTGCATCGCTTGATAAATACCTTCAGGAGATAGGAAAAGTTGAACTGATTACCGCTGATGAAGAGGTAGCACTGGCTCAACGCATTAAGCAGGGTGATCGCGCTGCACTTGAAAAACTGACAAAAGCCAATTTAAGGTTTGTTGTTTCGGTATCCAAACAATACCAGAATCAGGGATTAAGCCTTCCCGACCTTATCAATGAGGGGAATCTTGGACTTATTAAAGCCGCTCAGCGTTTTGATGAAACCAGGGGATTTAAGTTTATTTCCTACGCCGTTTGGTGGATCAGACAATCAATTTTGCAGGCTTTGGCCGAACAATCACGTATTGTCAGGCTTCCGCTCAACAAAATCGGATCCATCAACAAAATCAATAAAGCTTATGCAAGACTCGAGCAAGAGTATGAACGTGAGCCGAATTTTGACGAAATTGCCGGTTTGCTCGAAATAAGCGAGAATGAAGTAAAAGAATCGATGCGTAACTCAGGCCGCCATGTTTCAATGGATGCACCGCTGGTTCAGGACGAAGACAATAATATGTACGACGTTTTGCGTAGCGATGACGGACCAACTCCCGAAACCGAACTTCTGTACGAGTCACTCCGCAAGGAAATCGAACGTGCGGTTGCCACTCTTACTCCGCGCGAAGCGGATGTGGTAAGGTTGTATTTCGGATTGGGCGGTGAACATCCGCTTACCCTCGAAGAAATCGGCGAAAGATTTGATCTCACCCGCGAACGTGTAAGGCAGATTAAGGAAAAAGCCATCCGCAGGCTGAAACATACCTCACGGAGCAAAATCCTGAAAACTTATCTTGGATAATATCAGCGGGCGAAAGCCCGCTTTTTTTGTGTGTCAGGCATGTATATCAGCTATAGGGTGTAAGTCCCGAACACGCTTCACAGTAAGGAGTGTTAGCCAAGGGCAAGGGTGTCCATCGTGAGATGGAATCTGAAGGAAGCTGGCGGCAAAAGTCTGCACCTACGAACAGAAACTACATACAAGGCGGTCTGCTGCGGGTGATGCTGCAAAACAAGCAAAAGCCCAATTACTGTGCAGAGCATCAGGACGTAAATGTAGAGGTGACATGGACTGAAAGCGGATATACTTACCCTGAGAGATCTGGAGCTAAACTGATGGAGATACTTGCGAGTATCAAAGTAGAAACACATGTTAGAATAAGAATAACATTATGGTAGCACCAGAAGTCAGCAGAGGTCATAGTAAACCTGAAACGAGCTCCGAAAAAGAAAAAAAAACGGAGAAGCCTCACAGAAGGAAGAAGGACTGAATGTTAGAAAGGCTAAGGAATTATCCGGATTTATGGCAGAAGCGATAACAGCCGAAACACTTTAGAGAACTGCCCATGTGAAGATAGGCCGGAAGCTTAAAATAGAACATGGGAGGAGTTGAGCCAAGCCACACAACCACTAAGGACAAACGCCAGTAGGAAGTTTTTTTTTAAAGTAATATGCTTGAAGAAATATTAGACATCCGTAATGTTACAAGAGCCTTAAAGCAGGTTACTGCCAATAAGGGAGCCGGAGGCATAGATGGTATGCAGACCGATGAACTTCGCGACTACCTGAATGCCAACTGGCAAATGTTACGCAAATCGATATTGGATGGCAGTTACAAGCCGCAGCCGGTTCGCAAAGTAGAAATACCCAAACCACAAGGCGGCACAAGAATGTTAGGGATACCAACCGTTATAGACAGGTTTTTGCAACAGGCTATAGCTCAATGGTTAACCTTACGTTATGATGAAGGCTTCTCCCCACATAGTTACGGGTTCAGGGCAAATCGCAATGCACATCAAGCCGTTGTGCAAGCAAAGGAATACCTGAACTTGGGATACGAATGGGTCATCGAACTAGACCTTGAGAAATTTTTCGACAAGGTTCACCACGATCGGTTAATGAGTACCCTGGCCACGAAAATATCGGATAAGAGCACCTTAAAACTTATCCGGGCTTATCTGACCAGTGGCATCATGGAAGGAGGGGTCGTCAGTCCACGTAGCGAAGGCACGCCACAAGGCAGCCCGTTAAGCCCGTTACTATCGAATATCGTACTTGACGAACTCGATAAGGAATTACTTACCAGAGGGCATCGGTTTGTACGTTATGCAGATGATTGCAGTATATATGTAAAGAGTGAGAAATCCGGGCATAGGGTCATGGAAAGCATCACAAAATATATAGAGGGCAAACTAAAGCTCACAGTAAACCGAGACAAGAGTAAGGTGAGCCGACCATCGGACAGCACACTTTTAGGTTTTTCATTCTATAAAAGTAGCCAAGGCTGGGAAATACGTATTGCTCCAAAATCTTTAGACAAAATAAAGAAAAAGATAAAAGAGAAAACCAAGCGCAATGACCCAGCTCCAGCTAAAGAAAAGATTAAAAAGCTTGAGGTGTCAATCCTGGGGTGGGTTAACTACTTTTGCATTGCTAATGGGAAAAGAAAAATGGAGGAACTTGATCAATTGGTCAGGATGAGGCTTCGCATGTGTATTTGGAAACAATGGAAAAAGCCGAAAACCAAACGACTTAACCTGATCAAATTGGGCATTTCCACGCAAAAAGCCTATGAATGGAGCAATAGCCGTAAAGCATATTGCAGAGTTGCGCACAGCCCAATTTTGCATAGGTCGCTTAACAACCAATACTTCACTCGTTTGAAATATGTTGGATTTACTAACTATTACTTTTGGAAAACAGAATACCAGTTAACACTTTTCTAACAAACCGCCGTATACTGATCGGTACGTACGGTGGTGTGAGAGGTCGGAAAATAAAACAGGAGGAAAACTGTTTTATTTTCCTCCTACTCGATTGCTATTTATTTTAGAATATACCCTCTTTGTCATCAGATCAGATACTTGTGTACCACAAAAAAAAAGCGTCTTACGTATAAGACGCCTTTCCCTTCATTCAGGCTCTTTAAAAATTCAATCCGGATAAGGAATTCCGGATTCAGCGGCGCAGGCTACAATTGCATCTTTTTCAGCTATGGTAATCAGGCCGTTCCGGACCCATCCTGCGCATAAACGGGCAACACTACTGACATAAGCACCATGGTTTTTGGGATTTACTGCCAACTGATCGATATGATACTGCATGTAATATCCATCAACCATCAGGTTATTAACATAGGTATCGCATCCATCAATAACAATTGTACCGCAAGCGGTTAATCCATTAATGGTCAGATGATAATTTAACAGATTAACTCCTCCACAGCTTATGAAATCGTAAACGCCAAGCGTGTACCATCCGGTATAAGGCAAGGTATAAATACCGTTGGGGTCCCAAAATGCAAAGCAACTATTTTCACAGAATGCTGGTGGATCAAGGTTATCGTCCCTGAAAATTAGCCACTGCAGGTCAGGATTGGTGCTCCCGCCATAATAAATTCCCTCAGTTGTGGCTGAAGTTCCAAAGAAAAGCGAAAAAGCCGGGTCCATTTGGCAGGAAACCCTTACGAGGCTGATGTTAACATTTTGACCAGCTACGCCATAGAATTTGTAATACATCCAATTTGCCGGATAGTTGATGGTGAAGGCAACTGCACTGGCATAAATGTCATTTCCAGGGCAAAGGGTAGCCGCATAGATCAAGTCAGAAGGGCCAACAGATTTTTCGTATGCAATCCCCAACGACTCATAAGCTGCCATTTTTTCAGACAACTGAATATTGTCTTTTTTTGCAGGGGCAGGATCATTGTTATCCAGTTTTTGACAGGACAACATCATTACCGGAATAGCCAGTAAGAGCACTCCGATCTGAATTAAAATCTTTCGCAGTTTCATTTTTGTTTGTTTTTTGGTGTGAATTGAATAGAAGAATAAAATATAATGGGCATGAATGAAGAGTGCAGAGAAAGTAAAAAATGCCACGCAGGCGGCAGAATTATGGAGATTTACTCTTATTTTGCTATGGGTAAGATTATGGAAAAGTGCGCACTCAGTCTCACTTTTCTTTAGAAGGAGGGAGTAATAATAATGTGCGTAACTAATCAGTTTCTTTTGTAATCGGCAATTGTGTTTAATGCAAGAAATACATTCTGACCATTTTTTATGGCAGTATCGATAATGGATCTCAGTATGGCAAAATTTTCAGCAGCTTCAAATATTTTGAATTGTCCGGATATTTTCTGTTTTACTTTCACATTCCGGATTGCCCTTTCCGAGCCATTGTTGTCAGCAGGGACATCGGGATGGTAAAGGAATGTCAAAATATGATCGCGATATTTGACTATCCGCTTTTGAAATGTGACCAATTCTTTATGTTTCGGATTCAAAGGCTCTTCCAACAAAATATTCAACTGTTTTTCAAGGCTATCTCTGGCTTGGTTAGGGCTAATATAATCAGCGGGAATAAATTCCTTTTTAAGCTTTTCGGCCTGTATCAATATGCTACGAAAACGTTTAGGCCAGGTTGTTTTGTAACGCTTCTCAAAGTAAATGGTTTCACGTTCCAGATGGGATGTGCATGTTTGATGCCTGTCTACTTGAGTTTGAAAATGAGCTTTCCAACAATCATGTACAAGGGTAACTTCTTTCGATATATCGGCAACATGTTTATTAATCGTTTCGGTTCCCCTGTTGGTCGAGGCAGCAATATATGTTGCTCTATTATTTTGCCATGTCCAGAACCAATGCTTCATTCCATTGACCTTCATACCCGTTTCATCAGCACCGATAACACTACTTTTAACAACACTTTTGCGGATCAATTCATAGGCATCAGCCCCTTTGGCTGCCAACCGGTTAAGCAGGCAATGCAACCCTCCCTCGCTGATGTTCGCCCCCATAAGGTCATGCAACAACTCCTGAAGCCTTTTAAAAGGCAGATATTGCCTGACATTGAGATACCCAACAAGGGATTCAATGTTTCTGCCGTAGCTTACCGGGCTGTCTATTCCAACAGGAAACTCGCTCTCTACAACCTTTCCACATGTACACTTGCACCGATAAACCCGGTGCTCGGTTACAATTTGTTTGATTGTCGGAATATCGATCACCTGTCGTTTGCCAAAAAATTCAAAAGGCTGGTTGTTCAAATCTTTACCGCATTCAGTGCAAAAACATGCGCGGTGTTCGATAATCTCATCTGGGGCTTCGGCCATTTCCAGTGTTTTTCCTTCATGCCCAGGCTGGCCTCCTACTTTACGGTCGCTTTTTTGCCTAAGGCTACTGGTGCGTGGTACTCGGTTTTCATCCTTGGAAGGAGGTATGGAACTATTGGTGCTGTCTTTTCGAGTCTTATATTTTTCCAGCTCCTGTTCCAACTTGTCAATTTTTGCCTCCATTCTAACAATTATCTTCGCCTGTGTTTGCACAAGGTGAATCAGTTCTTCCATTGTTATTTGATCGGGCATCTGCTTGAATTATACAGCAAAGCTACTCCTGAAATCCACTATATCAAAGAACTTAACTGCTTATTTATCAACGCGTATAGGAGATTTTTGTTAGTAACCATTGAATTTCTAAGTTGTCAGTCTGCAACTACTTGAAACCCGTTGACAAAGCACCGAAAATTGTTAATAACGTAGTATTTTTGTCAAACTGATTAGTTACTAATGTGCTAATATAGTGTATATTTACACAAAAGTCAAGACTTTTTTTTATATGTTTTAATTGGGCAGGAATAATCAAATCTAAAAAATTGCTTCTTCTCCGATCTATCCATTTAATTACCAATAATTACCTAAATTCGCAAAAAAAATTATCAAATGAATCAACATCTGGTAGCCCCTTCACTTTTATCGGCCAGTTTTACTGACCTTGGCAGAGATATAAAAATGGTCAACCGCAGCGAAGCCGATTGGTTTCATGTGGATGTTATGGATGGCGTTTTTGTTCCGAATATCTCTTTTGGGATGCCGGTGATCAAAGCCATAGGTAAGATAGCCACAAAGCCACTTGATGTTCATCTGATGATTGTTCAGCCGGATCGGTATTTTGAAACATTCCGCGATCTGGGTGCCACTTACCTGAGCATTCATTACGAAGCCGTTACACATCTTAACCGCGCAGTGCATCAGATCAGGGAACTTGGGATGAAAGCCGGGGTGGTATTAAATCCACACACACCCGTAGCTATGCTGCAGGATATCATTGCCGAAGTTGATCTGGTACTGATTATGTCAGTAAACCCGGGTTTTGGAGGGCAGAAATTTATAGAAACGACCTATGGCCGCATAAAGCAACTGAAGAAGATGATCACCAAAAGCGGTTCTTCAGCCCTGATTGAAGTAGATGGAGGTGTTGATCTGAAAAATGCCCCGCTTCTGATTGCCGCAGGAGCCGATGTGCTTGTGGCCGGAAATACCGTTTTTGGTTCCTCCGATCCAATGCAAACCATCGCCCAACTGAAGAATACTGCTCGGTAAATAATACTCACCCCAAGTGAAACTCTCAAAATAACTTACCTATTTAAGTTCCTGATCTAACTGGGCTTTCTACTAACAAATGTGTCAAAAAGAGCGAAAGTAATCGTCCCCCTTTTCCAAAAGGGGGATAAGAGGGGGATACAAGTTTTTTGAGGAAGTTAATTTGATATTCCACTTTGCGTGAGAAAAAGCCCACGTTTACTCAATAAATTGAATAATCTCATCAACCGATTTCCTTGATTTGCGGGCAGGTTTTCCGAAGGGATGACCCATAGCCACAAATGTAATCAGTTTCCAGGGCTCTTTAATTTCAAGCAAAGCTTCAAGTTTTGCCTGAGCAACCAGCGGCGCACTCATCCAGCAGGCACCCAGTCCAAAATCAACAGCCGAAAGCAGTATATTCTGAATGGCAGCTCCGGCAGTCTGCATATCAGGGTGATTCCGCATTTTGGTGATTTCGTCATGTGTAATGCCAGTGCCCTGTTCAAGCACCGATTCATAAGGCTTCATCAGCATGGCGATCAGCACAGGAGCTTCCTCAAAAAAAGTTGAATACCACTCAACCCGTGATAATATTGACTTATTCAGGTCTTCGGCATCTTTCACAGGAAGTTCATTTAAACTTTCCGAAACGGATTCAGCCATTTTCCTGAGCAAATCTTTTCGGGTAATAACGAGAAATTTCCATGGCTGGGAATTATTAATGCTGGGTGCATGGCCGGCGCGCCTTACAATTTCACGCAAAATTTCACGGCTAACGGTTTCTGAAGTATAACTGCGGATACTCATCCGGTTTTCTATGGTTTGTACAAGTTCCATTTTTGCTTTGTTTTTCTTGTAGCCAAATTACGGAAATTTTCTAATTCACTAAAAGGGGAGGATTTCATTTCTGGTAATTTTGTCGAAGTGATTTACTGATTTACTGATTTTAATGAAAAATTTTCCTTGCACTTGCGAAATATCATAAATTCATGTAGGTTTGTAAAGGCTAATAAAACATTCAAAATTAATCAATGTAATGAGCAAAGAACTTGACCAATTAAGCCCTTCCCTCATCTGGAAGTACTTTCAGGAAATCTGTAAAATTCCCCGTCCATCAAAAAAAGAGGAAAAAATTGCTGCCTACCTGGTTGCATTTGGCGAACAACACGGACTTGAAACCAAAGTGGACGCAATAGGAAATGTATTGATCTGCAAACCTGCAAGCGCGGGAATGGAAGACCGAAAAACGGTGGTTCTTCAAAGCCATATAGATATGGTGTGTGAGAAAAACAGCGATACCCTGCACGACTTTGATACCGATCCTATTCAGCCTTATATTGATGGAGAATGGGTTAAGGCCCGGGGAACAACGCTCGGCGCCGATGACGGAATTGGTATTGCAGCTCAACTGGCATTGCTGGCTTCTGACGATATCAAACATGGCCCCATTGAGTGCCTGTTTACCATTGATGAAGAAACCGGACTTACCGGAGCTTTTGGCTTAGATCCTGATATGCTGAAGGGGCGCATATTGCTCAACCTCGACTCTGAAGATGAAGGCGAAATCTTTATCGGATGTGCCGGAGGAAAAGATACGCTGATTACGATGAATTATTCCAAAATGTCTGTCGTTTCAGGACACATCGGATATATCGTAAAAGTCAGCGGACTTAAAGGCGGGCATTCCGGCGACGACATAAATAAAGGTCTTGGGAATGCCAATAAAATTATGAATCGTTTACTCTGGGAATCTACCCATCGTTTCGATATCCGGCTTTCAAAATTTGATGGAGGTAACCTTCGCAATGCCATTGCACGGGAAGCTGAAGCCATCATTACGGTTCCCAGAAGGTTTGCCGAAGAGTTTGAAGCCTATGCAAAAAACTACCACAGTGTGGTAAGGCACGAATACAAAGTAACCGAGCCAGGATTAATGGTTCAGATCAAAGCTACCGATCTTCCCGATTATCTATTTGATGTTGCAACCCAGGAGCGTCTGATTAATGCACTTTATGCCTGTCCTCACGGTGTGATTGCGATGTCGGCTGATATTCCGAACTTTGTAGAAACCTCCACCAATCTGGCTTCTGTAAAAACCCACGACAATCGAATTGAGATTACAACCAGTCAGCGAAGCTCTGTTGAGTCAGCCAAACATGATGTTGCCAATATGGTGGTAGCTGTTTTCAATCTTGCAGGAGGAAAATCTGTACATTCTGATGGCTATCCCGGCTGGACTCCCAATCCGGATTCTGAAGTGCTTGACATTTCAAGGCTTGCCTATCAGAAATTATTCGGGAACGAACCCAAAGTGCTGGCCATACATGCCGGGCTTGAATGCGGACTTATCGGAGAAAAGTATCCCGAAATGGATATGATATCCTACGGACCTACCATCAAAGGCGCTCATTCTCCTGACGAAAGGCTGAAAATAGATACCGTTCAGAAATTCTGGGATCTGACACTGGAGATATTAAAGAAAATTCCAGCCGGAAAATAAGAACAACAAATCACACACCGGTCAGCAATGGCCGGTTTTTTTTTGACATCACTTTTAACTACACCTATATGTATAATGTATTGCGTCCTGCCATTTTCATAATTCTTCTGTTGCTTTTGTCTTTCAATACTTTTTCGCAGCATGGCGATCAGCAACATTATTACTGGCCCGAAGATACGCTGGTACTAAAAAAATTAAGCTGGTGGCAGGATCAGAAGTTTGGTCTTCTGATGCATTGGGGACCTTACAGTCAGTGGGGCGTGGTGGAAAGCTGGAGCATATGTCCCGAAGATGAAGACTGGTGCACACGTCGTGGCCCTTATTCCGATGATTATTTCAAATACCGTCGTGCTTATGAGCGGCTGGCTGAAACTTTTAATCCTGTTAGGTTCAATCCTGAAAAATGGGCGGAAGCTGCTGCCAATGCCGGAATGAAATATATGGTATTCACAACCAAACATCATGATGGGTTCAGTATGTTTGACACCAAACTGACCGATTACCGGATTACCGGACCGACTTGTCCTTTCTCCGGAAACCCCAGAGCCAATGTTACCCTTGAAATCTTCAATGCTTTCCGTGAAAAAGATATGGGAATAGGTGCTTATTTCTCCAAACCCGACTGGCATTGCCCCGATTACTGGGATCCCTATTTCCCGCCAACCGACCGCAATCCCAATTATAGCCTGAAGCGTTATCCTGAAAAGTGGCAGAGATATAAGGACTTTACTTATGGTCAGATTCGCGAACTGCTTACCGATTATGGTGATGTTGATATACTCTGGCTCGATGGCGGATGGGTGCAGAAATGTGAGGACAAGGCTTTGCCTGATGGCCGACGTCAGGTAAATCAGGACATTGATATGCCTGCAATGGCTGCTATGGCGCGAAATCTTCAACCGGGAATACTCGTGGTTGACCGCGCAGTGGAAGGTCCTGATCAGAATTATCTGACTCCCGAACAGCGTATTCCTGAAAAACCGCTTGCATTTCCATGGGAAACCTGTATGACAATGGCCACTTCATGGAGTTATGTTCCAAACGATACCTATAAATCCTCCACCGAATTGATTCACCTGTTGTGTAAAATTGTATCACGAGGTGGCAATTTGTTGCTCAACATTGGTCCGGGGCCTGATGGCGAGTGGGCTGATGAAGCTTATCAGCGGCTTGAAGATATAGGGAATTGGATGAAAGTAAACAGCGAAGCCATTTATAACAGCCGTCCGGTTGCACCTTATGAGAAGCAGGGCAGTGTTTACACAAGTGTCGGAGATAAGTTGTATGTGATTTACCTCAACACCCCGGGAGATACGTTGAGAGATTTGCAGTTAAATATCCCTGAAGGGTATGCTGCAGTTCCTGAATTATTGGGAAGCAGTGCTGAATTGAAATACAATGTCCGGGCAAAAGGGAAAGCAATTGATGTAACACTATCGGAAAAAGATGCCTTGCTATATAAAACATCACCTGCTTTTGTGTTCCGCTTTCTTAAGGAATGAGATATAAGGAGGTAATTCTTTGGCAGATTTAACCATCTTCAAATTTCTTAACTCTTACTTCTACTTTTTACTTCTGACTTCTGACTTCTGATCTCTGACTTCCGACCTCCGATCTCCGAGCTCTGATCTCTCTCGTTATCTCTTCGAGCTCCCGAGACAAGCGACCTCCGCCCTCTTCCCCTCACATCCCATCTTATCTTCCCAATATCACGCCCATTCTGAAAATAGGATTATTATAAGGTGACATTGCATCCTCGGTCAGGTTCCACAATGCCATTATATAGAAGTATGAGTTCTGGCTCATCCGCTGGCGATAACCTCCGCCAATGAGGACACTACTTATATCAGTAGCCAGTTTTTCTTTTTCAATACCAGTGCCTCCAAAATAGTAGCTGGTGTAGTTGTACCTCAGTTGTTCAAATTCGGCGTGTGCGAATACATTTTCAATGAAGTGATAGCGTGCATAAACCGAACCACCGGTAATATTACTTTTAAGGTCATAAGTCTGTCCGGTGGAATAATCGTACCAATAGTCCTTATACTTATAATACTTATAGGTAAAACCCAGGCCGGTTTCAAACTTTTCGGTAACCCGGTATCCGATAACCGGACTAAGATCTATCAGGGTAAGGGAGCCGAATTGA
>Ga0351841_1096_pt1 | contig 12410 bp, 8 predicted proteins | sample BONcelHFGM3001E6_FD_206884 | JGI IMG/M metagenome (GOLD analysis project Ga0351841, IMG submission 206884) | Enriched cells from coal bed in the Powder River Basin, Montana, United States - BONCAT cells FGM rep1 HSBNCT.FGM.300.1.E6 ...
GTAAAAAACTTTGCGGAAGAATACAACAACGAATTAAACGGCATCATCCTTTATTCTGAAAAAGAGGTTTCCGGAAATGGAACTATTGCCTTGATGAATCTGGCAATTATCACCGGAAAACTTGGCAAAACCGCTAGCGGACTGATTGTCCTGAAAGAGAAAAATAACGCACAGGGACTATTCGACATGGGGATTAACCGGAAGTATGGTGTGGGTGGCAGGAGCCTGGCTGACGCAGCCTACCTGAAAACCCTTATGGAGGCCTGGAAGGTGGATTCAATACCGGGACCTGATCTGGCATGCATGAAAACGAAGCTCACCCAGGCGAAGATCAAAAACGTCTTTATCTTTGGAGAAGATCCCGTGGGATGCGACACTACCGGGTCGTTCCACATGTTGATTGAAAAGATCCCGTTCAAAGTGGTTCAGGATTATTTCATGACCGACACGGCGAAGATGGCCGATCTGATACTGCCTGCCTCATTTCCGGCAGAGATCGGAGGAACCTTTTCCAATACGCAGAAGGTCATTCTAGAGTTTGATAAGGTACTCCCTTCCCGTCCGGAGATGGATTCCATTGGGCAACTCATCAATCTTCTGAAACAATTTGGATTGAATGGAATAGAGAGCAGGGAGGATGTATTCTCTGAGATCATCCAGCTGCTGCCTCAAACAGAGGAGGAGATGCCGGCGGAGAAACTCACTCTGGTATACAGTACTGACGACAATCCGAACCGTTACTTTGACTATGGATGCGATTTCCTGGTGAAGCGATTTGAAGAGGAATTTGAAGAGCAAATGAAACTTGAAACATGAAACTTGAAACAAACAAACGAATATGAAAGAATTCAGTAATATCAACGACGTCCTCGATTTTGCGATCGGAGAGGAGCAGGCAGCAGTGGAGTTTTACCTGAAGCTGGCAGAACTGTCTAAAAACGAACAGATTCAAAAAATCTTTCATGATTTTGCCGAAGAGGAGATGAAGCACAAAGCAAAATTGATAGAGGTGAAGGTGAACGGTGCAACGGTATTTGGCAATATTCCGATTATTGACATGAAATTAGCGGATTATCTGGTTGATGTTAAAGCAACACCGGATATGTCGTACGAAAAAGCCCTGATCCTGGCAATGAAGAAGGAAAAGGCTGCTTTCAAACTCTATACTGCATTGGCCGACCGTGCCCAACAGCCTGAGATGCAGGCGATGTTCCGTCATCTGGCTATGGAGGAGTCAAAACACAAGATGCAGTTTGAGATTGAGTACGACGACTATATCCTGAGGGAGAACTAGCCGAACGCAGAGCTATTAATATTTCCTGTAAATCTTCATTATCTTTGAATCCGCAGGAAAGAGAATTAGACCGCAATCCTTATGACTGAGAAGGCCAAACCAAGATCATTGCTGGATCATAAGAAATACTATTTCGCTGATACGCAGTTCAACCTGATGATGAAGAGGCGAATCTACCAGATTCTCTTGATCTCCAGTACTTATGATGCATTTATGCTGGAAGAGGATGGCCGCATTGATGAACAGATTTTCATGGAATATGTCTCTCTGAACCTGCGTTATCCCCCACAGTTCATCAAGGTAACTTCCGAGGAGGAGGCATTTGCTGTTTTGGAAGACAAACATGTGGAGCTCATTATTTCGATGCTGAGTATCGAGAAATCAGATACATTCGATCTCGCTCTCAGGATTAAAAAAAAATTCCCCAAGATCCCGATTGTTGCGCTTACACCATTTTCACGGGAGTCTAGTCTTAAACTGACCCAGAGAGACCTGAGTGCAATTGATTATGTCTTCACCTGGCTGGGCAATGCTGATATCATGCTGGCAATCATTAAGCTGATTGAGGATAAAATGAATATTGATCAGGATGTCAAGCAGGGAGTGCAGGCAATCTTGTTAGTTGAGGACTCCATCCGGTTCTATTCAAGTTACCTTCCGAACATTTATAAAATCATCTTCAAACAGTCCAAGGCATTTATGGCAGAGGGACTGAATGAACACCAGAAGATGCTCAGGATGCGGGGGAGGGCCAAGATTTTACTGGCTACAAATTATGAAGAGGCGGTGGAATTGTGGGACAAATATCACACTAACCTGCTTGGCATAATCACCGACATCAGTTTTAAGCGCCAGGGAGAAACGGATAAAACTGCAGGGATAAAATTTGTAAAAAAGATCAGGTCGGAAGATGAGTTTATGCCCGTCCTGTTTCAGTCGTCCGATGCAGAATACAAAGATGTTGCACACCAGATGCGAGTGGGTTTCATAAACAAAGTGTCCAAGACCCTCTCGATGGAGTTGCGGAATTATATCAATGAGCACTTCTCTTTTGGTGATTTTGTTTTTGTGGATCCCAAAACTGGTAGGGAAATCAGCCGAGTAGCTGATTTGCGTACGATGCAGGAGCGTATTTTTGAAATTCCCGACGACACCCTGCTCTATTTTATGCAGCGAAACAGGTTCTCAAAGTGGCTGAATGCCAGGGCTTTGTTCCCGATCGCTGAGTTATTTGCCGAAGGATCTGTTTCCCAGTTTCAGGATATGGATGAAGCCAAGCGATACATCTATGACTCAATTAAAGCATTCAGGATCAATAAGGCGAGGGGTGTCATTGCTGATTTCGATCGGGAAAGATACGATGAGTTCCTCCATTTCGGCCGGATAGGAGAGGGATCAATTGGTGGGAAAGCAAGAGGGTTGGCTTTTCTTGACTCGCTGATTAAACGGAACAGGTTAGCCGACAAATACTCCGGGGTGACCATTTCGATTCCACGCACTGTAGTTATTGGTACAGACATCTTTGATGAGTTCATGGAGGAGAACAATTTGTATGAGATTGCTTTGTCGAACCGCAGTGACAGAGAAATCCTGGACCACTTTATTGCCGCCCGGCTGCCATTCAGGATTCATGAAGATCTCTATACGTTCATCACCTGTATCCATAATCCCGTTGCAATCAGATCTTCTTCGTTGTTGGAGGATTCCCATTATCAGCCATTTGCCGGGATCTATTCAACTTATATGATTCCGAATATCCGGTTCAACGACCGGTTAATGATTGAGAAACTGAGTGAAGCAATCAAAAACGTTTATGCATCTGCCTTCTTTCACGACAGCAAAGCATACATGGCCGCAACGTTGAATATGATTGATGAGGAGAAGATGGCGATTGTTCTCCAGGAGGTTACGGGCAAGCAGTATGGCAGTCGGTTTTATCCAACGATTTCAGGAGTTGCCCGATCCATCAATTTCTATCCTATCGCCCCGGAGGAGTCTGGAGATGGCATCGCGAATATTGCCTTTGGACTAGGAAAGTATATAGTTGATGGCGGAAACGGCATCAGGTTTTCTCCCCGTTACCCCAAAAAAATATTGCAGCTCTCAACACCTGAAATGGCACTTACTGAAACCCAGAAATCTTTTTATGCATTGGATTTGAATCCGGATAGTTTCCATGCGGACTGTGATGAAACGATCAATTTGCTGAAACTCAAAGTGAAGGATGCCGAGAGCGATCCTGTCCTAAAGCTTGTGGCATCAACCTACGATTATAATGCTCATTCACTAAAGGATGGCAAAATCACGTGAATTAATCAGGATCTCTCCCTGGAAGAGTGTTTTGGCGGTTTTCTCATTCTGGTCAAACAGGATCCGGTAAATCTTTCCTCCTTCCGGGTTTGCCAGCTCTTCCATTTTTAGGATGTAATGTTTCTGATCCCGTTCGTCCAGAACCGTCTCATAGGGAAACTCGGCGATATCCCCGACGAAATTACACCCCAGGCATCGTGCGCTGGCGCCAACCTCCCCTAGGAGGTTAACGAGATTGGTATCGGACGTAACCCGTCCTTTATAGAGATAGGGAATATTGGATACGCGATGTTTTTTGTCGGTCTCTCCGGGCTTGAATGGATAATAACCATCCTTCATATCTTCCACAATGGCTTCCGTGTATTCGGCCAGTTTTTTATTCACCATTTTCTGAGTTCGGATAAACGCTGTGAGGATAATCGTATCGGTACCGTAATTTACCGGGATGCTGTCGAATGCTCTGCGAAGCACCTCCTGGGGCGACAAAGAGATGATTTCAACCTCCCGGAGATTAAGAGAAACCGGAATCAGGAATATCTGCAGGGTTCCTGATTCAGATGAGGAAACCGGAATTTTCTCAGTTTGATATCCGAGAAACGAAATCAGCAGGGTGTCAGAATCACCGGCATCAGGGAACCTGGAATCGGGCATCTTCAGTCGAAAAACTCCCTCCTCATTTGAAACAGTCCCTAAGGTTGAATTGTTCACAGAAATCTGAGCATACGAAAGAGGATCTCCGGTAATGGCATCTTTAATCATCCCAGAGATTGGTCTCGGGTCTTGGGAAACAGTGATCTCAACAAAAAAGATTGAGAAAACAACGAGCAATACTATCCTCATATGCAAAAACTTCTCTCCTTTCATCACCTCACCACCTCACCACTCCATCACCTCATCACTCCATCACTCCATCACTAAAAATAGGAGCTCCCATCCCAACAATGCGTGCACACCTTCTCCTTTGGCAGGCCAATTGCGTCTATCAGGTCGGTAAGGTGCTGATATTGTAGTGTTGTGACCCCAAGACTTTCGCGAATCTTTTCTATCATGGCATAATAACGGTCAGTGCCTGGGGTGGCATATTCATCGAGGTGCTCTTCGCCTTCCCCCAATTGATCAATGGCTCTGCGTCCGGCCAGGTCAAATGTTGTGCGTGAGGTTGAGAAGTTTAGGAACTCACAGGGATAGATGAGTGTTGGGCATGCGGGTCGAATATGGATCTCCTTTGCGCCGCAGTCATAGAGTATTTTAACGGTATCTTTTAGCTGGGTTCCCCGAACGATTGAGTCGTCACAGAATACGATCCTGTTTCCATCAATCAGTTCCTTGACGGGGATCAGCTTCATTCTGGCAACGAGATCACGCATCTCCTGGTTCTGGGGCATGAAACTGCGTGGCCAGGTGGGAGTATATTTCACATAGGCCCGTTTATAAGGAATTTGCTTTTCATTTGAATAGCCGATGGCATGTGCAATGCCCGAATCGGGAACGCCCGACACAAAATCCAATTCCTCTTTGTCACGCTTTGCCAGGGCCGCACCACATCTGTACCGACAGGCCTCCACATTGATCCCTTCATAGCAGGAACTGGGATAGCCATAATAGACCCAGAGAAAGGCACAAATTTGCATCTTATCGTTTGGTTTCCTACGCTGATCCACCCCGTCGGCTGTGATAAAAAGGATTTCTCCGGGACCAATATACGTGTCGATCTCAAAGCCAATGTTATCAAAGGAGCTGCTTTCTGAACTGATTGCGTAGGCACCCTCTTTTTTGCCCAGGATGATGGGAGTTCGTCCCAGTTTGTCGCGTGCAGCAAAGATTCCCTTATCGGTGAGAAGGAGCATTGTGCAGGAGCCCTGAACCTTTTCGAAAACATTTTCTATCCCGTTCTCGATAGACTCCTCTTCATTGATCAGCATGGCCACAAGTTCGGTAGGACTTGTTCCGGTGGTTCCGGTTTCCGAAAAATGCTGATGTTTCTTAAGAGCCCGGACAGTCAGCTCCTCGATGTTTTTGATCTTGCTGACAGTAACAATGGCAAACTCACCCAGGTGCGACCGGATAATGATTGGTTGTGATTCGGTATCACTGATCACTCCAATCCCGCTTTTTCCAATAAACGTTGGAAGGTCCGGCTCGAACTTGGTCCTGAAATAGGAATTTTCGATGTTGTGGATCGCTTTGGTAAATCCGCTCCCTGTATAAACTGCCATCCCTCCGCGACGGGTTCCGAGGTGTGAATTATAATCCGTTCCGTAATAGAGATCATTTACACAATCTGTTTTGGAAATTGTTCCGAAGATGCCGCCCATAATGGTTGCTGGTTTCTGGTTTTGGTTTGTGGTTGCTGGTTTTGTAAAACTACGACAAACAGGTAATAAAAAGATAAGATGTTGACAACTTTGGGAAAAAGTCGTTTTCTTATTAATTTCGTACTTCTAAAACCACTCCACCGATGGACTTTCTGAGGATCAAAGAATTCTTACATCAAGTTGAACTTTTTCGCGATCTCACGGATGAGGAGATTGCGGTCACAGCCGGCCAGGTTACATTAAAGACATTTGAACCCGGTGCATTTCTATTCAAGAGAAATGAACCCCGAAAAGAGATATTTTTTGTCCTCAGCGGAAAGATCGAGTTGTTTAAAGCCACAACTTCCGGAAAGGAAAAGTTCATCACATCCTTCCGCGAATATGATTTTCTGGGCGAAGGGTCCCTCCTCGACACTTACCCGCATTCAACATCGGCACGCGCCCTGGAAGAGAGTATGACCCTTTGCCTGGGAATCGATTTTTTTGCCAGTCACGGTGCAATTGCAGTTAAAGTGATGTCGAATATATCGAGGGTGATTTCACGGAGGCTGCGCTATGCTGTCCATCTTAACGCCGACGATTCGGCCCAGTACGAATCCGGCCGCACCCGCACTGAACATGACCTGCTCGGCGAACGTGAGGTTCCTTACGAATACTACTACGGCATCCAAACACTCCGTGCCCTGGAGAATTTCAATATCAGTGGTGTCAGACTCAACTCCTACCCCGAACTGGTGAAATCCCTGGCAATAGTTAAAATGGCGGCTGCGAATGCCAATTATGACCTCGGATTGCTGCCAAAAGATATGGCTGATGCAATTATTCGCACATGCCTCGAGATCATCGACAGCCGGTTTCTGAACCATTTTGTTGTGGATATGATGCAGGGAGGAGCCGGTACCTCAACAAATATGAATGCAAACGAGGTGATAGCCAATCGTGCGCTCGAATTACTTGGGTATAAAAAGGGGGAATACAACCACTGTCATCCCAACAGCCACGTTAATCTGTCGCAGTCGACAAACGATGTCTATCCAACAGCCATACAACTTGCGCTCTACCGCAGTAATGAAAAGCTGGTGAATGTCCTGAAACAGCTCATCGACTCCTTCCGTAAAAAATCGGCCGACTTCTCCCACATCATTAAGATGGGAAGAACCCAGCTGCAGGATGCTGTTCCCATGACACTTGGACAAACATTCGGGGCATTCGCTACTACTCTTGGAGAGGAGATCGTTAGACTGAACGAGAATGCGAACCTCTTTCTTGAGATCAACATGGGTGGGACTGCGATTGGCACCGGACTGAATGCCAATCCTCAATACTCGGGTAAAGTTGTGGAATATCTGAGGCAGATTACCGGATTGGATATCGTTCTTGCAGTTGACCTGGTTGAAGCTACCCAGGATACCGGGCAGTATGTCATTTATTCATCCGCTGTAAAACGCCTGGCCATCAAGCTAAGTAAGATCTGTAATGACCTGAGACTACTCTCCTCAGGACCCCGAGCCGGGTTGAACGAGATCAACCTCCCTCCTATGCAGCCGGGCTCAACCATTATGCCCGGAAAGGTCAATCCGGTCATCCCGGAAGTCGTTAACCAAATCGCTTATAAAGTAATAGGAAACGATCTCACAGTAAGTTTCGCGGCCGAAGCCGGTCAACTGGAACTGAACGTGATGGAGCCCGTGATCGTTCAAAGTCTTCTCGAATCGATTGAGATGCTGAAAAACGGCATGGACTCACTCAGGTACCGGTGCATCGACGGCATAACAGCAAACGCTGACCATTGCCGGAAGATGGTGGAAAACAGCATCGGACTGGTAACCGCTCTCAACCCCTATATTGGCTATGAAAACAGTACACTCATCGCCAAAGAAGCCCTCGAATCAGGAGCCAGCGTTTATAACCTCGTCCTGGATAAAAAACTGATGTCAAAGGAGGAACTCGACAGGATTCTCGACCCCCGCAATATGATTCAATCAGGGAACTGATGCGCCTTTTCGCTGTCACCGAAGAAATGTTAATACCACAAGCTGATTTAAAGAAACGGGCCACCGTTGCAGTAATATTTCTGGTTTTGACAACCCCGTTGATTTCTCATTCCCAGGGTTCATGGAACCCTCCGGGGGCCGACCTGACTTTTCCGCGTACCTTGCTTGACACAACTCAGATCGGAGTCATCAGAAACACCCTGACCGATCCAAAGATCTTTTCCATCTATGAACTGGCATGGAGCCATGCAAACAGCACAATCCCTGTTGGAAATTCAACTGACGGTGATCGGTTCACACGTTCTACCATCGCCAAAGAGGCCGCGTTTGTTGCACTCATGGACAGAAAACCATCATCCGGCACTATCATACCCCTGACTGCCCTGGAACGCGAACAGCTAACGTCGAAAAGCAAACAGCTCCTTGAAGAGATCAACACGGCTGTTGGGTTCCAGTCGGGCTGGATCTTTTACCAGGAGTGGCAACACCGGTCGAAGGAGCTTATTAACTACCTCATTGCATATGACCTGCTGATGGGACAGCAGTTGGCGGCGGGCAGTCTGCTGTTGTCAAAAGATTCACTTGTTGGATTTACCGGGCACCTGTATGCCAGGGCTATGGCGACCTATACGGTGCTGATCTGGCAGTTCAAGTTTTTCGAGTTCCAGTTTAACAACCACAGCATCATGACGGCATCGGCACTCGGGTTAGCAGCCATTGTGCTGAACGACTACGAAAGCGTTGATCCCGATTTTCAGCCCCAAAACTGGATTGATGCCGGATTGTGGAACCTGGATAACACTCTCTGGTGGGAAGACGGCCCGTATAAGCGGGTTTCGGAGCCGGATACGATTGCCGGATATGCCGAAGGGCCTGCATATTTTGAGTATGGTTTTGAGAATGCTTTCCCGTTTATCCGTGCATTTTGGAATTTCCTCCCGGATGCCGTTTATCCCATGACATTCAACTCGATAATCAGAGACATTCGAAACCCCTGGTATGACCCCAATTACGCGAACCTCTATGAATGGATGAACCTTATCCGGATGCCCGATGGAAGTTCACCCGCGATCCACGACAGTCCGATCGGGTTTGGAACAAGCATTACTGCTCTTTCCGGCAACAGCCGTTTCAACATTCCCAATCCGCATTTCCCTCCCACCGATGTGATGTGGCGCACCCAGTATATCAGCACCAATGTGACGGAGGGGAACTTCTCCGACACCCTTTTCCGGGCTCTCCCCGAAGCCGGTAGCCTCATTTTTCGATCCTCTTATGATCCTGATGCTGTCTTCATGCATTTCATCGGGAAACATGGCATCCCGCTATCCGGGGCCAAAGCACATCACCAGGGGGATGCAACCAGTTTCTCGCTGATGGCCAACGGCGAGCTCCTTGCAGTTGATCCAGGGTACCCCGGCTCCCAGGAGTCATCGGCGGTGAACAACGCCTCCAACCACTCCCTGATACTGGTCAACGGGTTTGGCCCACTGCCTCCTATCGGCGAAGCCGTAAGCATTGCGACAAACACCTGCTGGATTGAAGACATTTTCGACACCCAATTACTGGATTACGGCGAGATCCAAACCAATTACTTTAATGCGGATATCTCCCGAAAAAACCTGTTCATACGGGACCGGTATTTTATCCTGACCGATGTTATCATTTCACCGGATACAAATAACTACACGTTTCAACTTCAGGGGAACGGATTGATCGGAGGAACCCCGGGAACTCCTGAAGGAGATTTCACTCCCAACTTTGCCAACCACCAGGGCACATGGTCGCGGGACTCTACCCAACTGCTTGTCCACACCATTGCTACCGGGGGAGCTACAAACTATTCAAATGCCCTCGACAGCCTGGCAACCGGGACCAATAGCTACCGATACTACAGCAAGATGCTGGTGCGAAAAGAGAACATTCGCAACACCGGTTTCCTTTCAGTGCTTTTCCCCTATTCCGATACCCCGCCTGTTGTCACCACCCTGACAGGTACTCCAGAGGTGAATGCTATACGGATTGAAGATGGGAATTTCACCGATCTGGTTTTTGCACAACAGGATTCAGGGATGGTTATTTTCCCGGCATCAGGTAGCGGTTTGCCAGAAACAGTAAGAGGAAACGGCACCCTGAACATGATTGAATACAACTCCCTGTATCCTTACCAGTTCTTTTTGGGGAACGGGGACACCTTGCAAACTGAAAACCAATATTACATCGTGTGCGGGCATCGAATGAATGTAGCGTACCAGTTGGAATCAGATGTAAGTCATACCGGTTATGTCAGCGATTCGGGATGGGTAGGGTTTTATGTTTTTGCACCGAACTTCTTCGAGCCAACCTCAGGAAACATCCTGGAGTACTATCCTGATCAGGCGAACCTGCTGTTGTGGGTCAGGTTTGCTTCGGCCAGCATGTTTTCATTAGAGCTTGTTGAGGGAACAGAGGAACTTTTTCATACAGGAAAGGAACCAGCTTTTGTCAGAAACCTCGGAGATGGAAAGTACGAATTGGTCGTTATTTCTGATGCTCAATTCAGCGGTACTATAACAATCCATCAGGCATCAGGGAAGAAACTGTTAACGAGTCCCATTTCAGGCACCATTGGCAGAAATATCTATCCAATTGATCTCTCCGGATCAGCATCCGGACTTTACATGATTACCCTCACAACACCCGTAAATCAAACCAGTATAAAATTCATAAACTATTAGTCATGTTAAGCAAAACGGAAGAAGCCCTGGATCAATTCAAGCTGGGATACAACTGCGCCCAATCGATTCTCACAACATATGGCAAAGAATATGGATTAGACCGAACAACTGCCTTGCGGGTCACAACCGGATTTGGCGCCGGAATGGGACGTATGCTTGATACCTGTGGCCTGTTGACCGGCGCCTTTATGGTCATCGGAATGAAACACAGTATGGTTACTCCCGACAAGAAGGAAGAGAAAGAGGCAGCCTTCGCCCTTATACAGAAACTGACCTCAGAATTTCGCAAGAAACACGGGTCTCATCTCTGCCGTGACCTCACCAATTATCCACACCTCAATTCGGAAGATGAGATTCAGCGGTTCGGCAACGACCCTCTTCGTGCCGAAACCTGCAGGTCCTGCCTCAAAACAGTCGCTTCCTTCCTGGAGACCAACCGATAATGCTATCAACACATTATTCATTCCTCATTCCTCATTCCTCATTCATTCCTCATTCCTCCAGCAGGTACATCTTCAGCCCTTTTTCCTGTACCGGTTCTGCCAGGATATGAAACAGCATTTCCCTGCTGCCAAATCTCCTGTGAATCTCCTCTTTGGGAATCAACGTAGGCCAGGTTGTTACCGTAGCGCGAAAAGAGGAGTACCGATAACGGGAACAATCTTCTACCAACCCGTGTTTGCGGGCATTCTGATTGATGTAACGGATCAGATCACGCAGAACTGTTTCGCGGTGAATCTCAATACGCTTCAGTTTGAATTTAAACAACCTGCCTTCGCTTCCGTTCTTCCTGTGATATCCTTTGGCGTAGGAGTTAAAGAGTAACGCAAAGGGTTTGTAGGCATTACCGTTTAGGTCCTCTTTCAGGCGAACCAGAAAATGGACGTGGTCATGAAGGATACAGTACGCCCATGTTTCAGCAACAGGGACGACATGCGTTTTGTAAAGTTTCAGGAAGAACTGGATGTCTTCGTCTTCGGGAAAAAGTGGGTTCCCGTTTTTGGCTCGGTTGTAAATATGATAAAATTTACCCGGCTCCAGAATTGTGGTTTTCATGGCTTTTTTTAGCCATTAATCCGGTTCAGGTGTAAAAGGTTATACGTTGATCTTGATTTTTTTTGAACATTCATTGTATTGGTTTGAATACCACACCATAACTCTTTTTTCCATCCAGGGCAATTTTGCATGGTGTCTCAAACCGAACATGCCTGATGAACTCATTCTCCCATAAAGCTGGCTGGCTGTTCAGGAACCCGATATCGTATGAACCTTCACCAATATATGAGTTGATAGTGAAGTATCCTACCCGGAAAGAGGTTAGATTCTGGAAGAAGTGTGTTCCCTGACTGGGATCAATCCGGTAATTCTCCAGGCTTGATTCAACAATGAGGCGTGCAGCAGAGATCTGGGGCCATCGGATGGGAATGCCAAGCCAAGGATCACTGGAACCCCATCGGCCTGGTCCGATAAGAATGTAGTTCTTTTTTTCCTCCAGGAACCTATCATTGATTGCCTCCAATTGAGCAGCAAATTGCATGCTTTTTGAAGCATCGAAAACCTCTGGTTTTATATAGAGAATGTCTGAGATATCGTTGATAATCCCATTGCCTAAAGCTGCTTCTGAGATCAGGATTGTCTCATCCTGCTGAATCGTTTTTGGGTCGATGTGAATGGTTTCATCACGTCCGGCAATCGGACGGATCTGAAGTATACTGAAAAGCCGTGGTTCCCCTTTTGGAACATCAAGATTCACAGCAAACTCAATCTCCACCGGTTTACT
>Ga0351841_1100_pt1 | contig 12115 bp, 6 predicted proteins | sample BONcelHFGM3001E6_FD_206884 | JGI IMG/M metagenome (GOLD analysis project Ga0351841, IMG submission 206884) | Enriched cells from coal bed in the Powder River Basin, Montana, United States - BONCAT cells FGM rep1 HSBNCT.FGM.300.1.E6 ...
TTCAACCAAATACCTTTATGGATGTTGACAAACGTTATCGGGGTATCGACAGAAACATACATATTGCGAACAATTTTACAAATTACACAGTCTTCAGTTTGTGGGATACTTTTCGTGCATGGCATCCGCTTATTACAATTATTGAGCAGCAACGCACGAATGATTTTATTCAAACCATGCTGAATATGTATGAAAAGGGTGGTCTTTTGCCTGTTTGGGAACTTGCTGGCAACGAAACATTTTGTATGATAGGTAACCATGCGATCCCAGTTATTGTCGATGCATGGATGAAAAATATCAGGGGTTACGATGGAGAAAAGGCACTGGAAGCCATGATTAATAGTGCAAATCAAACCCACTTTGGACTCGATGTTTATCGTCATGAGGGATATATCCCAGGAGATAAAGAACATGAATCAGTTTCAAAAACTTTGGAATATGCCTATAATGATTGGTGTATAGCATTGATGGCCAAACAAATGAAAAAAGATGACCTCAATTCATATTATTTGAAAGGCGCCCAATCATATAAAAACTATTTTGATGTCGAAACTGGTTTTATGCGTCCGCGATTAAACGGTGGATGGATTGTGCCCTTTGATCCTACTACGGTTGATTGGCACTTCACTGAGGCTAATTCATGGCAATATAGTTTTTATGTACCACAAGACATCAAAGGTCTTGCTGATTTGCACGGTGGAAAAGAAAAACTTGCACTTAAAATTGACCAGCTTTTTCAAACTGATGTTGAAGTTGGAGGCCGTGATATGAAAGATATAACTGGCTTGATTGGTCAATATGCGCATGGCAACGAACCAAGTCATCATATGGCTTATCTTTATAATTCGCTTCAACAGCCATGGAAAACACAGCAGCGTGTAAGGCAAATCATGGATGATTTTTATAGTTCTAAACCTGATGGTTTGATCGGTAATGAGGACTGTGGACAAATGTCGGCTTGGCTGATTATGAGTGCAATGGGGTTTTATTCAGTAAGTCCGGGACAAACTGATTATGTTATTGGAACACCTTGGTTTCCTGAGGTTGAAATCTTTCTTGAGAATGGAAAAACGTTTAAAATAACAGCTTCAAATCCTTCGAAGGAAAATTTTTACATTCAATCAGCTCGATTGAATGGTGAAACTTATACAAAGAACTATCTCAGTCATACCGATATCATGGCTGGGGGTCATCTTCATTTTGAGATGAGTAGTTCTCCTGAAAAAACTTGGGGAAGCGGGACTGGAGATTATTTTACAACTTCAATTGATGAATTCCATATTCTGCAAGCCCCAAGCATTAATGCCCCCTCAAAACGGATTAGAGAAGCAATAGAAATAGAGATTGAAAGCTATACACCGGATTGTGAAATTTTTTATACACTTGATGGAAGCAATCCTGATAAAGAAGCTACTCTTTATACACATGCTTTTTCCCTTGATAAATCTGCTGTTCTTAAGGCAGTTTCCTTTCATAAAGAATTGGGATACAGTACGGTTGTTAATGCTGAGTTTGTTAAAGTTAACAGCGATCGATCCATAAAACTCTTTTCTACCTATCATCCAAATTATCATGGAGGTGGTAACGATGGTTTGATTGATGGTATTCGTGGAGCAGTAAATTGGAGACTAGGGGGGTGGCAAGGGTATCAGGGAACTGATTTTGAAGCAATTGTTGATTTGGGTAAGCAGAGGCATATTAGTTCTGTTTCAGCGGGCTTTCTACAGGATATTCGCTCATGGATATGGATGCCAAAGGAAGTAGCTTTTTCCATTTCAGATGATGGAAAGATTTTTAAACCGTTAGCGGTTGTTTCACATAAGATACCTGCTGATAAAGAAGGCTTATTTATGGAAGATTTAGGAAAAAATGTGAATTCAAAAGCGCGTTTTGTTAAGGTGAAGGCTAGCAACTTTGGCACTATTCCAGCATGGCATATGGGTGCTGGCGGTCAAGCCTATATCTTTATTGATGAAATCATCATAAATGACTAATAGGATTATTTGAAAAAGTTTAAAGCAATGAATTCGGCATAGAGATAAGCTCAGCTAAAAATCATCGTCATTATTTAGGTTACTTTTTAATTGTTGCCGATCATACTCCACGCAGTCAAAGTCGAGGTTAACATTATTAACGGGTTTGTCAAAATCATCTTTACGAAAATTCAGGACAGGATCGTTGTATATTTTTTGCATATATAAAGCCCAGATGGGGAGGGCCATATTTGCCCCCTGACCGAGCTTTATCGATCTGAAATGCACTGCACGATCCTCAGCTCCGGTCCAGACTCCAGTTGTCAAATCAGGTGTAAGTCCCATAAACCAACCGTCGGATTGATTTTGAGTCGTTCCTGTTTTTCCGGCAATCGGATTACGCAAATCGTATTTCGATCTAAGTCGCACTCCTGTGCCAGTTTCAACCACACCTTTCATGAGGCGAATCATCTTATAAGCGGTAATTTCATCCATGGCCTCCGATTGTTCAGGTGCAAAACGCTCGATCAAGTTTCCGTTTTTGTCCTCGATACGAGTCATGAAATAAGGTTTTATGAAAACTCCTTTGTTTGAAAAAGTATTCATTGCACCAACCATTTCGCCCAAGGTGATTTCAGGTGTCCCCAACGCAATTGCGGGGACTGGATCAATCGGTGAAACTACACCCATCTTACGTGCCATTTGAATAACTGATTCCGGTGGGAAACGTTTAATTAAATACGCTGATATCCAATTGTTTGAATTTGCTAAAGCCCATGTTAGTGTCACTTCTTCACCAATGCGTTCATCACTGGAATTTTTTGGCTCCCAGAAAGTGCCATCCCAAAGCTGCACGCTGTAGCTGATGTTAGGCACCTTATAGCATGGGGTATATTCGCCCTCTTGCATGGCAAGGGTGTAAAGAAAAGGCTTAAAAGTTGAGCCAACCTGACGACGTGCTTGCGTAGCATGATCATATTTAAAATACCTATAGTCTATTCCACCTACGTAAGCTCTTACTTGTCCTGTTTGAACATCTACTGACATCAAACTCGACTGAAGGTAAAATTTGTAGTATCGGATTGAATCCATGGGTGTCATGATCGTATCAACAGGGCCCTTCCATGAAAAAACACGCATGCGTAATGGTGTCCTGAACGAGAGTGCAATCGAATCTGCTGATGCACCGGCTTTCTTGAGATAGCGATATCTGTCGGAACGACGCATGGCTTGATTGAGGATTAAATCAACCTGTTCTTTCATATCTTCCGGTGGAAAAACAAAAGGGGCATTGGCCTGACCTTTCCAGTGTTTAAAGAAAGAAGGTTGCAAATCACCTCCAAGATGTTCACGCACAGCTTCTTCGGCATATTGCTGCATCCTGGAGTTGATGGTTGTATATATTTTTAATCCATCTTTATAAATATCATAAGGTGTGCCATCCGATTTTTTGTGATTGGCAGCCCATTCTTTTAGCTCTGCTCTGAGAAATTCTCTGAAATAAGTGGCAGCTCCGCTGTTATGGTCCAATAAACCAAAATTGGACATATCTATTGGGATGCGACTCACATTATTATATTCTTCTTTTGTGATGAAACCGTATTCGGACATTTTCATCAGAACCAGATTTCTTCTTTGGAGTGCTCTTTCAGGGTTGCGAATTGGGCTAAATCTCGTGGGGGCGTTTACAACACCAGCCATAAGAGCAGCTTCTTCGAGATGTAATTCCCCCGGTGCTTTACCAAAAAAAGTCAGTGCAGCAGATTTGATTCCAAAGGCTTGACTACCGAATGGTACTGTATTGAGATACATGGCCATGATTTCCTCTTTGGAATAATTTCGCTCAAGACGTGAAGCAGTGATCCATTCCTTAAATTTCCGCATAACTAATTGAGGAACAGATAAGTTTTCATCACGTGGAAAAAGATTTTTAGCTAATTGCTGAGTCAGAGTGCTGCCCCCACCTTTGCTGTTACCAGTAACTACGCCCCAAGCTACACGGCCTATGGCTTTAAAATCGATACCAGAATGTTCAGTAAAACGAATATCTTCAATAGCTAAAAGTGCGTTTATGAGATCGGGAGGAAGTTCGTGAAAATGAATATTCGATCGATTTTCAATATGAAAAGTACCTAAAACAGCGCCATCAGAAGAGAAAATTTCAGAAGCTAAATTTGTGTCAGGATTTTCCAACTCTTCAAAGCTAGGCATATCGCCAAACCATTCGTTAGCGAGGCCATAGAAGAAAATGGAAACGACAATCAAAACACCAACGAAACTCAGCCAAAATAACTTGATAATGGTGTTGAGGCGGTTTTCTGAATTTTGTTTTTTTGCCATCAGCAGTTAATTTTATTCTTAACGGGGATTGCGTTCAATTCGTATGCCAATGTTGGTGATTCCTTCCAAATTTTCATCGCGCATAGCCTGTTCAATATCAATTGTATAAGCTCCTTTTACTGGAAATTTTATCGTAGGATTTAGCAAAATCATATTTTCTTTAAGCCTGCCATAACCTTTGCCGGTCCATTTTCCTGAAGGTTCAGCAAGAATACACTCCAAAGTGTCACGCGTAATATTTCCATTTGGGAATTGTGTTTCCATAAACACATAGAGGTTGCTGTAGCGATAGTCGATTTCGTTTCGTACATGGAGATAAAACAAAAATGTGTTGGTAGTATCGAGCACGGTAAAAACAAAACGTTCTTTCTGATCCTTTTGCCATCCCTCCGAAGGAAGTGTACGGACATCATCAAAACTCGTTCTATACACCCATCCTTTATTTCCAACCCATTGAAGCTGTTTCTCGTTGCATTCGTCAAATGGATGTGGAATCAAATTGTGCTCAAGCAAATCGGTGTGTATTGTACCGGGAATTTTAGCGGGATAAAAATGTAACGTATCAACAGCCGAAAACGACCAGTTACTAATTATCTCTTGCTTCTTAACCATCTGTTTTTCAGTTGAATTGCAACCGTGATTGAGCAAAATGAAAGCAACCAAACAAAATGGAAGAAAATGCCTAAAATTTTGATCTCGAAATAATGCTAAGCTTAATAACTTCATACAAACGGTCTCATTTTTTAAAATTGATTTAACGATTTTGATTAGTTATTGGATCAAAATCTAATATCACCCATTGAGTTATCAACTATTCGTATCTAAAATTATTCCTGAGAATTTCTCAACTTTAACTGATTTTCAATTTTAGTCATAAGTTCATTTTTATTGATCGGCTTAGCAATATAATCGTCGAAGCCTGCATCAAGGAAACGTTCCTTATCGCCAGCCATAGCATAAGCTGTTTGTGCAATAAAAGGTATGAATTTATAGGCTGGGTAATCAGTTCGTATCTGCTGCATCAACTTCACTCCATCCCATGGTGGTGGCAGGTTGATATCGAACAGCATGATCTGGAAAATATGATCTTTCTTAAAGCGTTCGCCAACGATTTTCATTGTTTCATTGCCGTCAACAGCAAGGGTTATCGTTCCTGCCTTACTTAAGATTTTTTGCAGTACCATTCGATTCATACGGTCATCTTCAACAATAAAAATGTCGAGTGTACCAAGCTGAGGAGCGTTTGCAATTGGACGAACCTCCAGTGTTGTCTTGTTCTCTTCTGTTGCTTCCTGAATAGCAGGCAAATAAATTTCAACAGTTGTTCCTGTTCCTCTTTCCGACTTAATTTCAATACGACCATGCATCAGATCGAGTAATTTTTTAGCTAAAGGCAATCCAAGCCCAGCACCTTGATACTGACGACTATAACCTGTACTTTCTTGTCGAAATGCCTCAAAAAGATAATTCATATAGCTGGCATCCATACCAACACCTGTGTCCTTTACTTTTATTACAACATCATTGCGTTGTTGATCGTAAAAAGCTGAAATAGTAACAAATCCTGCTTCAGTATATTTCACAGCATTTTCGATAATGATATGCAATACGCGCATGAGTTTAGCATTATCAGCTAAAACAGCAGGTAATTCAGGAATTTTAGTTTTGAACTTCAACCCTTTTTCGTTAGTAGTAAACAAAAGAGGTTCACAAACATTGTTGACTATCAAAGCTACATCACAAGGATGCAATTCAACTTCAATTTCATTTGCCTGAATACGACTAATTTCGATGATGTTATTAATTAAATTAAGAAGCCTGTCGCCACTTTGCTGAATACCTGATGCATAATTATAAAGTTCCTTATTTTCGAGCATTGCCAGCTCGGTCTCTAACAAACTTGAAAAACCGATGATTCCATTTAAAGGAGTTCTGATTTCATGACTCATATTTGAGAGAAAAGCATTCTTCAAATAACTTGCATCTTTAAGTCTTTTAAGTGTCTTTTTCAGTTCAACATCTTTAGCTCGGGTTTGCTGTAACTGATCCTCCAATTCCCTTGTGCGTTCCTGAATAGTAGCTTCAAGCTGCTGCTTTTGTTTATCTATCTCAAGTTGAAAGCTACCATAAGCATCTTGATTCTCGCCATATTTCTCTTTTAAACGATGGCTAAAAAGCAACATTAAAATCACTCCACCAAATAACATTAAAACACTGGTTATCAATACAGTTCTCCATATTATTGCTGATCTCGGCCCAATAGTTTGCCAAGGACTACCTTCATCTTCAACAATATCAGCTGTTGAAGAACCTGATGAGATTTTGAGTTCGAGCTGACGAAAATATAAAGCTTGCCTCAGCATTCTCAATGCAGAATCTGTTAAACCTTCATTATAGAGTAGTTCAGACAATAAAAGTCGAGATTGAGCTTGAGTTTTTACATCTTCCAATCTATCAGCAAGTTGCTTTTGTTGTTGAAGATAGTTTGCCGTCAAAATAGGTGAAAGATCCTTTGATCGATTTATTAAATCTGAAAGCAATTCAATTTTTGCAGCAGAATCGGCATTTAATAGTTGTCGATCAAGGCTATCAATGACCATAATTTGCTCGACTGATTGACCTAATGTAGAGGAAAAGGCGAATAATAAAAAAATGAGACTATATTTCAGATTCATTCGGCTGTTTTATGTCTTTTTATGCAACAATCGTGTCATTAACCGGACAAAGATACATGAATCACTTTTGAAATCAAAAAAGAAAAAATGAGCTATTGAACATTAAAAAAAGTATAAAAGTGTAGGTATTACAGTCGAAAAATGAATCTTTGGTTTAAAGTAACCCTACATTTTACAACCTTCAGAACTCAGGAGAGTTGTGCTTGATAGAATCACAAAAGTTGTTACATTAATTAAGTCTAAATTATCATATCTAAGAATTTGACTATATTTACGCGCTTTTTTCGCATGGAATTCACATGCAAACACACAAAAAACACAGATATGATAAAGAAAGTACTCGTTGCTAACAGGGGCGAAATTGCGATCAGGGTGATGCGTTCATGCCGCGAAATGGGCATTGAAACCGTTGCAGTTTATTCCGAGGCTGATCGCAAGGCTATGCATGTGCGTTATGCAGATGATGCCTATCCTATAGGCCCTGCTCCTTCTTCGGAAAGCTATTTGAGGATGGATAAAATTATTGAAGTTGCTAAGCTTTCCGGTGCTGATGCCATTCATCCAGGTTATGGATTTTTATCGGAAAATGCCCGCTTTGCTGAGCTATGCCAGAAAGAGGGCATTATTTTTATAGGGCCTTCGCCTTATGCCATCAATACCATGGGCGACAAAATCACAGCCCGTAAAACGATGATTGCTGCAGGTGTACCTGTTGTGCCTGGAACAACTGAGCCCATTCGCGACATTAAGAAAGCTGTTGAAGTGATCAAAGGCATAGGTCTGCCTGTTATGATCAAGGCCAGTGCAGGTGGTGGTGGAAAAGGAATGCGATTGGTAAAGCGCGAAGAAGACATCGTTAACGCTGTCAGCTCTGCACGTTCTGAAGCTAAGGCAGCATTTGGTGATGACGCTGTTTATATCGAGAAGTATATTTCCTCTCCTCATCACATCGAATTTCAGATTTTGGGTGACCAGCATGGAAATATTGTTCACCTCTTCGAGCGTGAGTGCTCGGTTCAACGACGTCACCAAAAAGTTGTTGAAGAAACCCCTTCTCCAATCATGACTCAAGAAGTGCGTATGAAGATGGGAGCTGATGCAGTAGCAGCGGCAAAGGCAGTAAATTATTATGGAGCAGGTACTATTGAGTTTATTGTGGATGATAATCTCAATTATTATTTCCTTGAGATGAACACTCGCCTGCAAGTTGAGCACCCTATTACTGAACGTGTTGTGGGTGTTGACCTTGTGAAACAGCAAATAAATATTGCCAACGGACTTGCTCTAGAGTTTAAACAAGAAGATCTAAGTCAGAGTGGACACGCTATTGAAGTGCGCATTTACGCTGAAGATCCTGATAATAATTTCATGCCATCACCCGGTATCATCAAACACATCACCGAACCGCTTGGCTTAGGAGTTCGTCACGATGGGTATGCTTATGTTGGTTATGAAATCCCAATGTACTATGACCCAATGATTTCAAAACTTATCGTTTGGGGTGAAACTCGTCAGGATGCTATAGCACGTTTAAAAAGAGCGCTTTACGCTTACAAAATCACTGGTGTTAAAACCTCAATCCCATATTTGCACCGTATTATGGAAGTGCCTGCTTTTATTGAAGGCCGGTATAACACCCATTTTATCGAAGAGAATCAGCAATATCTGCAACCCCGGGCTGTATGTACCGAACGTTGCATGGATGTGGCTGCAATAACTGCTTTTGTTGACTATATCACAAAACTTGAACGACTGCAGCCCGATAAAGCGCAAAAACATTTGGGCAACAATTGGAAAGACTTTGGAAGAAAACGCTCAGTTCTACGCTTTTAACGGAAAAAATTAAAACAAAATGTCATACGAAGTTAAAATTAACGATCGCATATCCACTATTGAGATGTTGGGTAAAGATGGTAGCATGTTTCAGATTGCCATCGACAACAAAATTTATGAGCTGGACATCGTAGAGGTTGAGCAAGGAGTATATAGCATTCTGCTCGACAACAAATCATTCAATGTTGAACTCGTTGAAGGTCGCACAGGTAAGTCATATACAGTGAATACCCTTTATGAAACTTTTGCTGTCGATATAATCGATGCGGAAGCAAAGTACCTGATGAACCGCAAAAAAGATGAAGGTGAAGACACCAACGTCATTACATCACCCATGCCAGGAAAAGTTGTTAAAATACTTTTCAAAGAAGGCGATGAGGTTAAAGCTGGTGAAACTGTGATCATTGTTTCCGCCATGAAAATGGAAAGTGAATACAAAGTAAAACAGGATCGAATCATCAAACGCATCTTAGTGCAGGAAGGCGACACCGTGAATGGCGATCAGCCAATGGTAATCATTGAATAATCAAACTGAAAAAAATCAAACAATGTCAATAGCAGATAAATTTAAGCTTTTAGAAGAAAACAACAGGCTTGCCGAACTAGGTGGAGGCGAAGACCGTATTATTAAACAGCACGATGCCGGTCGTTTAACAGCTCGCGAACGCCTGCTCGAATTACTTGATCCCAACACCTTTGTGGAAGTTGACAAGTTTGTCACTCATCGAACTACCGATTTCGATATGGACAAGCAAAAATTCCTTGGTGACGGTGTTGTTACAGGTTATGGAAAAATTGATGGCCGGCTGGTTTATGTTTTCGCTCAGGACTTCACTGTTTTTGGAGGTTCGCTTAGCCGCGCCAATGCCGATAAAATTGTTAAAGTGATGGATCTTGCCATGAAAATGGGAGCTCCTGTCATTGGCCTTAATGATTCGGGCGGCGCTCGTATTCAGGAAGGTGTTGAAAGTCTTGGTGGATATGCAGATATTTTTTATCGTAATGTTATGTCATCAGGTGTCATTCCGCAAATTTCAGCCATCCTCGGACCATGTGCAGGAGGAGCTGTATATTCACCGGCAATCACCGATTTCATCATGATGGTAAAGGACACTTCATATATGTTTGTAACCGGCCCTGATGTTATCAAAACAGTGACACACGAAGAAGTGACCAAAGAAGACCTTGGTGGTGCATTCACTCATAACAGCAAAAGTGGTGTAGCGCATCTGATGGCTGAAGACGACAGTCAGGCAATGATGATGATTCGTGAACTTATGAGTTTCCTACCTTCGAACAATATGGAAGATCCGCCGGTTAAGGTTTGTACCGACAACATCTATCGTGAGGACGAAAATCTCGACACCATTGTTCCCGACGATCCAAACAAACCTTACGACATGCATGAAATCATCAGCAAGGTAGTTGATGAACATAATTTCTTTGAGATTCAGCCTTACTACGCCAAAAATATCATCATCGGCTTCGCGCGTCTGGCAGGAAAACCTGTTGGAATTGTTGCTAATCAGCCTGCTGTTTTTGCTGGGGTATTGGATATCGATAGCTCCATCAAAGCAGCTCGTTTTGTACGTTTCTGCGATGCTTTTAATATCCCGCTTATTACTTTTGAAGATGTTCCAGGTTTTCTTCCGGGTACGGTTCAAGAGTTTGGTGGTATCATTAAGCATGGCGCGAAACTTTTATACGCTTTTGCCGAAGCCACAGTACCGAAAATTACTGTAATCACTCGTAAAGCTTATGGTGGAGCATATGATGTGATGTCGAGTAAGCATATTGGTGCCGATATGAATTTTGCCTATCCTACAGCAGAAATTGCGGTGATGGGTCCTGAAGGTGCTGTTAATATTATCTACAAAAATAAGCTTAGCGAAGAAGATCGTTTGGAGGCAATCTCTGATTACCGCAAGCGTTTTGCCAGCCCATACAAAGCTGCAGCTCTGGGTTATATCGACGAAATCATTTACCCAAGACAGACACGTACCAAACTCATTCAAGCTCTCGAAATGGCACAAAACAAAGTGAAAACCAATCCTTCAAAAAAGCACGGTAATATCCCGCTTTAAATGATTGGTTTACTGCACTTAATGAAAAGGACGATCTTATGGTCGTCTTTTTTTTGAATGATAGAGGAATAATAAATTCGAAACTGCAACCGATGGCATTAAGTTGTTCACCTGTTCCATCTACTTTATTGCTGATTAAAAAATCAACCGACTACTTTTGCTTTACCAACAACAAATCACATGGAAAAGAAATACTCTTTCGACAAAAAGAATATCAAAGTATTGCTTCTCGAAGGCGTACATCAATCAGCTGTAACTTTGTTTCACCAATCGGGATATACCAACGTCGAATACCTGAAAACTGCTCTGGATAACGATGAATTGCTCGCAAGGATTGCAGATATTCATATTCTGGGTATTCGTTCGCGGACTACACTCACGAACGAAATTCTTCAAAAAGCAAGTCGATTAATTGCTGTGGGGTGCTTCAGTATTGGCACTAATCAGGTTGATGTTCAATCGGCTAAACAGCTTGGAATTCCGGTTTTCAATGCCCCATTTTCCAACACACGCTCGGTCGCTGAGTTGGTTATTGCTGAAACTATTATGTTGATGCGTGAAGTTCCGGCAAAAAATGCAGCCGCTCACCGAGGTGAATGGTTGAAACTGTCATCCAACTCTTATGAAGTGCGAGGAAAAAATCTTGGGATTATCGGCTACGGACATATTGGGTCTCAGGTTTCGATTCTTGCAGAAGCATTGGGGATGAACGTGTTTTATTATGATATTGAGAAAAAATTAAGCCTTGGAAAAGCTACTTCATGCAGCTCTTTGGAAGAGTTATTGAAACTTTCTGATGCTGTCACCTTGCATGTTCCTGAAACATTCCAAACAAAAAACATGATCACACATGCTACACTTTCACTAATGAAAAAAGGCAGTGTTCTCATCAATGCCAGCCGAGGCAGTGTGGTTGATTACGATGCTGTGGTCCATTATTTAACAAACGAATCACTTACAGGTGTTGCAGCCGATGTTTTTCCTGTTGAACCGGCTTCGGCAGCGGAAAAATTCCAGACTGTTTTACAATCCTTTGACAACGTAATACTTACTCCACATATCGGCGGCAACACTATCGAAGCACAGGAAAACATTGGTGCCGAAGTTGCTGAAAAACTCATTCGGTATAGTGATAATGGCTCAACAATTGGGGCCGTTAATTTCCCGCAAATATCCCTTTCACCTAACCAGAACCAGCAACGCTTTTTAC
>Ga0351841_1104_pt1 | contig 11752 bp, 11 predicted proteins | sample BONcelHFGM3001E6_FD_206884 | JGI IMG/M metagenome (GOLD analysis project Ga0351841, IMG submission 206884) | Enriched cells from coal bed in the Powder River Basin, Montana, United States - BONCAT cells FGM rep1 HSBNCT.FGM.300.1.E6 ...
GAAGTATTCTTTCAACTGGGACGATGCTTCCCTGATCAGAGGGGTTTCTCGTAGCGGAGCCGGGAAGTTGATTTCTTTTCCGGTGAAAAATATTTGTGATATCGCTTTGTCGTTTTCAACGACGATCATTCTGCCTAAAGGCAGGTCGTAATAAAAAAAATTTGTCATTATCTTGTTCCTTTATAAATTCAACAAATATTACGAGAATATTATAAGCCCCTTATGTTAATTTTTGCAAGCTTACAATTAATAAAGGCGGATGGCTTCTGCCATCCGCCTTTAAACTATTAACATGAGACTATTTCAAAACAGCCTTATGATAGATTTTTTTGCCTTTACGCAGGAGTGCGTGTCCATCCTTAAAGTCATCGGTTGCAACCGGATAATCATGTGCGCCGATTCTTTGGTTATTCAAATAAATGCCGCCGTCTTTGATCAGCCGTCTTCCTTCACTATTACTGGCGATAAGCCCGCAGGTGGATAGAAGGTCGATGATCGTCAGCCCTTGCTCGAGGTCTGCCCGCGCAATCAAAGTTGAGGGCATATCCGCGGCGTCGCCGCCGCCGCCGAAAAGGGCACGAGCCGCGGCTTGAGATTTGTCCGCTTCCAGCTCGCCGTGTACTAATTGGGTTACTTCATAAGCCAGTCTCTCTTTGGCTATATTAATATCCGCGCCGCGATCCATGTCAGTTATCGCTTTGATTTCGTCCATGGGAATGAAAGTGAGCAAAGCCAGACAATTGGCCACGTCCGCGTCGTCGATATTGCGCCAGTACTGATAAAAATCATAAGGAGCGGTCTTATCCGGATCGAGCCAGACGGCTCCGCTTTCTGTTTTGCCCATTTTTTTTCCGGCTGCGGTGGTCAGCAGTTTGAAGGTGAGAGCATGGGCGGGAGCGCCTTCCACCCGGCGGATTAGATCGGCGCCGGAGAGGATATTGGACCATTGGTCGTTGCCGCCCATCTGGAGCATCGCACCGTAGCGGCGGAACAGCTCCAAAAAATCATAGGACTGCATGAGCATATAATTGAATTCAAGGAAGGAAAGCCCCTTTTCCAGACGGCTTTTGAAACACTCCGCGGTCAACATACGGTTGACAGAGAAAAAGCGCCCGTAATCGCGGAGAAATTCGATATAGTTTAGCGGCAAAAGCCAATCCGCGTTGTTGACCATGATCGCGCCGTCCTTATTATCGAAACGAAGAAAGCGGGAAAAAGTTTTTTTGAATTTTTCTCCGTTCGCCGCGATTTCTTCCTGGGTGAGCATTTTGCGCATATCGGTTCGTCCGGACGGATCGCCGACCATGGTGGTGCCGCCGCCAATCAGAGCGATGGGGCGATGCCCCGCCTGTTGCATATGCATCATCACCATCACTTGAATAAAATGCCCCACATGGAGGCTGTCCGCCGTGGGATCGAAGCCGATATAAAAGGTTACCGGGCCTTTTCCCAGCAAATCGCGTACTTCCTCGGCGTTGGTCGATTGCTCGATAAAACCCCGTTCTTCTAAAACATCATAAACGTTTTTCATACCTGTTTCCCTTTCTGCACATAGGTATCTAACCATATAATAATAATTTTTTAATAACGCTTTGTCAAGTTATTGGTTTTCTTTGCAAATAGTGATATAATAATCAAAATTATTTTAATTATAAGTAAAATTGGCCTTTGATGATAAGAAGCTGATAATTTCGAAATTTAGGGAGCAACGCTCAATGAAATACAATCGATTAGGCCGAACCGGGATAAAGGTCAGCGAACTATGTTTTGGCATACTTCCTATGGGGCCACTCCAAGCTGATATGCCTGCAGACCTATGCGGCGAAGTACTTTTATCAGCTATGGAGCAAGGCATAAATTTTTTCGATACGGCTCAGATGTACGGGTGTTACCCCCATCTTCGTTATGCCCTGGATCGCTATAAGGGAGAATTGGTTATTACCGGAAAATCGACCGCTTCAACGTACGCAGATATGGCCAAGGCGATTGAAGAAGGACTTAGCGCTCTGGGACGCGATTATTTTGATTGCTTTCTCTTGCATGCCGCGCGCGTCGGGAGCGATATTTTGGATCAACGGGCCGGTGCTTGGCAGTGCTTGCTTGATTATAAGCAAAAGGGCTATCTTCGCGCTATAGGCGTTTCTTCCCATAATGCCCGCGCCGTGGATAAACTGGCGGAAGATCCGGATACGGATATCTTGTTTTGCCTCTATAATAAAGCAAGTTTTGGAATTGTGGAGGGAGAGGCGCCGGATATGCTTGCGGCGGCCAGGCATGCCTTCCAAAAAGGCAAGGGCGTTTATTCGATGAAACTGTTGGCCGGCGGAAATCTTCTGGGGGAGATCGCCGAGGCGTTTGCTTTCGGTCGGCGGGAAGAATGTTTCGCGGCTCATGCGGTAGGGATGATCCATGCGAACGAATTGGCTCTGAATTTGCGCTTTTTCAATGATTTACACATTGATCCTGAAGAACTGTCCGAGATTAAAAATAATAAACGTTGGCAATTGATGCGACTGGTCTGTAAAGGCTGCGGCAAATGTGTGGAGAATTGTCATAGCAACGCCCTGATCATGATCAACGATCACCCTGAACTTATTGAAGAAAAATGCCTTTTATGCGGTTATTGCGCCGCGGAATGTCCCGAATTTGCCATTAGGGTGAGATGATTCTCCCGATAAGGGGACGTTTAATTTTGATACATAACTTTTATTGATTGATGATTCTGATGTAATGCGTTACGATTAAACGGAGGGTTAATTGTGGTAATGATTGATAAATATGCTCTTCCTGAGATGAGCAATATCTTTAGTGATGAAAACCGTTATCAACTGATGATGGACGTGGCGGTTACCGCCTGTGAAGCCATGGCTGATATCGGTCAGATTCCCATGGAAGCATATCAGGAGATCAAGGCTAAAGCGGGATACGATATTCAGCGGATCAGGGAAATCGAGGCGGAAACCAAACATAATGCCGTGGCTTTTTTAACCTGTCTCAAGGAGAATATCGGCCCTGTGGGTAATTATCTCCATTTGGGCATGGCTTCGGCGGATCTGGTCGACACAACGATATCTTTGCAAGTATGCCAGGCCGCGGAATTACTACAGGGAAAACTCAGCCAATTGCGTAAAGTTCTCGCCCGGTTAGCGAATACGTATAAATATACTTTGATGATGGGACGTACCCATGGAACTTATGAAGAACCGGTTACCTTCGGCCTGAAAATGGCCTTATGGGCCAAAGAGGTCGACCGTTCCATTACCCGGCTGACCAATGCGAGAAACGTGATGGCGGTGGGAAAAATTTCCGGAGTCGTCGGCACCTTTTCCAGTGTCGACCCGCATGTGGAAACATTTGTCTGCCGCCGCTTAGGGTTACATCCGGCCTGCGTGACCACGCAAATCATCCAACGGGATCGTCATGCGGAGTTTATCTCCACGCTTGCCATTATCGGCAGTTCTTTGGACAAGTTTGCCACCGAAATCCGTAATTTATCACGCACCGAAATCTGGGAGGTCGAAGAATCCATGGCGGTAGGACAGGCGGGATCGACCGCCATCCCCTTTAAACTGCGCCCCTTCAATAGCGAATTGATCTCGGGCCTTGCCCGAATTCTCCGGGGTTTTTGCGTATCCGCTTTGGAAGATGTCGTGATATGGCATGAACGCGATACCACGCATTCGCCGGTGGAGCGGTTGATTATTCCCGACGGATGTATTCTCCTCGATTATATGTTGTATATCTTCACCAATGTGATGGACAATCTCAAGGTATTTCCCGAAAATATGCGTCAAAACATCGACGACAGTCTCGGCGTGGTTTTTTCCCAGCGTCTGTTGCTGGCATTGATCGCCAAAGGGATCATGAGGGAAAAGGCCAATGAAATTATTTCCGTAGACGCCAGAGCCGCCTGGGAACAACAGATCGATTTCCAGTATTTGGTACTCGAGAATCCCCAAATCAGTTCGATCCTATCACGGAAGGAAATCATGGATATTTTTGATTTTGAATGTTTCCGCAAAAATATCGACTATATCTTTGATCGGGCAGGGTTTTAGATAAAATAATTGCTTGCTACAAAGGAGCTGCCGCAAAATTGCGGCGGCTCCTTTTCGTATATAGGGTGGCAAATCGGGTAATATATTGTTTAAGAGGTGATTTGATGAGCGGTTCCAAGATTGAGTTGAAATCGGATATTTCCCCCTCAGTTAAAAATAATATGGTTTATATTCGTAGCCAGATCGGCGAGAGTATGGATATCGTCATCAAAGAATTCCGCATGGGCAACGGGCAAGACGCGGTAGCATTCTACATTGATGGTTTGGTTGATAAATCGCTTCTCGGGATGCATTTTTTCGAGCCTATGATGCGGGCGAATAAACGGGGCAATTTCACGGCCGACGAGATTTCGAAAAAGGTTTTACAACTTGCGAGCAGCGTAACTGAAACAGATATGGCAAAGATTATAGAGGGAGTGCTTCAAGGATTAGCCGCGCTTTTTATCGAGGGTTCTCATACCGCTATCCTAGTGGAAGCGATCAGTTGGCCGCAACGGTCGGTTGGGGAGCCCGCCACCGACGTGGTAATCCGCGGCCCAAGGGAAGGGTTTATCGAGGCAATCCGGCCCAATGTTTCCCTGTTGCGACGAAAAATTCATCACCCCGACTTTAAGGTGGAAACGTTTCGTGTGGGCAGGTATTCCCAAACAGATATCTTCATGGTTTATGTGAGCAGCATCGTCAACTATGATGTTTTAGTTCAATTGCGTAAACGTATCCAAAAAATAGATATCGACGCTATTTTGGACAGCGGCTATATTGAGCAGCTCGTTCAGGATACGCCCTACTCGATATTCCCGACCATCGGCATTGCGGAAAAACCGGATATCGCCGCAGCCAAGGTGCTTGAAGGAAGGGTCGCGGTATTGGTCGACGGTTCGCCGATTGTACTTACGGTACCGATGCTTTTTATTGAGGGGCTACAGAGCCCGGAAGATTATTATACCCGATTTTTTTATGCGTCCTGGATCCGGGTCGTTCGTGTCATCGCTTTATTTATCAGCCTATTTTTCCCCGGATTGTTTGTGGCCGCCGCCTCGTTCCATCAACAGATCATTCCTTTTCAGCTATTTTTATCTATTTCAGTGGAAGAGGCGCAAACGCCGTTTTCCGTGGGGCTGTCCCTCCTGCTGATCTGGTTGGTCTATGAGATCCTTCGTGAAGCAGGGATACGTCTGCCCAAACCCGCGGGTCAGGCGATCAGTATCGTCGGCGCGATCGTTATGGGACAGGCGGCGGTAACCGCCGGTTTGATTTCCGCGCCCGTATTGATCGTCCTTGCCACAACGGTTATCGCCTCTTTTGTCACCGTGAACTTAGTCGACGCCGCGACGATTCTCCGCTTGGTCTTTTTGATCTTGGGCTGGCTAATGGGGTTCTTCGGTATTATGGTGGGGATGCTATTTCTATTAATCTATTTATGTTCTTTGGAATCGTTTGGCGTAGCCTATTTCGCGCCGTTTGCCCCGCTGCACCCAAGCGGGCTAAAAGACAGCATTGTCCGCTTACCGCTTTGGCTTATGAAGTTTCGGCCCCAGGAACTCAGCTTTAATCGGAGAAGGATGACGGATTTTAAGCGGACGGAGAAAAAATGAAAGATAATTTATCCAAATTCGGCGGTATTGTGCTCTTTTTAATTTTGGCGTTTATTTGTCTTGGCGGTTGCCAAGACAATCATGAGATCGGCAATTTGGCCGTCATCCTGGGCGTGGCTGTGGAACCGACTGATAACGGCGGTTTGAGGGCCACGATCGAATTGGCGCATCGGGACAGCGTCAACAGCGAAGACAATAGCGTCGTCCTTTCCGTAGAGGCGGATGATTGGCAGGATGCCACAGATCAACTCAAAGATAAAACCGATAAGAAGTTGTACTGGGGGCATATGGTTTTACTGGTACTGGGACAGTCGTTCACCCAAGAACAAATGAACAGTTATATCAAACTGTTTTATACCGACCAAAGACTTTCTCCGACCATATATGTCGCTATAGCCGTAAACAGCGCGGAGGATATTTTTTCTTCAAGTTTCGGTGAATCGATATATATTTCCGAGGGGGTTGCCGAACGGTTGGCCATGGAGCAAAAAAAGAAGCCGAGTTTATGTTATACCGGGGGCGAATGGATGCAAAATATTTATTATAACAAGACTTGTAAAAGTATTGCAGTACTATCCATCGACGAGGGGAAAATCCGTATCGACCAAAGGGTAAAATTCAATGAATCCTAAGGAACAAAGCAATATTCAGAATATAAGTTGTTGCAGTTTGGCCGTTTTTGCCGGATTAGGCGTTTATTTTGGCATTGCCAACGCGTTGGGCGTATCCAGGATGCCGGCTTTGCTTATCGGATTGGCTATTACCGTGCTGATGTTGCTTTTATATCGCTTTTTGATCAGCAAAGGGGCATCGGGGCAGCCGGCGCGTTATTTAGCGCTATTGCCGTTGCCGGGGGTTATGATTATTATCTCCATAAATTATTGCGGGATAATCAATCTCTGGAAAGAAATGGCCATCGTCGACACGCCGTTTTTTTACTATGCTTTGATTGCGGCCGCTTTACTCGTATTGGCAGGGCTGAGCGGAGATAAGGGGCTTTTACGCGCCTGCCCGATCATCTGCATATCGATTATAATTATCGCTCTTTTCGATACGGTTTTAATTTTATCAAAAGCCGAGCCGTCCTTAGTTTTTCAAGGCGTTGCCAAACCGGCCGGTCAGATTGTTCAGGGCGGCGCTGAAATATCCGTGGCCCTTTTAGCGCCCGGTGTCTTGTTGCTCCTGTTTTTGTTTATCCAAAAGAGCCAAAAAAGCGATATGATTACCGGAAAGGGCTTGCTCATGGGTCTGATATTTCCTGTTGTCTATCTTATCATTGAGCTCATACGCGATCTATTGCTCTTTGGCGATTTGATAGCGTTGGACAAATATCCGATCATCCGTACTTTGAAGACGGTTTATTTTGGCGTAGGGGTTTCCAGACTTGAATTTTTAGGGATAACGGTTTTAAGTTTGGGCGCTTTAACCGCGATCATGCTGGAGTTTATTGTTTTGTCGAAACTCACTGAAAATGTTTTTAACTTAAACAAAAAATATCTGATTCCCATTGAAGTCGTGCTGATATTAGTTTTAAGTACGGTTTTTTATCATTTTGGCCAGAACATTTGGGTCATTGCCGAAGCCGGGGCAATTTTGCTTTTATTTGCCTACCCGCTTATCTTAATTTTAAAAAAATGACGCCTGTTAGCTAGGTAAATCCATAAAATAAAACACACTCGTAACCAGGGGTGTTTTTTTGATGGACGATAACATGCGTCTATAAATCGTGGCTAGCCCTTGATTTTATTTCGTTAAGGTATATAATCTTTAATATAGTGTTATGCAAACGGATTAACAATTTATTATTGCAGGAGGTGTGCCAATGTCGCGTGACAGCAAGCTTAAAAGTGAGGGTATTGACGAACTGTTTCAGGCCATATTATCTTTAGAAAATGTCGAAGAATGTTACAGTTTTTTTGAAGATCTGGCGACGGTGCCGGAGATTAAATCACTCGCACAGCGTTTGCAGGTGGCAAAAATGCTTATGAAGAACGAGACCTATACCTTGATTTCCAAAAGTACGGGCGCTTCTACCGCGACGATCAGCAGGGTGAAAAACTCCCTGTTTTACGGTGAAGACGGCTATAAATTAGTCATAAATAGATTGAATGCGAAATAGGCACCAATATTTTAACCAAAGGGGAGAATCAAATTGGATATTATACCTGCCATTGATCTGAGGGAAGGGGCGTGCGCGCGAATTTTCGGCGATACATCCCCGGCGCCAATCTATTCCGATGATCCTTTGGAACAGGCGATCATGTTTAAACAGTTAGGCATTAATAAAGTACATATTACGGACTTGGACGGCTCTTTTTCCGGGCATCTCTGCAATCTGCGGATCATCCAGGAAATGGTGGAATTTTCCGGCTTATCCATCCAATTATCGGGCGGGGTTCGTAGTATGGAACATATCAACACCCTTGTCGATATCGGCGTTGCAGATATCGTCGTGGGCGTTCCCTTTCTACGTAATAACGAGCTGACTCAAAAGGCGTATGCCAAATACGGGGAAAGAATATTACCCGGCGTGGACGGCAGAGACGGGATGGTGGCGATCGAAGGATTTGAAACTTCGGTCAGTAAAAGCGTCGCCATGCTCCTCGAAGAGATCAGGGCGATGGGGATGAATCGGGTAATCTATACGGATCTGCGCCGGTACGGCAGCATGAAAGGACCCAATTTCGAGGGCATCAAAGAAATGGTGGATACCAGCGGCCTTGAAGTGGTAATCGCTGGCGGCGTCTCGGATTACGATTCTCTGATCCGCCTGAAGGATATGGGGGTGGCCGGCGTCATTATCGGCAAAGCCGTCTATTCCGGGGCAATTCAATTGCCGCATGCGATTGAGATCGCGGCTTCCTAGAAAACGAAGCCCATTATATCGTCTGGTTTCTTAAAACATATAAGCTGCGTTTGAGCTGTTTATTGACAGCTTCATTCGCGGCTTATCTTTATCGGCTTTGAGGTATAGGTGATTATTGATGGGAGGATTCTTCATCTGCGGTGCGGCTTTCCGGGGCGTTGTCGGGTTTCATATTTTTTTTCCGCCATTTTTTGCGCCAGGTTTGCCATAGTTGGTCCGCGATCATATTGAGGATAGCGATCAGCGTAGCCGCAGCGGTGAGAAAATAGAAGCCCATGCCGATACTGATCCCGAGCGCCGCTAAGAGAAATATTTCCGCCGCGGTGGTGATGCCGATGACGCCGGTGGGACTTTTCCAGATGATACCCGCGCCGATGAATCCGATCCCGGTCAGCACGCCGACTGCCAGGCGGGCCGGATCGATATTGAAATTTATCCCGTCCGGATAGTATGGATATACGGAGTTAAATCCATAAGCGGATATCAGTGCGACAACACAGGCCGCCAGGCAGACCAACACATGCGTGCGCGGCCCTATCGGTTTTTTACTTTTTTTACGTTCAAAACCAAAGAGCACACCCACGCCTGTGGCGAGCAACAAGCGAAGGGTTATTTCTCCATAGCCGATACCCATTGTTATCTCCATACTTATCTCTCCTTTTTTTGATGATCGAATTGGCTAAAATACATATTAATTGTTTTTTGCTGGGAACAATATCAATTGTATCTGCGTCAAAAATATGATAAAATCTACTTGTACTTCTGAATCTCGCTTTTTTCTTAGATGAGGATATTTATATGACGAAAGCAAGGAATAATATACCTGATACAGAGTTCGAGTTAATCAAAAGGGCTAAATCAGGCGATGACGCCGCTTTTACTGAGTTGATTGTAGCCTATAATAAGCGTATTTTCAATATCGGATTACGGATGCTGGGCAGCAGTGAAGACGCTGCGGATATGACCCAGGAGGTATTGCTGAAGATTTATCGTTATTTAGGCAGTTTTCGCGGAGACTCGGCTTTTTCCACCTGGGTCTACCGGATAACGGTCAACAGTTGTCGGGATTATTTACGCGCAGCTTACCGCAGGCGCGAGATGGATTTTTCCGATTTCGGCGAGGATGGGGAATTTGAAAGGGAATTTGAAGTCGCTGATATAAGCGCTGTGCCTGAGACCGTTTATCTGGAAGGAGAAGGCCGTAATTATCTTTTGGCGTTGATTGGCGGACTCAACCCCAAATATCGGATCGTTATCGTGATGCGGGAAATATCCGGGTTAAGTTACCAAGAGATCGCCGATGCGGTCAATATTTCGATCGGAACGGTTAAATCCAGGATTTCGCGGGCCAGAGCGGCCCTAATTGATAAAATTGTCGCGGATAGGGAACAATACCCGAATCTTTCCGGTCTTATGAATCAGGAAACACGGAAGGAGGCGGTCCAATGAAATGTGAAGAAATCAGAAGTCATCTCAGCGAATATGCCGATGGCGAGACCGCGCCTGAAATCAGTCGTATCATCGAGGCCCATCTTGAGGATTGTGAAGACTGCCGTCAACGCCTGACACAGTTGGAAGCCGTCTCCGGTGCTATCGCCGGTTTGGGCGAAGAAGAACTGCCGCTGGGATTTTCGACGGACTTTGCCGATAAACTCAACTTTGAAAAGAAAAATCATCCCAAAACAAAACCTTTGAGCAAGCGTAGTTGGTTCCGCGTTACCGCAGTGGTGGCTGCTTGTTTGGTGATATTTATCGGCGTTGGGAGCGTATTCTTCGGTGGATATTTTAGGATGGATGCGAACTCCTCTGCGCCACAAGACGCGGCGTATGATTCGGAAATAATGACCTCCGAATCAATGTACGGCGCACAGTCGTCAAACGATTCCCTGATGCGGGCCGGCGACATGCAGGAAGGGGCGGATGAGGATAGCGGCACGGGCATCATATATAAGGAGGAGGCCACCGGCGCAGAACCAAATGTCGCTTTAACCGTATTAGAGCGGAAGATTATTAAAAACGCTTATCTTGATTTGGAAGTCGGGGATTTTGAGATCGCTTTTGCTACCATCGAGAATTTAGCTTCACAATACGGCGGCTATGTGGTGACCGGAGAAAAATATAACAGTGAGGACGACCCGGTGCAAAGGGGCTATATCAGCCTGCGGGTAGACGCGACGCAACTGGACCAGGCTATATCCGAGATTGAAGCCTTGGGAAAGGTGGATAGCAGTAGAGAATCCACGGACGATATCACCTCCGATTACTATGATTTGCAGGGAAGATTAACCCAGTACGAAGCTCAACGCGACCGTTTGCTTGATTTTTACGACAGCGCAGGGACGATTGACGAGCTCATTTCCCTGGAATCGGAATTGACCCGGGTCGAGGTTGAAATCGAATCCTTGACCGGCACCCTGAAACGCTATGACCAACTGACCGATTTATCCTTGATCAATGTCAATATCTATACCCCAAGCGCCTATACCACGAGCGTGGAACCCAAGGGGTTTAAGAACTTTTGGAATAATGTCCAATCCGCTTTCTTAAACGGGATCAACGGTTTTCTCAGTTTCATCGCCAATGTCTTGGTCTTTATCGTTCGTATCCTGCCCTGGTTGGTGATCCTTGCGGCGATTATTACGGTGATTATCGTGGTGCGACATCAACGGCGGAAAAAACGCCAAATATAGACGCCAATGAACACAGGAAATATTTATGAGAAAAAACCGCCGGTAAGGCGGTTTTTTTATGGCGCAAGAAATGCTATAATATATCTTGGAGGGTAATGAGATGAAAAAATTGTTATTGATCGACGGCAGCAGTCTGCTACACCGGGCATTTTACGCATTACCCTTGCTCACCAGCAAAGAAGGGGTATATACCAATGCGGTACATGGTTTTATGATGATGTTCAACCGCCTGGTGGGCAAGCAAAAACCCGATTATATCGTGGTGGCCTTTGATAAAAGCCGCGTTACCTTCCGCAACGATATTTACCCGGAATATAAAGGCACCCGCTCGGAAACGCCGCCTGAGCTGCGCGGCCAGTTCGAGCTGATAAAGGAGATACTGGATTCCGCCCATGTCCGCTGGGAGGAGATCGAAGGTTATGAGGCGGACGATATTCTCGGCACGCTTTCCGCCAAAGGCGAGAAGGACGGATTGGCGGTGGAAATTTTTTCCGGGGACCGGGATGTTTTCCAACTTATCGACGCGAATACCACGGTGTTTAT
>Ga0351841_1090_pt2 | contig 11670 bp, 10 predicted proteins | sample BONcelHFGM3001E6_FD_206884 | JGI IMG/M metagenome (GOLD analysis project Ga0351841, IMG submission 206884) | Enriched cells from coal bed in the Powder River Basin, Montana, United States - BONCAT cells FGM rep1 HSBNCT.FGM.300.1.E6 ...
ACATAATCAGGGAGGCCCGCTTTCTTCGGAATGGCGACCTCTCCTTCAATCAGCGGACGGGCGTATTGAATAAACTCCTCGGTCACATAGTTGCCTTCTTTGGTAATCCAGTTCATCGGTATTTTCTGCTCGCAGTTTGCCACTAAATGTAGCGCCACCTCGCCGCATACGCATCGGTAGGGATCGTTGCCCTCCCGAATTAAAGTCACCATAATCCCGCTTTTATCTGCGAGGGCATAACGGACGGCCTCCGCCCCGACCATATACGCTTCGTCAGCGTCGGTTTTTGAAGCGAAATGCATAGCCGCACGCTGTGCCGTTCCCATCGTGTTGCAACGGGCGTTGATACCTATTTCCCGCTCCACTAAATCTTTTAAAGCAATACCCACGCCGGAAAGCTGCTTATGGCCGAAGGCGTCCACTGAGCCCGATGTGAAACAATACTCGCCTTTTTCGTTTCTTATTCCTTCCGACACGACTACGTAACAGTAGCCTAATTCTTTATAAATCATTTCCACGTCCGATAAAAAACGCTCTCTATAAAACGGGACCTCCGGTAGATAAATCAGATGCGGAGATTCGTCCTCGAAACGGCGCGAAAGAGCGGACGCGGCGGTTAGCCAACCGGCGTCACGGCCCATCGCTTCAAGAATCGTGACTTTATTTTTGGTGGAAACGCTTTCCAAATCGATCCCCGTTTCCCGAACGGTAGCGGCGATATATTTGGCTGCGGAGCCGTAACCCGGCGAATGGTCCACATAGGGTAAATCATTGTCGATCGTTTTGGGTATGCCGATTACGCGCATCTCCCAACCAGCCGCTTCAGCGGCCTGCCAAGTTTTATGAGCGGTATCCATACTGTCGTTACCGCCGTTATAGAAAAAATAACGGATATTGTGTTTTTGAAGCATGCGTACCAAATTTTCCAAATCTGCGTCCGTTACTTTATAGCGGCAAGAAAAAATACCCGCTCCCGGCGTGTAGCGTAAGGCGGCGATGTCAGCAGAATCCTGGTATTTTAAATCGACGATATCCCCGTCAAGTATCCCCTTGACCCCGCAAATCCCGGCATAGATCGTTCCGAAATCGACTTCCTTGAACCATGTTTGAACCGCTCCGCAAACACTATTGTTTATCACCGCAGAGGGGCCGCCGCTTTGCGCAACGATCGCATTACCTTTGAGTACCATAACGACTTCTCCTTTATAAAAAATTATCTGATAATATGCAAAAACACTCTCTCCAAATTATCGGACGCCCATTTTGTCAGGCGCTTCAATCGTACCTTCGTCCACAAGGGTGACGCTTTTTATCTTTTGTTCTATCTTTGGCCGGTCGTTGGCGTCGGTCGGCTCAGCGGCGATTTCATCCATCACATCCATTCCGTTCGTCACGGCGCCAAAAGCGGCGTATTGCCCGTCCAAAAAAAAGCCGTCTTTATGCATAATGAAGAATTGACTGCCCGCACTATTTGGGTCTGCAGCCCGTGCCATGGAGATAACGCCCCGCTTATGTTGAAGCGGATTGGCTACCCCGTTTTTGCTGAATTCGCCTTTGACGCTATATCCCGGTCCGCCCATGCCGCTGCCTTCGGGGCAGCCGCCCTGAATCATAAAATCCCGGATAACCCGGTGAAAAACCAGGCCGTTATAAAAGCCTTTGTTCGCCAAGTAAAGAAAATTTTTCACCGTATTAGGTGCATATTCCGGATAAAGCTCGAGCTCAATTTTCTTGCCATTTTCCATTTCAATAATTATCATCGTCGTTCTCCTTAATATAAAATGAAGTATAGGGTTATAACCGTAATATTCCATACCATATGGGCACAGATATTGATCCAAATATTGCCGAATTTATCATAAAGCCAGGCAAATCCTAATCCCCCAGCAAAAAGAGGTAAAAATATCCAAATATTTCCATGCACCAAAGCAAAAAGCGCCGCAGACAAGATCAGCGCATTAACGCGGCCAAATTTATGTTTTAACGGCGGGTAGACAAAAGCGCGGAAATAGATTTCCTCCGCCAACGGCGCCAGAAGACAATAAAATAGAACCAGCATCCCGATTTCAAAATTATTTTCGGCAAGGCCCAAAAGCTGGATATTGTTTTGCGTTGCTTCGATCTTACCGGGGAAAATCGTATTGATCAACACGGAGAAAACAACGTTAAGCAAATAACAGGCAATTCCCGCAGGGATACCCACGCGCAATATCCTGGTAATGCTGATTTTGCGAAAACCTAAAGTTTCCGGCGCTTGTTTGTAGTATAAACAAACGATTAGTAACGGTACCAGAAGTAAGCAGCTGTCCTGGAGGAGAATCCCGATCAGACTGACGCCGACCTGACTAACGCCCTCGTTATTAACTAACCAAACGAGTGAAGCGACGAAAATAGCCAAAGGCAAGACCGCAAGGGTCTGCCATATCCGCCAGGCGGGGGCAGGTTCGAAAGAGCTGTTCGGTTTTTGCTCTTTTGGAATGAATTCGCGGGATAAAAAATCTTTATCGCTTTTCCTCATAATTATATCATATCATATTTTATTTGACCTGACCAGGTATAAAAATCGTCTTATATAGGGAGAAATAAAAAAAATAGCCCCGGCCGACAGGCCGGGGTTTTCTGTTATTTTGTCCTGCTAGCAAGGCGCAAGCGCTCTGTCCGGCTGAGTATTTTCTTGCGTAAACGCAGATTTTGGGGGGTAATCTCCAATAATTCGTCATCGGCTAAAAATTCCAGGCACTGTTCCAGAGAAAGCTCAATGGGCGGAACCAGACGAAGCGCTTCGTCCGCACCGGAAGAACGCGTATTGGTCATCTGCTTCTTTTTGCAGACATTAACTGAAACATCTTCATGTTTGGGGTTGATGCCCACGATCATGCCCCCATAAACTTTGACACCGGGTTTGATGAACAACTGGCCGCGTTCCTGGGCATTAAAAAGCCCGTAAGCCACGGCAATGCCGTTTTCCCAGGCCACCAAAGAACCGCTTTCACGGTGTTCCATCTTACCCTTGTATTCTTGATATTCCGCGAATACCGCACCCATGACGCCTTCGCCGCAGGTATCGGTAAGAAACTCATTACGGTAACCGAAAAGTCCCCGGGCCGGAATAAGGTATTCCGCTTTCATCCTCTTCCCGGAGGGAGCCAAGTCGAGTAACTGCCCTTTACGTTTACCCATTTTTTCCGCAACCGAATGAAAATGCTCCTCCGGAACATCCACGTGCAGCCGTTCCATCGGCTCTAAAACTTTTCCGTCTATTTCCTTGAAAAGCGCTTTTGGCGGGGAAACCGAGAATTCATAGCCCTCTCTGCGCATGGTTTCGATAAGAATCGCCAAGTGCATCTCGCCTCTTCCTAAAACCCGAAACGAATCGGTGCTGTCGGTTTCGAACACTTTGAGAGAAACGTCTTTTAAAAGTTCTTTGAATAACCTGTCCCGTAATTGTCGGGAAGTGACGAATTCCCCTTCCGTTCCGGCAAAGGGGCTGTCGTTGACGGAAAATATCATTTCAACGGTAGGATCGCCTACCTTAATAAATGGAATAGGTTCGATATGCGCGGTATCGCAAAGCGTATCGCCGATATTGATGTCTTCTATTCCGCTAAAACAAACAATGTCCCCGGCAAAACCGGTATCAACCGCCACTCTCTTCAATCCCTCAATAGCAAAAAGACTATTTATCTTTCCCTGGTAGGACAGCTCCTTATCATAATAATTTGCTACCATGATTTGTTGCCCCGTATGGATGCTTCCCCGGTCAACCCGGCCAATACCGATGCGTCCCACAAAGCTGTTGTAGTCCACCGAAGATACCAGTAACTGAAGCGGCTGTTCCGAATCTGCAACCGGCGGTTGTATATGGCTGATAATCGCGTCAAAAAGTGGCGAAAGGTCCTCTCCGGGTGATTCAGGAATGATGGATGCCATACCGGTACGTGCGGAGCAATAGATAATCGGGCTGTCTATTTGCTCGGCTCCGGCATGAAGCTCTTCCAATAAATCTAGAGTTTCCAAAGCGGCGTCGAGGGGCCGGGCGTCGGGCCGATCCGTTTTATTGATGACGATAATGACCCTAAGATTAAGTTCCAAAGCTTTTTGGAGCACAAAGCGGGTTTGCGGCATAGGTCCTTCGAAAGCGTCGACAAGCAACAAAACACCGTTGACCATCTTTAGGATGCGCTCGACCTCTCCGGAAAAATCGGCATGTCCGGGTGTGTCCACGATATTAATTTTGATATTGTCACGAAAGACGGATGTATTCTTCGCGAGAATGGTGATCCCTTTTTCCCGTTCCAAATCATTATTATCCATGACTCTTTCCGCGACGACCTGGTTTTGGCGAAAGACGCCGCTTTGCCTGAGCATCTGATCTACCAGGGTGGTCTTGCCGTGGTCGACATGGGCGATAATCGCAACATTGCGAATGGTAGTGATTTCTTTCAAAATGATTCTCCTTATTAAATGTAGCAGACAAGCAAACTAAAGTATTTTAACATTAATATTCTTAAATAGCAACTTATTTTTGTCTATGCCCGTCGGTTTAGTTTCCGCTTAGCACACATATCTTAATATATACGTATACGGACATTGTCTCGAAAAATTGAAATCCATCGAAGGGGCTTCCATGTTTAATAAACAAAACAGTCAAATCATTATGTTCATGGGGGCTGTGATTGCCTATATGATGGGTTCCGGCTTTGCCACAGGGCAGGAATTACTACAGTATTATGTGCCTTATGGCAATAAAGCGTTCTTTGTGGGATTGATTCTTGGCGTCACACTTATTTTTGCCAATGCCGCCTTTGCCTATGCGGGGAAGGTCGGACGATTTTCAAAAGGTTCACAGGTCTTTAACTTTTACTGCGGCCCGGTCTTCGGTCACTTTTTCGACTGGTTTACGGTAGTCTTCTGTTATATGTGTTTTATCGTCATGGTTGCGGGCGCAGGTTCAACGCTAGCTCAGCAATACTCTCTGCCTTTGCCCATCGGTACCTTTGCTATGACCATAGCGGCTATCCTAACGGTCGGCTGTGGCCTTAATTATTTGGTGGAGATCATCGGTCGCGTAGGCCCTGTGTTGGCTGTTTTAGTCGTATTAATTGGTATTGCCACCCTGATTGTTAGCGGGCAAAATCTTGAAACAAATATCGAACGGATCAATTATGATGAAATAATGCTATTGAAAGCGGCGCCCAATTGGTTTTTATCCGGTATCTCTAGCGGAGGTTTAAGCATTCTCTTTATGGCCAGTTTCATGGCCAGGCTCGGGCAAAAGTATAACTTTCTCCGGCTGATGTGGGGTCAGGCGTTGGGAATCGTCATCTATCTGGGCATAGTGATACTTATAACCTTTGCCCTAATCGCCAATATTGATCTTGTCGCCGGTTCCCAGGTGCCTAATTTGCTTCTGGCGGCTCATATTTCTCCGGTATTGGGGGAAATTTTCGGTCTGATAATATTCACCGCTATTTACACCACAGCCTGTCCCCTGCTTTGGACTGCCGCATCCCGATTATCCGGGGAAGGTAGCCGGCGTTTTAAAATCATTACCTGGCTGCTGGCTTTATCCGGCGCCATAGTCGCGCTCTTTATCCCTTTCAATGTCCTCATCAACTATATATATGTACTAAACGGTTATTTGGGCATCATCGTCCTACTATTTATTGTGGGAAAACTACTCGGTCATTTTATCTCATCCAGAATCGCTTCATTTTTCTCAAAAAGCCGCCGCAAGCCACCTGCAATCAGACAACCACGCGGTAAGTTCTAAATACATAGCTGATTATGAAGGATAATATTTATTTATGGGGAAATACAATATTTGACAGGTTAAATCTAAGAGAGAATCTTGCCCTATAAGGAGGTACAATTATGCCTTTAGTCACATCGGAACAGATGTTCCGTAACGCGTACGCAGAGGGGTATGCCATCGGCGCCTTTAATGTCAACAATATGGAAATCATTCAGGGCATCACCGAGGCTGCAGCCGAAGTCAAGGCGCCTATAATTCTTCAAGTCAGCGCCGGGGCGCGTAAATACGCCAGCCATACCTATTTGATGAAACTGATCGAGGCTGCTTTAATAGAAACCGATCTGCCCATCTGTCTGCATCTGGATCACGGCGACACCTTTGAACTATGTAAATCCTGCGTGGACGGCGGATTTACCTCGGTCATGATTGACGGCAGCCATTTCGGATTTGAGGAAAATGTCAAATTGACCAAACAGGTCGTAGAATACGCCCATGCCCGCGGCGTGGTTGTCGAAGGCGAATTGGGGCGGCTGGCCGGCGTGGAAGACGACGTCAACGTATCCGCCGAAGATTCGTCCTATACCCGCCCGGAGGAAGTGGAAGCGTTCGTCAGCCGCACCGGGGTCGATTCTTTGGCGATTGCCATCGGTACCAGCCACGGGGCATATAAATTCAAACCCGGTACAAAACCGCAACTTCGTTTCGATATTCTAGAAGAAGTCTCCCGCCGTCTACCCAACTTTCCTATCGTTCTCCACGGCGCTTCTTCGGTCATGCCCGAATACGTAAAAATGATCAATGACAACGGGGGCAATATGCCCGACGCGATCGGCGTATCCGAAGAAATGCTACGTCAGGCGGCCAGACTCGCCGTCTGTAAGATCAATATCGATACGGACCTGCGCTTAACCATGACAGGAACGATCCGCAGCTATCTCAACGAACATCCTGACCATTTCGACCCCCGTCAGTATCTGAAACCAGCCCGGGAAAATATCAAGAAGATGGTTGTTCATAAACTGGTCAATGTCTTGGGTTGCGACGGCAAAGCGTAAATCTTAATTCAATATGCTTTATGCACATATTAACAGGGCCTGCTTCTTTGAGGAAACAGGCCCTGATTTTACAAAAATTCGCCAAAAACTATAAGCTGATCAATTCCCTGGTGGCGGTGAATAGATTTTCATGACCGGTTTTTGTAACCAAAACCGTATCTTCAACCCGAACCCCGCCCCAACCCGGCAAATAAATACCCGGTTCCACCGTATGCAGGCAGCCTCTTTTCAAGACATGTTGACTGGATGGATTGAGTATGGGTTTTTCATGAATCTCCAAGCCCACACCGTGACCCAGACCATGACCGAAATATCCGCCATAACCTTGTTCCGCAATGAAATCGCGGGCGGCGGTATCGACCGTCCGGGCCGAAACGCCGTCTTTGATTAAAGATTCGGCGCGGCCTTTGGCTTCAAGGACAATGTCATATATCTTCCGCTGCTTCTCATCGGCTTTGCCGATAAAAACGGTGCGGGTCATATCGGCATGGTAACCGTTATATTTGCAGCCAAAATCCATGGTGATAAATTCGTTTTTTGCGAGCAATTTATCGGTAGGGATCGCGTGGGGTAAGGAACCGTTGACTCCGGAAGCCACGATAACCGGAAAACTGCTGTCGCAACCTTGATTGAGTATCGCATAAATAAGCTCCCGTGCGACGTCTTTCTCGCTGACACCCGGCCGGATATATTCGCAGACCGCCGCAAAAGTCTTGTCCGTTGCGGCGCAGGCGTGCCGCAACATCTCTATTTCATAGGGGGTTTTGATATAACGCTGCCGTTCCGTCATACCGCTGAAGGGTTCCAATTCAACCGCATCGATCACATCATTGTGTAATTCGTCATAAAGCGCATAAGAGATATGATCCCGCTCAAAAGCGAGCCGTTTTACGCATTGCTCGACGCAAAGATTATTGACAATTGTCGTTAAGGGCGGCGCCGGATGACGGTGGAGGATGATTTGATAATCCGGGCATTCTTGGGCTGCTTGCTCCATATATCGAAAATCGGTTATCAAGATGCTTCTCCCCCGGGAGATAAATAAAAAGGCCTCGTCGCCGGTATAATTACTCAGGTACCGGATATTCGCCTGATTAACGATAAGCATGGCATCCAGATTTGCCTCGGCTAAATCCGTTCGAAATACGTTCAATCTCTCTTGGATCATCAACATATACGCCTCCGTTGCCCTATCAGAATTTTCAATGCGGTTTATTTGATAATTCTTCATATCGTTAGCTATTCCTCTTGCAATGCATCAGGGGTTTGAATAAAGCACGGCGATTTATTGAAATTATTAATCATTAGATTTGCGATTAGTTTTTGGAAGGATGGCTAAATAAACAGTAGTTATATCCGGGTAATTTTGGGATAAATTACTATTGTCAGCGATAAATTAACATTTTTATATAATAATAATTAAGTTTTGAACAATTAAATTATATTTTTCTTATGTTATAATTTATCTGTCGGAGGCTAAAATGAATGAGAAAATCCTAATCGTAGACGATGAAACGGAGATTGCGGATCTGGTTGAACTTTACCTCACCAACGAGGGGTATCTGGTTCATAAGTTCTATGATCCTCATGCTGCCAAGAGTTGTCTGGAACAAGAAACGTTTGATATGGCTATCCTCGATATTATGATGCCCGGTATCGACGGCTTGACACTTTGTCAGACGATCCGGGAGAAGCATAATTACCCGGTGCTTTTGCTGACCGCCAAAGTCGAGGATATCGATAAAATTACCGGACTTTCATTGGGAGCGGACGACTATATCACCAAGCCCTTTAATCCTTATGAACTTCTGGCCCGGGTTAAGGCCCAAATGCGGCGTTATAAATTCTATAATGAAGGCGTTCCCGACAGCACTGTTTTTGAATGCCAAGGCCTGATGATCGACCGAGAACGGCATGATTGCACTTTGAACGGTAAAGCGGTTAATCTTACGCCATTGGAGTTTGAAATACTTTGGCTTTTGGCAAAAAATAACGGCCGGGTGGTAAGCATCGAAGATATATTTACCACGGTTTGGGGCGAAGCATATCTGGACAGCAATAACACGGTGATGGTCCATATCCGCCATCTTAGAGAAAAACTGGGCGAACCGCCCCGTCAACCGCGTCTAATCAGAACCGTCTGGGGAGTGGGTTATAAAATTGAAACAAATAAAATTGAGCCGGAAAAACAATAATTATGCCAGAAATATTTTGCTGAAACTTCTTTTTAAACTAATTATTTTCAGTGCGGTCTACTGGGTTTTAGTTTATGTTTTTGATTATCTTTTGAACGGCTATCTCATCGATCTTTTACAAAATATATTAAGCACAAATTACGGCACCCCTTCTCGGATATTTTATATTATCTATTATAACCAAGATATTTATGTCGTTTCCGTCTACGGATTTGGCCTTATCGTAATCTGCCTTCTCGCGCTTTACCGGGCGGTCCGAGGCGTAGCTCAAATTACTTCTAATATCGACTTTCTTTTGGATACTAAAAAGGATTTGGATGATTTTCCCGATGATTTGAAAAATACGGAACTAGCGCTAAAAAATGTTAAGTTTACCATTGAGCGCAACGAACAGTTAGCGCGGGAAGCGGAGCAACGTAAAAACGACCTTGTCGTCTATTTGGCCCATGATCTGAAAACGCCCCTGACCTCGGTTATCGGTTATCTGACGATCCTCGAAGAAACGTCGGACCTGCCTTTGGCGCAACGGGTCAAATATACCGGGATCACCCTGCAAAAGGCTTATCGCTTAGAACAACTGATCAATGAATTCTTTGAAATCACGCGATATAATCTGCAATCGATCGTTTTAGAAAATAACCGGATAAATCTTTCCATGATGTTACATCAGATAGCAGACGAATTTAGCCCGATTCTCACCGAGAAGAACCTTGTTTTGGAGACGGAATTTCCCCCGGAATTAAATATCATCGGCGATGCGGATAAACTGGCACGGGTATTCGATAACGTGCTGAAAAATGCCGTCAATTACAGTTATCCCAACACCACCGTGTATTTATCCGCAGCTTTAGAAGAGCAATGCGCCACGATCACCATTCGCAACAACGGCGATGAGATACCCGAGGAAAAACTTGAACGGATTTTTGATAAATTTTTTCGTCTGGATGAAGCCAGAGGCAGCGGCAACGGCGGAAGTGGACTCGGTTTGGCGATTGCCAAACATATCGTGGAATTGTACGGCGGCGCTATTTTAGCCCAAAGCTGCCGGGAATATACGGAATTTTGTATTAATTTGCCTCAAATATAATAATTACTTAATACATTTATCAGGTTTACTTAAAACATCCGAGCCTCCCATTTGATATGATTGTCCTATCAAAGAGGAGGCTATTTTTTATGAGTAGAAAAAGGGTTACCGAAATATTCCCTTGGCTTTTGCCGCTGCGTCAAAAGCAACGGCGTTTTTGCTTTTATTTAAAAATGTTTCTTGACAAAAATAATTACGCAATCGGCATTTCCGAATCACTTTTACCGATGATTGTATTCAAAACCCGCACTAAACTGATCAACCCCAATACAAATATGGATCTTGTTTTTCAGGAAAACAAGATCCATAATCTACGTTTAGTCGCGCAAAAGCTGGATCATCTTTTAATTAAACCGGGGCAGACCTTCTCTTTTTGGCGGTTGGCGAAAAACGCGGATAAGTCAACGCCTTATAAAGACGGGTTATGCCTGGTCAATAATGAGCTGGTCGCCGTTTATGGCGGCGGCTTATGCCAGCTTAGCAATATGTTATATTGGCTTTTTTGCCATAGCGGGCTCCTCATTACCGAACGTCACAGCCATGAAGCCAAGCATTTTCCCGCACCTGAAGGAGATATGCCGGAGGAAGCGGACGCCACGGTATATGAAGGGTGGTTGGATCTGAAGGCCCGTAACGATACGATGAGCGACTTTCAGATTCTCATCAACTTCGACGAAAACTATATGTACGGGGAACTGAGAAAAGGAGCTGATCCCGATGAAAAATAAACTTAATGTAGGTATAATCTTCGGCGGAATGTCAAACGAATACGGCGTATCATTGCAATCTGCCTCGGGCGTAATCGATCACCTGAATAGGGATAAGTATCTTCCGGTGCTGATCGGCATTGACAGACTAGGCCGCTGGTTTAGATATCGGGGGCCGTCTTCCCTGATCGCCGAAGATCGGTGGCTTGATGAAAGTTACTGCACCCCTGCTATCATCTCACCGGACCGCTCAATACACGGATTAATCGAATTCGCGGAAGCGCTTATCAACAACGAAAGGTTGGACGTATGTCTTCCCATGCTCCACGGCAAATACGGCGAAGACGGCACCTTGCAAGGCTTGCTGGCGCTGGCGGACATACCCTGCGCTGGTTGCGGTTGCCTTGAATCAGCAATTTGCATGGATAAAGAGGTCGCCCACCGGCTTGCGGCAGCTTCGGGGATAACAACTCCTGCCGCTTTAGCGATAAACAGATATTCCGATGAGCAGGCGTATTTACGCGAGGCATCAAAACTCAACTATCCCCTCTTCGTTAAGCCGGTTTGTTCCGGCTCGTCACTTGGCATCGTAAAAGTATATACGCCGGACGATTTACATGACGCAATTTTGACGGCATTCCAAGAAGATAACCGTGTGCTGATAGAAGAGGCAATCCCCGGGTTCGAAGTAGGTTGCGCCATTCTCGGTACTGAAGAATTAATCATTGGCGAATTGGACGAAATTGAATTGAAAAGCGAATTCTTTGATTTTCATGAAAAATATCATCTTGAAAAAGCATTCATCCACATGCCAGCCAGAATCGATGACATAACCGCCCAGCGGCTGAAGGAGACGGCAAGTAAAATATAT
>Ga0351841_1108_pt1 | contig 11358 bp, 10 predicted proteins | sample BONcelHFGM3001E6_FD_206884 | JGI IMG/M metagenome (GOLD analysis project Ga0351841, IMG submission 206884) | Enriched cells from coal bed in the Powder River Basin, Montana, United States - BONCAT cells FGM rep1 HSBNCT.FGM.300.1.E6 ...
GCTGCTGGCAATTCTTAAAAGCGCCCTGGAAGAGTTGAATCTTGACCCGACCAGGGTTGTCATCTCTTCAGGCATAGGCCAGGCCGCCAAAATGCCGCAATATTTGAAAATCAATTACTTCAATGGCCTGCATGGGCGGGCGTTGCCGGTAGCCACCGCTATTAAAGCGGTGAATCCTGAACTTACCGTGATTGCCGAAGGCGGCGACGGCGACATGTATGGAGAAGGCGGCAACCATTTTCTCCACACCATCAGACGCAACCCTGATATCGCTCACATCGTTCACAACAACATGGTGTATGGTCTTACCAAGGGGCAGGCATCGCCGACCAGCCAGAGGGGCTTTATTACGCCCGTACAGGTATATGGGGTTGCCAGTGAACCTTTTAATCCATTGACCACAGCCATTTCAATCGGCGCAACGTTTGTCGCCCGCGCCTTTGTCGGCAATCAGGGGCAAACCAGAGAACTGATCAAAGCGGCAATCAGTCACAAAGGTTACGCGCTCGTCGACATCTTCGATCCCTGTGTCTCGTTCAACAAGATCAATACATTCAACTGGTACAAAGAAAATACCTATGTGATCGACGCTTCTTACGACACGTCAGACAAAGCCGCCGCACTGAAAAAAGGCGCCGAAGAAGCTCCTTATCCTCTCGGTATAATTTACCGGCAGGCAGATCACAAACCAACGTTCGAAGAGCAGTTGGCCGTTTATGAAAAGGATCCATCGCCCCTTTACCGGCGCCAGCGAAATGCCGAATTGTTGAACAGGCTGATAATGCCGCCAGAGTAGTATTTGCAACGACAAAAAGACAAGCTCTCAACACCTCACTGTTTATTGATGCTGTTTTGACTGCTCACTGAGAATAGTTGCATTCAGCTCAACCTACCGGCGAAAGTATTCGGCATAGGAGTATGAACGCATCGACACGCCGGTCGGGCTGACAAAAATCCTTTCGCGCACGCTACACACTTTTTTCTTTAACTTTTTCTCCAAACAGTCTGGCTCTCTTTTTCAAAGCGTGAATCTGATCTATTAAACTCAAGATCACCGGAACCGATTCATCATTAACGCCCATATCTTCAATCAAATCGCGGATCAGCAGCAACCGGGCAATATCTTCCTGCGCCAGCTTGTCCGCTTCTTTGTCCAATGGCTCAATCCATTGTTTTTGCAGACAATCCCGGATAAATTTCTCACTGATTTGATAGGTTTGAGTAATTTCATGGTAGAAATAATATTCCTGCATTATCCCGGCCCCCCCTTCAGATCAATCGGCATGCGCGCCTGATAAGGATTTTTCAAAGTCCATTCCCGGATAAAATCTTTGAACTGTTGATCCTGGCCTTGCGGCATAATAACTTTCAATTCGACCAGCATGTTGCCACCTGTCTGGTTATTTTTATTCGGAAATCCTTTGTTTTTAAGGCAGAGTTTTTTGGCAGTGTCCATGCCGGGCGGTATTTTCATTCTGACCGGACCTTCAACTGTTGGCACCTCTATTTCGGATCCGTTGACGACTTCGTCGATCGTGACCGGAACCTCAATAAAAAAATTAGCCCCTTCACGGCGAAAAACCTCTGAGGGCCGCACTCTTATTTCTACATAAGCGTCTCCGGACTGGCCTTTTCCAAAACCAGGCCCTCCTTGCCCTTTGAGTTTTAGTTTCGACCCCGTATCTGAACCGGGCGGTATTTTCAACAAAATAGTTTTCCCAGGCTGCACGCTGATCTTCTTTTCCGCACCCATTACCGCATCACGCAAATCGATTTCGAGGGTAAAAGCATAATCTTCTCCTGGGATATCGATACCACCCGCCTGCTGCCCACTGCCAAAAAACGAACTGAAAATGTCCTCGAAATCACCGGCATGCGCCTGACTATAGCGGCCACCGGACGCCTGGGTTTCCCGGTAAAATGGACCGGCCCTGCCGGCTTGCTTCTGAGCGGCGCTGGCAAACTGGTCCTGTCTGTATTTTTCGCGCAGCACTTCGTTTTCAATCAGCTGATACGCGCTGTTGATTTCTTTAAACTTATCCTCCACACCAGTTTTTCCCAGATTGACGTCCGGGTGGTATTGCTTAGCCAGTTTACGATAGGCGCATTTTATCTCTTCATCGGTTGCGGTCGGCGAAACACCCAATGTTTGCCAGGGATCCATAGTTTTTCTCCATTACCGAGTTGAAAATACCGGCAAATGCTCACCAAACCGGACATTTGCACACTGCCACACACTGAATGCAACCTGCCGAATTTCGAAGATCTGATGGCTTACGCGATCATTTCGCGGAAACGGTTTTGTTCGTTATGGTTGCATAACAGCCATGATCAGTCACATGAATCAAGCAGGTCCGCGCAGATCGCGCCAGACAGGATATTTTGCCTGGCCAATCTTTCCGGGGCCGCAAACATAGTCTCAGATAAGGCAAAAATGCTCCCCCCACCCTAACTTTATATTATCCATGAAAAAAAATTGAAATCCTTGCTTAGCACCGAAAAATTGGTGACAAAAAACTACCCGGTTCGCGCTGGAGTGATAAATTTACCCCAATCAGTTCAGTCGTTTCTGCTTCATAAGAAGCTGCTTCTCTGGTGGATTACAAGGATAAGGTAAGACCTTGCCGGGCAGATTAAAGCATGTTATTTTATCTGCTATCACCGATCAGAGCGGCAAAACAATGCACACACAACTGAAGTTCGTCGAATATGCGCCGGCAGACGCAGAAAAGCTTGCGCAATGGATTTCTCAGGAAGAATGGCCTTTTCACGGGTCGTCACGACCGGGGCTCGAAAAAGTGCAGAAATGGATTGCCGACGGCGATTTCGAAGGCGACGACAACAAAACTTTCTGGATTTATTGCCCTGACCAGAGCGCAGCGGTCGGTCTGCTGGCACTGCACGAGCTGACCGACGATACTCCAATTTTTGATTTAAGACTCAAGGCGGGCCAGCGGAATAGAACGCTCGGCCGGCAGATTGTAAACTGGCTGGCTGAATACGTTTTCACGCACACCGACAAATTGCGCATTGAAGGGCACACCAGAGTCGATAACCTGCCGATGCGCAAGGTTTTTCGCGCCTGCGGCTTGGTGAAAGAAGCGCACTACCGCAAATGCTGGCCAGATTCGACAGGCGCGCGTTTTGATGCCATAACCTATGCCATCCTCAAGGAAGACTGGCTTAACGGCACAATCACTCCGGTCAACTGGCACGACGAGTAAGCTGACAATCGGGGCAGGCACTTACTATCTCCATAGATTTGCGCAGATAGTTTTCAAATAAATGAAAAAAACACAAAGAAAAACCTCTGAATAATCTGCGATGATCAATACTTATTTTTGCTTCGGCCCCTTATGGCATTTGGGGCAGAATGCCTGATCAGGTTGCTGGCTGGAACCCCCGGGGATGACATTCGCAGAGATAACACAGACCAGACTGCTAGCGTTTCGTTGGGCTGGTTGGAGCCATCGGTACCAGGCCGGGAATGTTGCCGCCGATCTGCGAGAACATTATTGTATGCATTGGTGCTTCAAGCTGCCGCGCGGCATTCAACAGACCATCGTTCGCGCTGCGCGGAAACATCGAATCCTTTGATAACAGTGCGTTTATGATTTTTTCGATTGCCGATGGTTTTCTGGTGCCAAGAATATCGTCATAGGCCCGGCGCCAGTCACGGCGGGTCAGCCCCAGAAACGAAACCCTCTTGTATAGAGTTTTTACCAGCAGCTGTAATCGCAGAAACCTGGAAATCTCTTCTGGAGAAGTGGTTTTGTCTGCCAGCCAGCGTTTTACTATGCCGCTGGTTGCCACATTTTCCTCAAAATGGCGCAAAGCACGATATAACGCCAGATGAGAATCCTGAACACAGGAAACATCTGGTCTGACGCTGGATATTCCGGTGCCAGCACCGGTTCTGTACATGGCCATGACCACGTCGATCTCGCGCATAAAACCGCGCAGAGGAAGCGTTGTCCAGCCCGGAAACCGATATGTATCGAGTTCTGGAACCTTGATAATAGTGTCTGATACAGGTATCGTGAACATTCTACCAAGTCGCAACGATCCTGAGTAGACATGCCATTTTTGCCCCATTGACACGATACCATTGCTGTTGTGCGCATATACCTGCTGATAAGTGATATCCCAGCGCTTTTCGCCGGCGAGAGGCTCATGAATTACCTCAGCTACGCCAAAAGAAAAATGGCCGGTGGTAAGAATGCCTTTTTCCTGAATAGTTTTGCGGCGGTTAAGGTCTTTGCGCCAGCCGAAAAGATGACAGACGATTCCTTTCTCGCCTGGGTTCCAGATCGCGGCAGCGTCTTGTGGCGATATCCCGGTTTTGCCGGAATTCAGGTGGTAAACTCTTGAGAGATCGGGCGTAAGTGCCGCAAAATTCTGCCGGTTAATGAACCTTTTAACCTCATCGTTTCCAGAGATAACGGTTACTGGTTTTATCTGCAGCAGCGCACGCGGCTCAAGAGCTTCAACCTGAAACACGCCATCAATGCGCCTGCCATAAATATACCAGCCCTGGTTGTTGTTTACGGCGTTTTCGATAAGATCTGTCGAGGTAACAGGTATGCTGTCGGCCGGAAAATCTGGCATGCACACCCGCACAACCTCTCTTGTGGCGGGCTGAAAGCTTCTGGTATTCGAGTCGAAATGTTCAACCAGTCGCAAGCCGTTCTCTTCGGCGCCGACAAAGCGCACCAGTCCGTATTCTTCACCAGTTATTTGAACGGGCATGTCTGAGATAATCAGGGAGTCACCCTGGCGAACAGGATTTATCAACATAACTTCAATGTCGTCGACCATGTGGGCGCCGGCAATTGACTCAAGAGGACTGACCGCCTGCCAGCCGTTAAGCCGCCGTGGCAGCAGAGATTTGTGTTTGCCTTCAGATTTTGCCGCAGCTTCTTCGTCTATTGCGACATCAACAGTCAGATCTTTGAACCAGCCGTTTTCTGGTTTGCTGAAGTCCCAGCGCACCCGGAAAATTTTGCCGCGCAAATCTTTGTCAGGACAGGTGTATAACTGTATCCACACCGAGCCATCGCTTTCGCGTTGATTCTTCTCAGGAAGAATCAGACAGCCCGACCATCCGGCAATTTCGCGATAATTTGCTGCGAATTCGGCGGATTTTTGGTTTACAAGCAGATCCTGAAGGTTCTCAGCCAGCAACAGTTGCGGTAACAGCACGCAAATAACCGCCAGAACAAGGCATTTCATGGTGTTTTTCATTTTAACTCCTCAGAATTACTGCCGTATCATCAAATCAATCTTAACTCAGAATCCAGTTATAATTAAGCAGCGCCGCTATCCAGCACCAGCGCCAGCGCCAGGCAAATTATCACGCACCTGCCGCCCGGAACAAAGGTACAATCATTTAATCACAAGCTCATCGCCGAGGCAAAGGTTTATTCAATTTTTAAAAATCTGCGACGGGATATCTGCTCCTGATCATAATTGCCCGGGCAAAGTCATACGATCAAGCTGATATTACTATAAAGCCACGATTTTGCAGTCATTTCTGCTTCATAAGAAGCTGATTTTCTGGTAAAATACAGAGATAAGGTAAATGTTTCACGGTAAAACAAAATCAATCAGGAGACCCTGAATATGAATAGAAAAATGTTTCGCGGTATAGTCTGGATTCTCATTCTTCAGCTCATTATTGGCCCCGCATCGCTATGGGCCCAGACAGACACGGCCAAAAAAGAAACCAGCACCTTCGAGACCATGCTGAACTACGACTATAAGACCTATGCCGGCAAGGTTATTGTACAGCAGATTCGCGAAGATCTTGCCGCCGGTCGGCCCGTAAATTTCGCTAAAATCAAAAAAGAACTCACCGACAAGCCTTTCCTGACTCAGGCCGCCATTGGCGGCGGATCAGAGGTTGTGGCCAATGTTTTTCAGTTCGGCATGGCCGGTGTCTGCCCGCCGTTCGGCATGATTGCCGGGTCGACCGTCGCAGCAGTGTTCCAGTCTTTCGGTGGAGCAGTTGGCTATGAAACCTCAGAAACCATGAAATCAGGCGAGAAGCTGACGCCCAAACAGGTTCTCGGCAAAGCACTTTCCAGCATCGACATGCCTGAATTCATCGGCCAGACTACCGGCAGCGTAGTCGGTTCAATGGTAGGCCAGGCATTGATTCCGATACCTGTAGTCGGCATGATTATCGGCGGAATTGTCGGCGGGCTGATCGGCGGCACAGTTGTGAACCAGCTGCGCAAGATTCCAGCCATTGCTTCAGCCTTTGATGCCCTGCAGAAGAAATGGGAAAAGATCGGCAAATCCTTGATGAAAAAGGATCAGAAAGAACCGACAAACACTCCAAAAGTAACGGCAACCGCAGCGACCGCGGCCAGTGCAGTTACCGAAACGCCAGCAGATACAGCACCAGATGACCTGATGAACGTCGCTCCGACTGTCGACAGCGCGACAGCAGGCAGCAGCGATTAATTTCGATTCTGACGCCGGCCCCTTTCCTGCCAGCATTGCCATTACGTGCAAAGCCGACAATTAATCGGCCTGCTATGTGTCAGGGGCATTACCAGCCGGTAAAATAATTATCCCCGACAGATACTGGATGGGCAATTTCTCATGCCTTAGAGAGATTCGAAATCATGACCATTTAAGCTTTTTTAAGATTCGATAAATAATCAAAGCAAGCACAAGCATCAATAACAGAAATATCGGATAAGAATATTTCCAGTTTTCCGGGCCACAAATCATCGAAAATTCAGACATGCCGCCGACCCCCGAAAAAAAGGTGAGAGGCATAAAGATTGTCGTTATTACAGTCAGTCTTTTCATTACCTCGTTCATCTGCAGTGAAATCATGGCAATCTGGTTGCTTCTGGCAGACAGGTGCAAAGAAAAAAGATTGTTAACGGTTTCTCTGCTTTTTTCTACCAGTTCAAAATAGCGGGTCAAATTGTCAAAAATATCCTTAAAGTAAAACACGGCGTTTTTTTCTGAAATTATGGAAGAGTCGGCGCGACAGATTTTTGTCAAAATTTCACGCTCATTAAACAGGCTCTTGCGCAATTCGTTCAGATTTTTCCTGAGAGCCAGCAGCGTTTGTGGTTGAAGTTTTTCAGGTTTTTCGTGAATAAGCAGTTCCAGGGCTTCTACATCATCCTCAAATTTTTCAATAACCGGCAGTTTGCTATCGACAATGCAATCCATGAGTGCATACAAAAGAAAATCGGATGATTTACCGCCATTCAAGGCGATTACAGAGATTCGTTCCTTGAATTTGTTTACCAGATCGTCTTTGTCATGATCTCGACCATGCACTGATATTAAAAAGCTCCTGGCAAAAATGAAATTAACTTCGCGAATGCTGAGGTGGTCTTTTTCAAGCACGTAATGATTGAATACAAAAAAGTTATAGTCCGGAAAAACATCCATTTTGGGAATTTGCTGCTGATCAAGACAGTCTTCGATGACGAGGGGATGGATGTTTAATTTTGCGATCAGACAGCTTAAGTCTTCTTCGTTCGGCTTATCGAAATCGATCCAGACGAATTTGCCTTTTTCAATAAATTGAAAAGCATCATTAATGGTATTCAGAACCTCTAGTTGCCCATTTTTGTTAAGACGAAAACAGCTAATCAAAATCTTTTCTCCCTTTAGCACCCGGGCCAAACATTAAAGTAACGTGCGAAAGATCAAGTGCAGTCACAGCGATGGCGCGAACATGGTTAAAAGCCACAATATTGATACTATTCGAGTTATTCACGATGGTATTCCAGTGTCCAGACTTATTCGATGAGTTTAACAACAGCAAAAATGGCAGGATTAGACATGACAGGCCGATTTCAGGCCAGAACAGCTTTTTGCATGAACTGCTTCAGATGTTGAATTGCCTCTTCAAGGCCATCCCTGAATGGCAATGCACTGGCTATCTGGTCTACGACTTCTCTGTCAGCGACCTTTCTGATCGTTGATACATAGTTCAGATCGTATATCCAGCAAAGCTGAAGAAGGCAAAAATCAGCCTGAGATTTCACATTTTCATACCTGGCCTGGCGGCAGTTTTGCAGATCATCAAGAATAGCCTGGCTGGGCGGAATATCGCGGGGAAGGTTCCAGATGATTTCCGGGTTATCTTTCAGCGTTTCTTCTTCGATTGCACGATTCAGAACGAAGAAAATATCAAGTTTATCAGCATCTCTGACCAGGTGTACAAACCGGCGCAGATCGGCAGACATGTCTTCGGGCAACTGATGGCGATTATGTAACCGCACTGATTCGAGAATGAGGTGATTTTCTGCTGAAGAAAGGCCGGCTAACCAGTCTGAATTCGATAACACCTGAAAGCCCCGGCACCCATGGTTAACCGATTTCGGGTCGAAATACGTGCGAAACTCCTGATATTGCGAAAACCGGCCGACATCATGAAGCAATCCAATAATCTCTGCCATCAGAGTATCCGGTTCATTCCAGCCGAGGTCAACGGCTATTTCACGGGCTTCAAAAGCAACTCTCCGCGAATGGTCAAATTTAAGCTGCAGCATCGGATGCAGATTCCCGGATCCATCGCGATAAGAGTTCACATAATCATTGAACCGGCATTGCAGGTCATGAAAATTCTTTATCAGCATGCTTCGTCACCCGGTTCTGCAGCCATGATCGCCACGAATAATCCCTTTCCATGATTTCTGTTTTTAACGTAAGTTACACCAATACCGCTGGTCACACACGACAACAATCTACTCTGGCATTTTCACAATTACCATGATTGCCGGCAGATGTCAAAAGTTCAGAGTCGTGTGATCGTTAATTTTATGACGCGCGCCAGCGACAGATCAACGGAAATCTGAGTATTTCGCGCCGCTGATGCTGAGTTCTTCGCTGGCGGAATGAATAAGCAGCAGTCCCTGGTCATCTTTTGCAAAAACCCAGTCGAAACGGCCGGTGAATGGATCCGGGTAGGACTGGCGCAGAAAACGGTTGCCGAGGTTGTCGCGCAGAAGTTCTTCGGGAACGGCGGGCATGCGGTTATGGCAACGCTCGAACTTGCTCACTGCGCGTTTAAATTCACCGAGAATAAAACGTAACTGGTCTTCTTTGCCACGGCGCACCTCAAGATCGACACGCGGAATCGCCACAGCAAGACTGATTGCCAGAAGCACCACCGAAACGCTGATGATCAGAAGCGAGACGCCACGACGGGAAGCGGCGCAGGGCGGGCGCAGCTCAAAAATCCGCATAGCTTGTTCCATCAAGACTCTGGCCCGCAGCGCCTGATTTAACGTCATAAACATCGTTATTGCCAGGTTGCGAAGGAACAACAACCCAGGTATCACTCTTTTCGGTAAACGGATCGGGCGGAATACTGCGGATATAACCCTGTGTGACCAATGCGTTAAGGCTTTCTGGCCATTTTTCATGGTCTTTAAAATAATCGTTAAGAGTCAGGCGAAAAACATGGAGGTCTTTTTTCAGCGCGGTTTCTTTGGTGCGCTGAATGGTGCGGCCATACATCGGCACCACGGTGACATAAAGCAGTCCGATAATGGCGACTACCACGCTCATTTCGATGAGTGTGAAGGCCATACGGTTTTTGCGCAGACGAATCAACATCGCTTACCCCCTGGTGCCCCGGTATAAATCCAGAAAGTTTTCGCCGGCAACGCGGTCGAGTTCATTCTTAAGATACAACTTCTGGACCGATTGCGCAAACAGCTGGCTGCCGGGTCCGGCGCTCGCAATATTAGGCTCAATCTGGGTGACCTTGCCCTTCTGGATGATACTCATAACAGTGTTGTTGATAACCAGCGTCTCATGAACCGGGACAATTCTTTTTCCGACCTGGTCGGCGATCAGAGCCTGTGAAACGACACCCTGCAGGTTTTCGGCGAGTACCTGACAGACGAACTCGCGATCGCTTTCGGCAAACGAAAAGATGAACTTTTCGAGCGTGTTCACGATGCCAAGAGTCTGCATGCTCAGCACGACAAAATGGCCGCCGGCAACATATTCAACGATGCTCTTGAACGGTATTTCGCGTTTGAGATCACCGATGACGAGGACGTCGACATCCATGCGCTTCGCAAAGTTGATGCCCTGATCGATTACAAAGATATCTTTGCGAAACTGGCGCTGCGAAATGCGGCACTGCTTCTGCTCAAAATTAAATTCAATCGGATCTTCGATGATCAGTATATGCCGTGAATGGCGCTGATTCATGCGTTCGACCATACTTGCCAGAGAAGTCGAAATACCCGAGCGGGCCGGGCCGGCGATTATAAAAATGCCTTTTCTGGCATCGAGATATGGCACCAGCGCATCAGGAAACTTGATGTCCTCAAGCGAAGGAATCCGGCTGTCGATAATTTTTATCAGCGCAACCGGCTTCTGTTGCGAGTGAAAAAGGGTCAGGCGATAGTTGCACGGCGGTTTGCCGAAAAAATTCGCTTCAAAAGAGCTGGTCTTCTTAAACTTGTCGACATCTTCATCGTTAAGCAGAGTTTTGAGCAGGTCGTTCATATCAGTTTCCTGCACCGGTGGAGAATCCATGTGGCGCAGGAATTTATTTTTACGGATCAACGGACGTGAACCGATCTTGAGATGCAGCTCGGTACCACCTGAGTTTTTTACATTTTCGATGAGTTTTTTGATATCCATGTGCTGCCTCTCTTACGCCTGGCCTGAAATGCGCGACTTGTCGATCGCGAATTCAATGGCGGTTTTCTGCGATACAACCCGCTTGCGCGCCAGTGCGGCGAGCTGTGAATCAAAGGTTTTCATTCCGACAGTTTCGCCCTGCCCCTGCAGAGTTCGAAACATGCTCATATTGTTGTTGCGCACCAGCGTCTTCATCTGCGGAGTATTGATAAGAATATCAAAGATGGCAATACGCCCGCTCTGGTCGTCTCGCGGCACCAGACGCTGACTTATGATCATCTTGAGCTGGGACGCGATGCGTGCCCGCAATGCTTCGCGGTCAGCCGGTTCACGGCAGCTGATAAGACGGTCAAGAATCTGGTGGCAATCTCCGCCTTCGGTCGAACCGATAACCATGCAGCCTGATTCGCAGAGAGTAAGTGCCTGATCCATGGCATCGGAGTAGTTGATAGAATCTGATACTACAACATCGGGATCAACTCGATAAGCCTCACACAGCCCGTTGTAGAAATTCGAAATATCTACCGGAATACTGCGCTGAATAAAAGCGCTCTTGTTATCTTTAAAGACATATTCAACCGGGTTTTCGATCGTAAAAATACTTTTTTCGAAGTGGCTGTTCACAAAGTTGAGCAAAGCTGCAATAGTAGAGGTCTTTCCTTCGCCTGAGGGGCTGCCAACCAGCACCAGCCCGGATGGGGCAGATACAACCTT
>Ga0351841_1110_pt1 | contig 10986 bp, 11 predicted proteins | sample BONcelHFGM3001E6_FD_206884 | JGI IMG/M metagenome (GOLD analysis project Ga0351841, IMG submission 206884) | Enriched cells from coal bed in the Powder River Basin, Montana, United States - BONCAT cells FGM rep1 HSBNCT.FGM.300.1.E6 ...
ACCCTGTCGCTGTTTCTGGCCGTGTTGCTCACTTTCACGCGGCTGTGGCTCGACTCGGAAATGACCATCTGGCGCACCACGGGCGTCGGACGGCTGCGGTTGATGGGCAGTGTGCTGCGGTTTTCCTGGCCCATTCTGCTGCTGATCGCCGCGCTCACCTTGTTCGCCTGGCCTTGGGCGAACCAGCAATCCACCGCGCTGCGCATCCGCTTCGAGCAGCGGTCGGACATCTCGCGCGTGGCGCCCGGGCAGTTCCGCGAATCGGCTTCGGGCAAGCGGGTGTTTTTCATCGACAAGGGCGCGCAGGCGGGTGGCGTGGCGCATGACATTTTCATCCGCGACGACACCTCCGGGCAGACGGTGCTGATCACCGCACGCTCGGCGCAGGTGCAGCGCATCAATGGTCAGCCCTTTCTGGTGTTGAGCAAGGGCAACCGCTACGCACACACGCCGGGACAGACCAACTACACCATCACCGCGTTCGATACCCTGGAGATGCGGCTCGATGCCACCAGTGGCCTGAACACGGTGACGGCGGACAAGACCGGGCCGGTGAACTGGCTGGCTCAGCCCAATCGCAATGTGCCGACCGAGTATCTGTTCAACCCGACAATCCCGAATTGGCTGGGCGAGTTGTCCTGGCGGCTGGGCGTGCCGCTGTCCGCCGCGCTGCTGGCGCTGATGGCGCTGCCGCTGGCCTCGGGCTCGGTGCGCACCGGGCGCGCGGGCAGCCTCATCGCCGCCATTCTGGTTTACCTGATTTACTTCAATCTGCTCAATGTGCTGCAAGGCTGGATCAGCGAAGGGCGCGTGGGCTTCGCCAACGGTTTCCTTCTGGTGCATGGCGGTGCGGCGCTGTTTTTGCTGGCCTTGCTGATGAAGGGCAATGGCTGGCTGCAGCGTCTGTGGCATGTGTTCACCCAACGCGGAGCAAGCGCCTGATGCGCACCGTCCGCCGCTTTCTGCTGCTGCATGTCCTGAGCGCCGTCGGGTTGGTGACGTTCGCATTTCTCGCATTGCTGTTTTTCATCGACATGCTCAACGACTTGAGCAACCTCGGCAAACCGGGCTTCAGCCTCAGCGGCACTCTGCTACATGTGGCCTTGAGCATGCCCAGCCGCGCCTACGAGGTGCTGCCGATTGCCACCCTGGTTGGCGGCGTGTTTGCGCTGTCGTCACTGGCGGCCAGCAGTGAGTTCACCATTCTGCGCATCTCGGGGCTGAGCCCGCGGGCGGCGCTGCTGCTGTTGCTGCAACTCGCCGCCGCACTGGTCATCACCCTGTTTCTGCTGGGTGAGTGGCTCGCGCCTGCGGCTGGCCAGCTCTCCACCCGACTGCAGGCAGGCAGCTCGGGTTTTGGCACGCAACTGGCGTCGGGCATCTGGCTGCGCAATGACTCCGACCGCAGCGGCAACCAGACCGTCAACATCAAGGCGATCAATGCCCAGGGCGATCTCACCGAGGTGCGCATCTACATCCTCAATGCGCAGGCGCAGATCACCGCCGAGCTGCATGCGGTCAGCGGCCAATACGAGGGCGGTGGCGCCTGGATGCTGCACACCGTCACGCGCACCGATCTGCCCTTGCAAACCGGCGCGGCGCTGCGGGTGAGTCAGCTGCCGAGTTATCGCTGGCAAACCTCGCTCTCGCCCAGCGTGCTCGGCGTTCTGTTGTTGTCGCCAGACAAGATGTCAGCCATTGATCTGTGGCGCTACATCCAGCACTTGCGCGCGAATCACCAAGCCGCAGAACGGTTTGAAATTCAGCTCTGGAAAAAACTGTTCTACCCGTTCAGCGCAGTGGTCATGCTCCTGCTGGCACTGCCCTTCGCCTACCTCCATACGCGCTCCAAAGGGGTGAGCGGGAAGGTGCTGGCGGGCATCGTGCTCGGGATTGCGTTCATCCTGCTCAACACCTTGTTTTCCAGCCTGGGCATTCTGGGCACCTGGCCGCCGGCCATCACCGCGGCCATGCCCATGTTGCTGTTTGGCGGCCTGGGCCTGATTGTGTTTGCCTGGCAGGTGCGATTCCGATGAGCCGGGCTCGACAAGGTCTGCAATGAATCTTCACCAGTTCCGCTTTCTGCAAGAGGCCGTGCGCCGCAAGCTCAACCTCACTGAGGCGGCGCGAGCGCTGCACACCTCGCAGCCCGGCGTCTCCAAAGCCATCATCGAGCTGGAAAGCGAACTGGGGGTGGAGATTTTCAGCCGCCACGGCAAGCGCATCCGCAAGCTCACCGAGCCGGGCCTGGAGGTGCTGCGCAGTGTGGACATCATTTTGCGCGAAGTGGCCAATCTCAAACGCATCGGCCAGGACTACGCCGCGCGCGATGCCGGACAACTCACCGTGGCCGCCACGCATACCCAGGCGCGCTACAAGCTGCCCTGGGTGATTGCCGAATTCCGCCGCCGCATGCCCGCGGTGCAGGTCAAGCTCATCCAGGGCACACCGGAGCAGGTGGCGCAGGCCGTGCGGGAGGAGCGGGCGGATCTGGGTCTGGCCAGCGAGTCGCTGCAGGACACCTCCGATCTGCTGACCCTGCCCTGTTATGGCTGGCAGCATCTGGCCGTGGTGCCGCACGGCCATCCGCTGTGCGAGCGCACCGAGCCCACGCTGGCCGAGCTGGCCACCTATCCGCTGATCACCTATGAACCCATGTTCGCCGGCCGTCGCCAGATCGACGCCGCCTTCGCGCATGCCGAACTGCAGCCGAACATCGTGCTCGAAGCGCTCGACTCCGATGTGCTCAAGACTTATGTCGAACTGGGCCTGGGTGTCGGCCTGATCGCCGAAATGGCCATCACTCCCGAGCGCGACACGGGGCTGCACGCCCTTGCCGTAGGCCATTTGTTTGGCCAGCAGCTTACGCGCGTGGCGTTCAAGCGCGGGGTGTTGCAGCGCAGTTTTGTGCCCCTGTTCACCGAACTCATCTCGCCCCGCCTGCCACGCAAACTGGTGGAACAAACCCTGCGCGGCGAGCTGGATGGGCAGGACGTGTTTTCCATCTGATCCTTGTTGTCCATGCTGCCCCACACTCCCGTTCTCCAATCCCGTCTGCCGCAGGTCGGCACCACCATTTTCACCGTCATGTCGGCGCTGGCGCAGCAATATGGTGCCATCAACCTTGGCCAGGGTTTCCCGGATTTTTCCTGCGACCCCGCATTGATCGACGCGGTGGACGCCGCCATGCGCAGCGGAGCCAACCAGTATCCGCCCATGACCGGCGTTCCCGCATTGCGACGCGCGGTGGCCGACAAGATCGCAGCACTCCACGGCGCGCGGTATGACGCCGATACGGACATCACCATCACCGCCGGAGCGACGCAAGCCATCTTCACCGCCCTGCTCGCCATCGTGCATCCGGGCGATGAGGTCATTGTGCTCACGCCGTGCTATGACAGCTATCTGCCCAATATCACGCTATGCGGCGGCGTGGCCCGCACCGTTCCCCTGCGCGACGACTTCCGCCCCGACTTTGCCGCCATCGCGGCAGCCATGACCCGGCGCACCCGCGCCCTGCTGATCAACAGCCCGCACAACCCCAGCGGCACGGTGTGGACGGATGCCGACATGCGGCAGCTCGACGCCTTGCTGGCACCCACCGACATCGTGCTGATTGCCGACGAGGTCTATGAGCACATGGTGTTCGACGGCGCACAGCACCAGAGCGCCGCGCGCTTTCCTGGCCTGGCCGCGCGCGCCTTCGTCATCTCCAGCTTTGGCAAGACCTTTCACGTCACGGGCTGGAAGGTGGGCAGCGTGGCCGCTCCAGCGGCGCTCACTGCAGAATTTCGCAAGGTGCATCAGTTCAATGTGTTCACGGTGAATACGCCGATGCAGCATGGCCTGGCCACCTATCTGGCCAATCCGGCGCCGTACCGCGATCTTCCCGCGTTCTATCAGGCCAAGCGGGATCGCTTCCGTGCCGGGCTGGCGCAAAGTCGTTTTGAACTGCTGCCGTGCAGTGGCAGTTACTTCCAGTGCGTGCGGTTTGCCGCCATCAGCGATCAGCCCGATGCGGAGTTTTGCCGCTGGCTGACGCAGGACGTGGGCGTCGCCGCCATCCCGCTTTCCGCCTTTGAGCCCGACGGCAAGCAACGCGGCGTGGTGCGCTTTTGTTTCGCCAAGCAGAACGCGACGCTGGACGCGGCACTGGAGCGTCTGGCAGCGCTGTAAGCGCCCCCAGCGGCTTCACCGGTCCGGCGTGTTTCCCGAGAGCCAGCGCGCGCGCCAGGCGTGCACCGCCTGCACCAGCAGCTCGGAGAGTGTGTCCGCCTGGACGCGCAGTTCGAGCACGCCCAGAGCCGCGCGCACGCTCTGCACACCCCCGCCAAACGCCTGCGCCCCAAGGTGCTTGGAGAGTTTTTCTCCTTGGGCATCCAGCACCAGCGGTGTATGCAGATAGCGGGGCGTGGGCAGACCCAGCAGGCGTTGCAGCGCAATCTGCCGTGCGGTGGACGTTGCCAGATCGGCTCCGCGGACCACGTCGGTCACGCCTTGCGCCGCATCGTCCACCACAACGGCAAGTTGATAGGCCCAGGCGCCGTCGGCTCGCTTGAGCACGAAGTCGCCCACCGCTTCACTGAGCACTTGCGTCTGCGCGCCCAGTCGGCGGTCGCTCCAGTGCAAGGGCTGCTGTGCAGATTCCGGCAGGCGGACACGCCAGGCGCGCGCAGGTCGCTCGTTCAGGCCTGAGCGACAGGTGCCGGGATACACCGGCTCCTGCCCGCGTGCAGGCAGGCGGCCTTGTTGCGCAAGCACGGCCAGAATTTCACTGCGTGAACAGGCACAGGGGTAGGCATGGCCGATCTGGATGAGCGCATCCAGCGCGTGTTGATACAAGGCGGTGCGTTGCGATTGCCAGGTGGGAGCACGGTCTGGCCACAGGCCGCAATCTGCCAGTTGCTGCAGGATGCACGCATCTGCGCCAGGCTGGTTGCGGGTGAAATCCACGTCTTCCACCCGCACCAGCCAAAGCCCGCCGTGCGCCCGGGCATCCAGCCACGACGCCAGCGCGGCGACCAGCGAGCCCGCGTGCAGTGGCCCGGTGGGCGACGGCGCAAATCGGCCGATGTAGGGTGTTGGCGTTGACGCGGTCATGCCAGCGGACTGGCGACAGGCACTCAGTGGCCGTCAATGAGGGCGTTCAGATCTTGCGCCAAATCTGTTGCGCTCACGCCTTCACGCTCGAACAGACGGATCTTGCCCTTGGGGTCAAATACATAAAACCCCGCAGTGTGGTCCATGGTGTAGCTGCCCGGCGTTTTGCCTGGGACTTTTTTGAAATACACCTTGAAGTCCTTGGCGGTTTGGTCGATCCGGTCGGGCGTGCCGGTGAGTGCCAGGAAGGTTGGATTGAAGTGCGTGACGTAGGCCTTGAGGATCTCGGGCGTATCGCGCTGGGGATCGACGGTGACGAACAGAAACTGCACGTCCTTGGCCTTGTCTCCCAAATCGGTCATGGCCTGCGCCACCACCTGCATCGACGCCGGGCAGATGTCGGGGCACTGGGTGTAGCCGAAGTACATCACCACCACCTTGCCGGCGAAATCCGCCAGGGTGCGCTTCTTGCCGTTGAAATCGGTCAGGTCAAAACCGGCGGCATAGGGCACGCCGGTGATGTCCACACCATGAAATGCATACGGCTTGCTACACGCTGCCAATGCCAGTGGAGAAACGGCGGCAGCGAAGACGAATGTGCGGCGGGCAGCGGAGAAACGGCGAGGCATCAGACAAAATGAAAGTGCAAATAGTGATCCACCAGCAAGGCGGCGAAGAGTAACGAAAGGTACAGGATGGAGTAGCGGAAAGTCTTGCGTGAAAGCAAATCGCTGTACTCGCGTTTGAGCGCCCAAGCATAGGCGATGAAAATACCATCAAGCACCACAGCGCTGACCAGGTAGATCAAGCCGCTCATCCCCATCACATAGGGCAACAGCGTCACCGCAGACAGCAGGAAGGTGTAGAGCAGAATCTGAGTGCGGGTGAACGCCGAGCCATGCGTGACCGGCAGCATGGGCAGGCCAGACTTTTTATAGTCGTCAACGCGGTAGAGCGCCAAAGCCCAGAAGTGCGGCGGCGTCCACAGAAAAATGATGAGAAACAGCAGCATGGCCTCAACCGACACATGGCCACTGACCGCGGCCCAACCCAAGACCGGCGGCATGGCGCCGGAGGCGCCTCCGATGACAATGTTCTGCGGCGTGGCCGGTTTGAGGAAGATGGTGTAGACCACCGCATAGCCCACGAAGGTGCCAAAGGTCAGCCACATGGTGAGCGGGTTCACCTGGGTGTAAAGCAGCCACATGCCAGCGGCGCAGAGCACGCCGGAGAAGCTGATGATGGCAGCCGTTCCCAGTTCTCCATTCGCCGAGGGCCGCCAGGCAGTGCGGCGCATCACGGCATCGATCTTCTGCTCGACCAGGCAATTGAATGCCGCTGCAGCGCTGGCCACCAGCCAGATGCCCAGAGTGCCGAACAACACGGGTTGCCAGGCTGGCAGCGTGGGCTCGGCGAGGAACATGCCAATCACGGCACAGAACACAATGAGTTGCACCACGCGGGGCTTGGTCAGCGCATAGAGCTGAGAAGCGACTCGAAGCGGGCTGGGAGTATTGTTGAGGACTTGAGGATTCATGCTGATCTCCGCGAGATGGATCAGTGCTTCGGCAACGCTTTGCCGGTCTGCAACTTGACGAAGGAGGAGCCGAGGGACTCGGACGGCGCCAGTGTGCGCACCGCTGCGCTGACACGATAAATGCCCGTGGTGAGCAGGAGCATGAGTATGGCGGAGCCGCCGTTGTGGGCAACTGCGACGACAAGCGGGTGCCCTTCGGTCACGAGAACGATACCGAAGATCACCTGAAGGATGACGGCGAAGGCAGTCCACCCAGCCAGTCGGCGCAGCGCCGGGTAGCGCCACATGGCGACAACGGCAGCGAGCACTGTGCCCGTGGCAAAAATGGCGAACAGTCGGTGGCCCCACTGGATGGCGACCAAGGCCGCCTCGGTAATGGGTTGGCCGTCGCCCGTCAGACCCAGGTGGCGCCACAAGGTGAAGCCCTGCGCCCAGTTGGCATCTGGCGTAAAGGTGCCGTTGCAGGTTGGGAAGCCGCTGCACGCCAGTGCGGCATAGTTGGTACTCGTCCAGCCACCCAGGAAAATCTGCACCAGCACCGCAACCGTGGCCGTCCAAAGCAGGGTGCGCGTGAGCGCGCCGGCATTGACACTCACCAGATCGGCCCGGTTGCGCATCCAGAACCAGGCCAGCAACATGAGCAGGATGATGCCTCCCATCAAATGCAGGGTGACGACAAGCGGGATCAGTCGCATGGTCACCGTCCACTTACCGAAAAGCCCTTGCAGGAGCACCCAGATAAACAGCACGATCGGCAAACCGAGTTTGATGTCCTCCCCATGCTTGCGGGCCCAGATGGCACGCGCCAGCAACACCATGATGAGCGTGCCAATGATGCTGCCGGCGTAACGGTGAATCATCTCGACCCAGGCCTTGAAGGGGCTCACATAACCCTGGGTGCCTCCCTGCTCTTTCACGGCCAGGGAGATTTGCTCATGCGCCTGCATGGGCGTGAATTTGGAATAGCAGCCCGGCCAGTCCGGGCAGCCCAGGCCCGAATCGGTGAGGCGTACATAAGAGCCGAACATCACCAGATCGAGCGTGAGAAACACCAGCACTGCAGTGAGCTTGGACCAGCGCATTTTCAGCCCGATCCAGAACACCCCGGCCAGAACGACCACCCAGACCAGTGCCTGCACCCAATGCAGAGAAAATTGCCAAATGGCATTGCTTGCGAGATTCATTGCACCGGCTCCACATGCTTGAATTTGATTCCGGCGTTATTGAAAAGCAGCCGCGTCAGCACACGTCGCATTTTCGTGGCATCGGGGTTGGCCGGGAACTCCAACATCAGGTGACCGAATGGATCGACCAGCCAGGTTGGCCCCTGCAACACACCATCCTTGTTCGGCAGCCAGGCGTCGAGTTGCTTGGGGTTGGCACGCAACATCAGGGTGCCCTCGGCCGGCTCCAGCACACCGGGGTTGACCGTGGCATCGTCGGTAATCAGCCAGACACGGACAATCTGCCCGCGGTTGTCACCCTGAGCAATGCGGATCTGCCGCATATAGAACAGCGACTCCTGGCATTGCTTGTCGCAGGCTGCGGGCGCGGCCATCACCATCAGCCAATAGCCCTCCAGACGCTTGAGGCTATAGGACTTGCCATCCAGCGTTTTCAAGTCGAGATCCAGCGGGATGGGGCGCTGCGGCTCGACCAGCGAGCCATAAGGCGGTTTGCCGGATGGATGCACAACATAAAACAGAAAAAAAGCCGCCACGATTGGCGCAGCCGACATGGCAAGCAGCAGCCACAACGTGAACATTGAGCGGGGCTTGCGGGCTGGCGGCTGGCCAGGGGCATTCAAACTGGAGTTCAAGGGTGTGCTCACAATCGGTGCGTCAAATCAAAGTGTGCGTTTAACCTGCGAGGGTGCTGAATCCGCGTGAGCCTTGGCTTTGCGTAAACGCCATAACACAAAATAAAGCAACAGAATCACTCCCGTTGCACTCATTCCAAACCATTGCGCCGCATAACCATAGTTCGTGCTAATACCTGTATTGGCGGCGGGCCATTCGCGCCCCAAGCCATCTTTCGCGTCACCAGATTGGCGCAGCACATAGGGAAGAAGCTTGATATGGTGAAAAGCGGCAAACTTCTTCAAGTTCACATTTTGCCGGATGACGGCATTCGGCGGGTCAGCAAAGAACGAAAACCATTCTGACGGCGGCGGCGCAATGAGTCCATCGATCTGCGTCAATCCTTGCGGCGTTTTATACGGAGCAATCAGATCCATCGCCTGGAAATTGCGTGGAATCCAACCGCGCAACACCATGACATACAAGTCGCTACCCGTCAGCTTCAGTGGCGTCATCACCCAGAAGCCGGTTTGTTCATGTTGCTGGCGATTTTGCAGATAAATTGTCAGATTTTGCGCAAAACTTCCAGTCGCCTGTGCCCGCCGCCAGATATCTGCGCTGAGTTGAACAGGATCACGACCGATCAGCAGCGGGGCTGCCTGCTCGCGCTGATCCATGCGCAAGTGCAGGGCTTTTTTTTCGTGCGCACGTCCCAGTTGCCAAAACCCGAGCGACGCCGTGATGCCAATCACCAAGACACCCAAAATGATGATCAGCAACTCCTTGGGGCCAAATGCGCGCCAGCGCATCCGCCCGGGAGAATCTGAGGTAATCTGTTTACTCATCTGCACAGGCTCGCACCATGAAAATTCTGATCCCCATCGCCTTCTTGCTCATCATTGGCAGCTTGTTCTCCAGCCTGTTCTTCGTGATGAAGGATAAGGGCAAAAGCAATCGCGCTGTCTACGCACTGACATTCCGGGTTGGTTTTTCGGTGCTGCTATTTCTCATCCTCATTATCAGCTACAAAATGGGCTGGATTCATCCGCACGATATCGGGCAATAAGTACGAAGTAAAAATGCGCCGCATCAGCGGCGCATTTTTTTAGGCGTGGCAGATCAAAGCCAGTAAACCAGCACGTACAGCAGCAGCCAGACCACGTCCACAAAGTGCCAGTACCACGCCGCTCCCTCAAAGGCGAAGTGATGATCAGCAGTGAAGTTTCCTTTGATCAGCCGGTACAAAACCACGGATAGCATGGTGGCGCCAAGGAACACGTGAAAACCGTGAAATCCTGTCAGCATGAAAAAGGTGGAACCATAGATACCGGAAGTCAGCTTCACACCCTCAACGGTATAGGCATGGTGGTATTCGTAGCCCTGCATGAACAGGAAGATGAAGCCGAGCGCAATAGTGAGCGACAGCCAGAAAATGGCTTTTCCGCGGTGTGCGGCACGCAAGGCATGGTGCGCAATGGTCAGGGTGACGCCGGAACTCAGCAGTAGCGCAGTGTTGATGGTCGGGATCGGCCAAGGACCAAGGGCTTCATGGAGTGAAGGAATGATGCCCGCAGGACCGGTGGACGGCCAAGTGCCGGTGAAGTTCGGCCAGAGAATCTTGCTGTGCAGCGCGGAGAGGTCTGGCAGTGAAAATTCACGCGAGTAGTACAGCGCGCCGAAGAACGACGCAAAAAACATCACTTCAGAAAAAATGAACCATGCCATACTCCAGCGGTAGGAGGTATCGACACGTTGATTATGTTTTCCGGCTTCGCTTTCTTTGATGGCCGTACCAAACCAGCTAAAAACAATATACACCACCCAAATAAAACCGGCGAGCAGCAGCCATTCCATATGCGGCACGCCATTGAACCAGAGCCCTGCGCCGAAAGCCATGGCCAATAAACCCATTGCAGTCAGCACGGGGTATTGTGATGGCCCAGGTAGAAAATACCCGTGCGGCTGGGTTGTCGATGCCATATTGCCTCCTATTATGTGCGCGCAGCGCTGGAAATTACTAAATTGACAATCAAAATCAGACCGCCCACAAAGACTGCCGCCGCCAATAACCCCGCGACGACAACATGTTCAGGGCGCACATTCTGGAAATCTTTACTGCGATCACTTGATTTGCGTATACCGGCAAACGACCAGAGAACGGCAACCAATGCCCGCAGGAAAGATGGCTGAGATTCGTTGCTCAACACAAACTTTCGCATGCAGAGCTGGCGCTTGAATACCAAGCACCAGCTCTTTTCAATCAAGCACCCAAGACTTTCGCCTTGATCAGATAACCAAGATAAATCGCCAACGCGATGCTGACCATGATCATCGCCGTTTTGAAATTCTGGCGGCGCTTTTCTGGAGGAAGTCGGCGGTTATCCATCTCGGTTTTCAGTTGTAGCTCAATACGCGGGTGGCGTCGGCATTCAGTTTGGGCGGTGTTTCATAGGTATGGAACGGTGCCGGAGAAGGAACTTCCCATTCCAGACCCTCTGCACCCTCCCAGGGACGCTGGGGCGCTTTTTCGCCCTTGCCGCGCAGCACAGG
>Ga0351841_1111_pt1 | contig 10903 bp, 10 predicted proteins | sample BONcelHFGM3001E6_FD_206884 | JGI IMG/M metagenome (GOLD analysis project Ga0351841, IMG submission 206884) | Enriched cells from coal bed in the Powder River Basin, Montana, United States - BONCAT cells FGM rep1 HSBNCT.FGM.300.1.E6 ...
AGTGAAGGGATTAGAACGATGAAATCAACAGGGAACTACAGGTCGGGATCCTTACACCGCATCCTTTCGCTAGCGATTGCGTCGGCTTTTGTCGGTGCAGTAGTGATTTTAGGCAGCACGAACGCCCATGCCCAAGGGTCGGGGCAAGGCGACCAGTGGCAATTGTCGGTAACCCCGTATGTTTGGGCGGCCGGGATCAAGGGTGATAGCAAGATTGGCAGCCTGCCCAAGACCTCGGTGGACCTCGGTTTTGACTCGGTGCTGAAAAACCTGGACATGTCCTTCCAGGGCATCGTTGAGGCCAGACGCGGAGACTGGATGTTCATATTGGATGGCATCTACGTATCCATCTCGGATGACAAAGCCGCGCCGGGCCACCTCTACGGGGGAGCTGAGCTGAAGGTGGAGCAGCAGATTATCTTCCTGGCCGGGGGCTACCGGCTGTTGCATGGCCCCCTGGCTCTAGACGCCCTGATCGGCGCCCGCTACACCAGCGTCAAGACCGACCTCACCCTGACACCAGGCATATTGCGGGAACGTGGCAGATCCTACCGAGAGGAATGGTGGGATCCGGTGCTGGGGTTCCAAGCCCAACTGCCGCTGAATAAGGGCTGGTCTTTGATTGGTTATGCCGATGTGGGTGGGTTCGACATGGGTTCGCGCCTTACCTGGCAATGGTTCGCGGGGGTCAATTATGAGATCAGCCCGCGTTTTGCAGCCAAGGCAGGCTATCGTTACCTCTACACCGACTATGACAAGGATGACTTTCTTTACGACATGACCCTGAAGGGCCCCTACCTTGGGGTTAGCATTATTTTCTAGGTGGTTACCTGAAGTTCTCCCGCTGTTGTGGACACCTTGAATGGGTCGGACAATGACCCAGGAGGTATTCCATGGGAGATCGTCGGCGTAGTTTCAGCCGGGAGTTCAAGCTGGAGGCGGTGCGCCTGGTCACGGAAGGTGGCCTGAGCTTGGCGCAGGCATCCCGGGACCTGGGGGGCCAGGAAAGCGTTTTGGGCCGGTGGAAGAAGCAATTGGCCGAAGACCCTGCGGAGGCCTTCCCTGGCAAGGTGCGGATTCCGTAGCAAGTCGGCCGACTATTCCACGCGAAGCCGGCCACCCATTCCACGGGAAGTCGGCCACCGATTCCAGGGCAAGCCGGCCGCATTGTCATCAAGTGCCGAGCAAAGGGTACGACGCTGGGTAACCGTGAAGGGTCTAGCCTACAGCCTTCCATCAAGTGGGAGGTATGCAGGTGCCGGCCAAGAGGTTGTCCATGCGCAAGATACACGAGGTGCTTCGTCTCAGGCACGAATGCGGTCTGAGTAATCGTAAGATAGCGGTTAGCTGCGAATTGGCTCGTAGCACGGTCGCCGACTATTTGAACCGGGCCTCGGCGGCTGGTCTTTCCTGCCCCCGCAGACACTCCGCCCTGGGCCTTGTCACCCCGGCGGAATATGAGACCAGAAAAATGGCTGCTTAACTCTGTGTCCACGAAAGCGGGGGAAGATCAATGCAACATAACCTAAGGAGGAACGGCATGAACAGACGGCTGGTAATCCGTCGGGCCGTGTTGTTGGGGCTAGTGCTGTTGGTGGCGGGCTGCGGAGAAAGTTCCAGCCTGGAAGGCAAGGTGGTGGATGGGGCGGGCATGCCCCTGGGCGGCCTGAAGGTCATCGCTCGCCAGGCTGATGCACTTAAGGATTACCATAAGTTAGAGACATCGTCAGCACCTGACGGGACCTTCGTATTTAAGGGACTGCATCCCTCCTCGGAGTATGTGATAGAGACCTGGGCGCAGACATGGACCACGGATGCAAAGCTCAGGGTGACAACCGCTCCGGCGGGGCAGACGTTGGTGGCCTCTCCTCTGGCGATCAATATGGCGATTGCCCGTAACGGGGGAGGGGTCCTCACAGACTTGGCCACGGGCAAACTGCGCTTCACCGTTTCGCCTGATGGAGTTATCATGGACTCCATGACCGGCCTGGAATGGGTGATGGGGCCTGACAAGGATATAAACTACCAAGAGGCCATGACCTGGGTGAAAGGCTGCAACACTGCCGGTGGTGGTTGGCGCATGCCCAAAGTTGCGGAGCTGCGGGGACTGTCCGTCCAGGGCCTTGGACAGTTAAACATGGACCCTGCCTTCAAGTTGGACCCTGCCTTGTGGGGGGGAAAGATATGGGCCGAGCCTCGGGATACTTGGTCAGCGTGTTACTTTGATTTCGGACTTCCGGATGGTGGCGAGAGTTGGTGCTACCATAACGACTGTGGCTCCTGCCGTGTCGTTGGAGTGCGTTTCCCTTCTGAACGTGGACGCATAATACGGGGCTATTTCTGAGGCTTAGATTTTGATACCCACTTTGATGGTCTTTTTCGCGCGGGTCACTATGAAAATATCCAGTTGGAAACCGCGCTCATCCGATGCGCCTGATCGACCGATTGTTTCACCGATTCATCTCTGCTGAATAACTCCAGATGGACGACAGTATAATAGGTGATAAGACGGCGAATACGCAACAAATAACACAGGAATATCCTCGGGTTGTAAATTGACACAGCATATGTGCGAGCAATATCCTCCCTTGGCGGAAAAACTCTTTTTAGGACGGCTATAACCTTACCTTTAAACCCCTTAATTTTTTTAATTTTGCCAAATTGGTCGTTCGTAACTCCAATCAGCTGATCCAATGGCCTTATGTTAAATATATGTTCAATTATTTCATTAACAAAACAACGCTGGAAATCATTTGGTTTTAGAGTAGCCATTGCATTGTCAGGGGGGGCCTCTCCCAGCAATTCCTGTACCAGTAGCAACATTAGGTAAACACACTTTTGGCATCCCCACTGGTTGGACCTCTCAATTACCAATTGCCAGTCTATTTTACCTGCGGATGATTTTATCAATCCGGCAATATCGCATAAAGAAATCAAGGCCAGCCCTGTCTGAAGATGAAAACAAGCATGAATACACAAATGTAATAATAGATCATCCGGAGAAAATATCCTGACTTCCACGTCATCAACTTTGATAAGACACGTCCTCTCCCACAGCCCATCAATATTTACCTTAATAGGGCTGTCTGGAATTATTATATCCCAGTGAAGTTCTATCGTCGCCCCCCTTTTATTGGTGAACGGCGGCAAATGATGGTGATCATCCAACATGGTTTCCCAAGCAGAATAGTACGGTTCATAGCCAAGGTCCAACAAAATCCTTCCAGCGCTAACGAGATCTTCTCTTTTCACCAATAGGTCCACATCGCACATTGGTCTCAAGGCAATATCGCCATAAATTTTTTTTGCCAGCGCAAAACCTTTGAGCGCAATGACCGGAAGCTTGCCGGCGGCAAGGGCCTTAAGATACTTTGATACATCAAAAAATAGACTTGTATTACGAGTCGCAAGATCGCGGTATGCTTGCCTGAGCCTGCTCCTTACATCAATAGTTATAATCTCAGTCGAAATGTTACGGGTTTTAATCTTCTTATAAAACAACCCGCCAACATTCAAGCGCAAGGCACAATCTGCCAGCCAAGCCCCACCATCCGACGCCATTTTATTGATACTAAAAGCCGACATTTCTCTATCTGAGAGAAATTCGCATAAGAGCATGCCGCCTTCTACATTATCCATGATGAGTCATCCTTTGTGGTTAACGATAGGATTGGGCTTGCCGCTCAAATAGTTTAGCGTAAACACCTTGGTGGTCCATTAATTCATGGTGGGTGCCATTTTCGATCACGTTGCCCTGTTTTAGGACATAAATACGGTCAGCCATACGAACAGTGGAAAAGCGATGACTAATCAGAATGGCTGTGCGGCCTGAAACTAGTTGGCGAAAACTTTGAAAGGCCTCATATTCTGCCTTGGCATCCATGGAGCTTGTAGGTTCGTCAAGGACGAGGATCTGGGCATCGCGCACAAACGCGCGTGCAAGCGCCACTTTTTGCCACTGACCAATACTCAGTTCCTCCCCGTCTTCGAACCACTTTCCCAATATCGTCTCGTAACCATGAGGCAACGCGCTAATTAGACTATTAGCTCCCGAGAGACGCGCCGATGCCACGATTCGTTCATGGTCTAGTGGCAAATCTGTATCTCCAAACCATATGTTCTCCCTAGCCGACAGATGGTAGTGAGCGTAATCTTGGAAAATAATAGCGAATTTTTTTTGTAAAGCCTTCGTGTCAAACTGGCGCAGATCTATACCGTCCATGGTAATGCTTCCACCTGTAGGATCATAAAAGCGACACAAAAGCTTGATCAAGGTTGTCTTGCCTGAGCCATTTTCGCCTACAAAGGCCACCACTTCTCCTGGCCGAATAGTCAACGATATATCCTCGAAAACCGTTCTCGTGCTTCCGGGGTACTTAAAACTAATATGATTTATGACGATACCACGTTGCATCGTATGTGGCACAGGTACGGGATCAACTGGTTCGATAACCGTACGTTTAATATCAAGGAATTCATATAAATTTGTGAGGAAAAGGTTATCTTCATACAGACCTCCCAAACTGCTCAATAACCCTTGGAAAAAACCCTGTAGGCGTTGAAATGCCTGATAATACATTATCAAATCACCCAATGTGATTTTTCCCCACATCGTCTCATAAGCAAGGTAGGCATACGAACCATAGATTGCCGTGTTTGCAAAGGACTGCGCCGCAAAATCAGCGATACTACGCCTGCGCGTTATGGCAAGTCTTCCTTTGCGGAGTTTTTTCCGGATTTCGCGAAAGCGGCCCATGAACAAAGGCCCAAGGTTAAACAAGCGAACTTCCTTGGCGTGGCTGCTGTCGGTGAGCATCCAATTGAGATAGCCGGCTTGCCGTTCCGTGGATGTCTGCTCACGCTGCCAGCGATACATCTTCCCGGTATATTTTATTCTTACGGCGGAGCCTGAAATGACAGCAGTGAATAGTATTATCGCGATTACCCAATTAAAGGAGACGACCAATCCAGCTATTGCCAGCAGCGATATTCCATTCTGAACGATTTGGGATAATCCATTAACAATACTGATAGGCCGATGGGGGGCCTCGCGTTGGGCGCGATGAAGTGTGTCGTAATATTGCGCGCTTTCGTAATACTCCAGATCAACCTCAATAGACTTGGCTAGGAGGATATCGTTCATGTGATCCGTGACGATAAAAGCCTGCCACTCGCTAATCAGGCCCGCTACCGAACGGATCAAGGAAGTAACCAAAGTCACTGCCCACATAAAGGCAATGAGCAACAGTACGTATCTAAGAGCCACTTCTTTGTCAGGAGCCGTTATGCCTACGGTCACGGCGTCCACTAGAAGCTTCATGAAATACAGCGGAAGTAACGGCAATACTCCCTGGACCACAAGGAGCACTCCGTGCGCTATGGTCCAACCTTTCGCGCTTTGCCAGACAAAACGCAAGGCTCGGCCAAGATGAAGGGTACGTCGTATTTTCTGCTTTATAGACTCAGGCTGTTCTTGCATAATTGCAGGAGATCATCCAGCCATTTGCTGCTTCGATTCTGATTCATAATTGCCTCTGGGTTCCCACGGTTTTTTATAGAAGCCTTTCTCGAGCGCCTGTTCGATATCTTGCCAGAAGGTTCCGGTCATACTGATATGCAGCACGTACCCTGGTATCACCCTGGCCAAGGCACAAAGATTATTGAACTGTTCCATATGCAAGGCGCGTAGTTCTTCTTTGATTAGGCCTGGGCACATGAACGTTGAGGCCTGCCTCACACACTCCCCTAACAGGCTCACCGCTTGACCAAGGCCTACCGATTTCACTCGGTCTTCAACCGCCTGATCTAAAAAAAAGATGCCCTTGACAGGCACAGCTTTTTGTACGTCCCAAGTACCTCCCGGTTCCTCGTCCTGGAAACGGCTCCAAGTGGGCCAGGGATGCGCCCAATAATTGCCTAGCGGATCTCGCACCACCAGCGTGGTATCGTCGCACAGCGAGCGCCACGGGGCCGGGAGCCTATTGCTGGCGGTGGTTTTGCCCGTCCCGCCAGGCGCTGCCAGGATCACACCAATACCGTCCCGCTCAGCGAGCGCACCGTGTATGATGACTCCTCCATGGGCCTGCGCTTCGCGAGCAAAGACGAGGGATAATCTCACAAGATTTACAAACGGACCGCCCCAATGATTGGATGGACTTAGAATGCAGACGACGACGCCGTGTCTTTGGGATGCCAAGGGAACATAACAATCCGCCACAGACGTGTGCGCGTCAACCTTGACAAGAAGTCGGCACTGATTACCCTTACGAGAAGGTTTGACTTCACCGGTGGTAACGCGTAAACGCATCGCGTTTCCCAATTGTGAAACGATGGACACCGCTTCCTCGTGCACGGCGGAAATCACCCAGCTGCTCCCATCTGCCAAGACCAAGTCATACAAAACTTCCTGCGTCAGTATGTGGTCCGTGATTCGGTGCCGTTCAGTCAACGCTTGCCGGTTGGGTCGGTCCTTATCCCGCTGCCATGGAAGTATCTTTTTATCCACAATCAAATGAAAGGGCCGTTGAATTTGCCATTGATTCCTTTGATCATCGTAGCGCCCAATGATACGCTGTCCCAGCAGAAGCTGAAACTGATCCCGGCCTTGGACGTGGAAAGCGACGACTCGCGGCCGGAGTGGGGTGGGCAACAACCAGGCGAGCAACCCCCAGTGAGATAGGGCCTGATAAAGGGGGTGGAGCAGGGGAGACACGCCACGATCAAGAACACGCCGGCAACGAAGCCAGCGGCTTGTCAAGCGGCCCAGCAACCCTCCAGCGATCCTCCGGCGCTTCTGACCACGCCAGGCGGCCACCACGTGGCCCTTGATCCTCTGGGGCGGCAATAGAAAATTATCCTCTTGGGTGTTGTTGTCACCGAGCGTTGATATACCTGCGGGAGTCACCCGGATAACGCGGTGCACGACCAGCTGATCCGCCTCCGGTGACAGGAAAAAAGCCACATCGCCAACGCGTACGGGCCTGCTGCCATAAGGCATGATCTCCATGATCTCCGGCTCACGCAGAGTCGGACTCATGCTGGGCCCAACATAAGCAGCTAAGAACATGGCCCCAGAGAAAGTCCCTTTACGATTATTTAACGGCATTGTCGATATTCATAAGTGAGACTGTGTGGGTCATGTCGCCAGGCGTGAAGCTGGAAAGAGTCCAGCTTTCTGGGCCTGTTCACAGAACCAGTATGGCGCCCACAGGCTGCCCTTGGCGTAGTAGTTCTGGGCAACGCATGCGCCTAGGCATAGCCCCTTCATCAGGCATATGCCGCAGACCCCTTCCAATCTTTCAGGCAGTCCCTCGCGCAGAGCCTTCAAAATGGCGTTATCTCGCCACACATCTTCCAGCCTAGCCTCGCCTACCGCGCCAAAAATCAGATCCGGAACCTGCTCGCCGATGCCGCACAGGGCGTAGTGTCCGCTGGCGATGACGCCCATGATGCCGAAGATCCCGCAGGCTCCACATCCATCCCCGCTGGCGACGCGCCTGAGATTTTTGAAAGCAGGTGGGTGATGAAAGAATATCTCCAACTTGGCCTTGGGCGCCAGTTCCTGTTCCACATACCGCCCCAATTCGATGAGGTCGGCCATCGTCAAGGTCTCCTGTGCTTCATGCAGCTTTTGACCGCGCGCGGTGGGCTGAACCACGTTGAACTTGAGCGATGACGCACCCAGTTCCTCGGCCATCAGCACCATGGCGTCCACTTGAGCGACATTTTTGCGCATCAACGAGAAGATGATCTGGGGCCTAGTGCCGGCGGCGACGAGGTTGCTCACCGCCCGCCGAGTCGCTTCAAAGGCGCCCGGTACACCGCGCACCCAATCGTGGGTGGATGCATTAGTTCCGTCTATGCTTATGGATACCGATCGGCTGGGAGATTTGGCGATCTCGGCGGCAATCTCCGGCGTGCACAGCAGGCCGTTGGTCTCCAATGTCAGCTTTAATTCCTCGCGCCGGACAATCTCCAGCAACCTATTGAAGTGGGGATGCAACAATGGCTCACCGCCGGTAAGTTTCACACCACTCAGGCCCAGCGGTTTGGCTTCGCGAATGGCCGTCTCGAACAACTCAACCGGCAGGGTGGCATGGTGGCCGCCTGTGGCGTCGAACCGGGGTCCTATCCAACAATGGCGGCATGCCAGGTTACACCCTTCGGTCAAGTAGAAATATAAAGTGTTGATCGTACGCATTCCAACCGATCCCGTATTTTGCTGTTTCATATCGCTCATGATGCTCATGCGACGGCGCCACCTCCTTCGAGAAAGCGTCGCATACAAGCATCCGGACTAGGGTGGTCTACCTCGCCTGTCAAGGTGTAGGCCAATCCCGGGCAGTTGCCTGTGCAATAGGGGATGTATGAACAACCGGCGCAGAACTCAAACCCGGCCAAGGGGATGGTATGTCGGCTACGTAGTTGGTTCAGAGCCGGGCTGTTTTGCCATACTTCCGCCAGCGAATCATGGTTGATGCGCCCTAGTTCCATATGGGCCAACATGTTACAGGGAACAATTGCGCCATCGGAGCGCACCGAAATTTTGTTGCTCGGGCAGCCGCAGCCGGTGAGGCGGCCACCGTTGGGAAAGGCCGGCTTGCCCTGTGCCCGTGCCTCTTCCATCCGGCGCCACATGCGCCCATCCGTCAATGGGCCGGCGTTCGCCGAGATGCGTCCATCGTATTTTTCTGTGAGGCGCAGCAAGGTCGCCATGGCCTCTTTCCGTTCCTCTAGGCTCAGCAGCACCTCATCGGCGTTCACACAGCAGGTGCCCAGGTACCCAGCAGAGTTCGTGCTGAAATCCGCCAGACCCAGATCATCCAGAAGAAAGTGAGCTATGTTCTCAAGATCATGCACATTATGTTGATGAATGGTGACACGCACAGCCACGCCGATCCCATGGCGTTGCAGGATGCGGATGCCGCGAAGCACTCTCTCAAAAGAACCTTTCCCGCGACAGGAGTCATGTGCTTGAGCGCTCGAACCATCCACCGACACCTGGACATATTCGCAACGACCCGTGGTGGCGATGAAATCGGCGATCTCATCGTCAATCAGGGTGCCATTGGACAGGAAGGCGAAGCGCATCCGGTTGCGGACGATACCCTCCAGGAGTACGGGTAGGTCCTCCCGGATAAACGGCTCTCCTCCTGCCAGGATGACTTTCATCACGCCTAGCGTCCCCAGTTCGTCGAAGAAGGTGAGCCATTCGTCGGTAGGTAGATCGCGGTAAACCACCGCCGGGTTGTTGAAGAAGTAGCAGTAACGGCAGCGCAGATTGCAGCGTGCTGTGATTTCAATTGTGAGGCTGCGCGGGGTACGCATAACCCTCGACGCTGTTGGTTCTAACTTTACCTTTTCCGCCAGTTCCTCAGACATTAGCTATTTTACTGCCCAGTTCCAGCCCCACAAAACCGTTTTCAACCAGGATGTTGACGAAGGCGGCGATCTCTTCGCCAGCGGCGTCCGGAGTGCCTTCAAAGCTGTTCTTGATCTCCGACACGATCCCTTCGATGTTTCTTTTGCCATCCATCAGTTTCCATACTGCCACACCCACAGGATTGGTTCCCACGGCAGCGGCGGTATCGGAATTGAAGAGTACGGCCCAGTCATCGAACTCCTCGCGGAGCACAACGATGGGATTGGCAATCGGTTTATCGGTTTGATTCATGTATCACTATCCTTAGAACATCAGACAAGCCTAATCGCGGTCTATTTCGTGCACTGCCGACCATGCGATCTGCTGTCCACTAATTTGAAGATCCGGCCGTGCAAGCAGAGGTCGCATTAGTACCGGCAGTGCAAGCACGGGTCGCGCAAACGCCCGCCGTGCAATCCCTCGTTGCCGTGGCACCCGCTGTGCAATCAATAGGTCCAGCGCCGCACCCGCCGCTGCCGCCGCTGCCGCCGCTGCCGTCGGAGCTGACGGAACCTCCAGATGCACAGAGGACACTGCCGTCAACGACTACACCACTTCCACTTGCACAGACTCCAGACCCTTTGGCCACATCCCCTAAAGGTACAAGGATAGGCGATTCGTACTTATCTTTTTCCTTGTGATTTTGGTCGGACATAGGTGGTTTTCCCTTACTACTAAATGTATGAACTAAACCGCGCGGCTGCCTTGGCACACGCTTCTTAGGCAGGCGTCCAGCCCTTACACAAGTAGTCCGATACTCTTGTGGGCTAAGGTAGGACCACTCTTGTCAAACACAGTTCCCCGCACCCTGCTAAAGGGCACTGCCGGCCGTGCAAGCAGTTGTGGCGGCAGTACCGGCCGTGCAGGCCCGGAGCGCCGAAGTGCCGGCCGTGCAATCCCTCTGTGCCGTAGGGCCAGCGGTACAGTCCTGTGTTGCAGAACCGCCCGCCGTGCAATCAGTTGCACCGCCACCGCCACCTGCGACACCGCTACCCGCTGTACAGGTCCCAACTTCGCCCCACGGAACGCCGCCGGCAACTGAACTTCCCGTTTGACAGACCCCAGACCCCTTGGCCATCTCCCCTAGAGGTACAAGGATAGGCGACTCGTAATTTTGTTTTCCCGTAGGATTTTGGTCAGACACTTTGACCTTCCCTTGTCAGATTATGATGGAAACGCGCCGGTGTCTTGGATGCGGGATTCTTTAACAGGCAACCGGCCCTTGGCAGGGTGAAGAGAAAGTCCGTCCAAGGACTTGTTTTACCAAAGTGGCCGAAGTAAGTTCGGCCACTTTGGTAAAAAACTTGGCTCACTAGGCCTCCGGTTGTGTTGTCCAGTGAACCTCCACCCTCGCGTCTTGGGCGGCTGATCTCACCTCGATGATGAAGTAGGCCACGTGGCCTTCAGGCAACCACTCTTGCAGCGACGGAGGCAGCAAAAACTGCTGCTCACGGCGGTATGGCTTGAATGTCTTGTTCATCC
>Ga0351841_1112_pt1 | contig 10856 bp, 5 predicted proteins | sample BONcelHFGM3001E6_FD_206884 | JGI IMG/M metagenome (GOLD analysis project Ga0351841, IMG submission 206884) | Enriched cells from coal bed in the Powder River Basin, Montana, United States - BONCAT cells FGM rep1 HSBNCT.FGM.300.1.E6 ...
GGCCCCGACGGCATGGTAACCCAGGTGATGAGGATCCCCATTGAAAAGAAGAATATGGAATAAAGCGGCTAAAGGATTAAACCCTGCCGGGTTGAATCAATAATCAACAGGTGAAGGCGGCCATATGGTGCCGGCACAAGGGAATTTCACAAGGGCAGTGATTGGATGTTTTTTAAAAAAAAAGATAACGTGGTGGAGCTCTTTGACATCAGGCCCGTCAAAATCTCCCTGCCCGGCGACGAGGAAGCGGCTGCAGAAATCCAGGCCCAGGAAAACATCCGGCTGGCACGCAACAGGAGTTTCAGGGACTGGGTGCTCAACGTAGTGTGGAGGCTGACCGAGAACCTGCTTTTCCTGGTCTTGGGCTCAATCATGATTTTTTACCCCAGGGTCGGATTCCTCACCCTCATTCGAAACATACTGGCCGAGTGCTTCCCCGAGGGCCAATACACCAACCTGGATCAATTCACCATCATCTTTTTCGCCCTCTTATGCATCTGGATACACCAGAACACCATCCGCAGGCACATCGAGATTATCCTTTGCGAAAAACGATGCATCGATATGGGAATTACCGACTTTCTCTTTGACAAGTTCTATACCACATCCAAAGAGGTGGAAAGGCAGCTGATGAGGACGAAATGGTTCTCCTACCTGGGAGAAACCCTGATCGACCGGATGAAAGACAGCGCCATCAACCTGGTGCTATACTTTCTCATAGTCTTTAACGTGGCCATATTTTTCTGCATCCTCGTCGTGCTGTCAGTCCCCATCCTCAGACTCATCATGCAGATACAAGTCAAAAAATACTACTAACCCACTTAAAAAGTGGGCAAAATAAGCCGGAGTTACCTTGTGAGTGCTTGATCTGTTTCCGTCGAGGGATATACCCATTCGAAAACTTAACGCCTAGAGAACTGACCACCCACTTTAAAAGTGGCAAAATGCGCCGGACTTACCTTGTTGGTAAGTGATAGGTTTCCGTCGAGGCAGCCACTTTGAAAGTGGCCAAAATGCCCCGGACTTACCTTGTGATGGACGGCAGGCCATCGTCGATGTATAAGGCAATTCGAAAACGTAACGCTTAAGGAACCGACGACTGACCACCGAACAGGCCACTAACCACTAACCATCGACGACCGAACTGACTCTGAAGCACTGGACGTAATCCAGCCCGAACCGGAAGTCATCGGGGGCCGGGCCGGGATAGATCTCCTCCACAAAGACAACGGGCGGCGGATCCTTTACCCTGCCCATAAAGTAAAAGCCGTCTTCACCTATCACCCCTTTCAGCTCCCGGGGCATTTCCGTAAAGGGATAGGTAATGAAATCGGCCAGCAGGGCAAGCTGGTGATGGGAAAGCCTCCCGGCAGCGGGAAGGCTTCTTTGTGAAAAAAGCTCTTCCATCCCCCGCCGGGTCTGCCTGTCCGCCCCGATTAGCACCATGGGCAGAACTCCCCTCCTGCCCATTGCAAGGCTTGCCGATGTATATGCCAGCAGGCTGACACCCGTTGCCTGCCTGATTGCCCCATTGATAAAAAGGTGAAGATCCAGCCCGGCAAAGCAGTTTCTGAAAGCCGTAATGCAATGGTATGGGCGGTATTCCTCCATGATGCAGCCCCTGTCAGGGTTCAAAAAGAGGCAGTGGCTGTATGGCTTCCCCCCCTCTTCCCGGGTCTTCCGGTTATAATCTTCAATCTGCACGGCCACGTCAAACAGGGCCTGCACGGCGGAATGAAGGGGATCTCTTTCCATCTCCCCCTCCTCTGCCTCAAAGCCTGCCTGCCTGAAGCGGGCAAGAAGCAGGCGCATGTTCTGCACGAACCTAACCCTGAATCTTTGGTGCAGGGCAAGAGCCTTGGCCAGTATCACCAGGTATTCGTCCAGCAGGTTGACCTTCAGGCTGACCTCGGAGGACACGGGGGAGCTGTTGAAAGCACAGCATAGCCCGCCACAGGGGGCGCAAATGGATGCGTAATATTCCTGCAGCTTTTGCCTGTGCATGCCGGGCTCGAGGATGTGTGAAAAATCGCTAATCATTGAATTCCAAGTTTTCCCCCGGATGTGGAAACCCTGCAAATGGCAAGGGTTTAATAGAGGGAACAGGGCTGTCCCTGATGAAATACAAAGCTCAAACCGGATCCCTGCCCCGACAATCCCGGGTTTTGTTGTGCATGCAGCCGCCGTAAGGGCCGGGCACGCCTGCTTCCTCATCCGGGAAGGCCGGGGCTGTCAAAAGGGCGGGCGACTGCCAAATTCCTCTTGGGGGGCCTATGCTGGAGAATCTTATCCGTTTTTCCTACCCGTATCCCATATCGGCCACTTATCAGAATATCGAGAGCATCCTGTACCCCGACGAGATGCCCTATAAATACAACAGGATAATAGACCTTTACGACAGCATCCTGAAGACCCTGTCCTATTACCTGCTGGGCTATGCCGCCCATGCGGGAGAGATGGGGGCGGGGCTGAAGAACCAGCTGGACGCCACCCTGAAGAACCCCACCCCTGCCAACTGGACGAACCTGCTGGAGCACCTTCTGGAAAGCCTGAAGGGGAAGAGGGAATCCCTCGTCCAGGAGGCGGAAGCCTTCTATTACGGCCAGGGCCAGAGCCTTGCCAGGGTGAGGGACGCTGTCATGTTCATGCTCAGCGGGCCTACCCCCGCCGCCGACCTGAGCCGGGTGAGCGTGGCCCATTTCTTCAAGAGCTACAACGTTTACATCTCCCAGGCGGCCCGTCCCGATTTCGATTACGAAAAGGCAGTGGACATATTCTTTCCCGCATTCCGGGAAGTGCTTCTCAACCTCAGGTTTCTGAAGGATTACGCCCTCGTCTATGTATCCAGCATAATGGTGGAGGGAAAGAGCTTTGACCACAACCTGGAAGTGATGTCGGGCATTGCCCCGGTAAAGAAGCGCTTTGCCAGCGACACCCCCGTTAGCCAGGGAAACAGAAGGCTTTACGTCTTCCAGGTTACTGGGGAGGAGCTGAGGCCCCGGTTCACGCTGCATCCCTTCGTTGTGGTTCACCCGTGCAGCCTGCACGGCAAGGACGAGATATATTACCTGCGTTACCGCAAAGAGGACGAGCTGGACTATTACTGCTTCCAGTGCAGGGAAAGGCTGCGGCCCGAGCGGCTCCTGCTGGATTTCAGGGACGCCATGTCCGCCATCGACTCGGGAAGGAAGGGAGCGGTTACCGACGAGATCCTGGATCTATACAGGGAGGCCCTGGAAACTGTATGGCGGGACGGGGTGATAACCGGCGACGAAAGAGAAAAGCTGGAATCCCTGCGGGAGCATTTCGGGATTTCCCGGGACACAGCCGCCGCCCTGGAAGAAGACGTTAAGCGAAAGAAGGGAATTGCAGGAAGCCAGGTGAGCCTGCAGGAGCTCCGCCGCTTTGAAGAGCTGGTAAGAAGCTCCATCATAAAAGGCGCTGTTCCCAGGGGGTTGAGAGGCTACATCGAGAGGCTTGGCGACAGCTTAGGGCTTACCAGGGATTACGCCGCCCGGATAGAGTCCAGGATATGGATGGAGGAAGGTCGCCGCCTGGAAAAAGCCGGGTGCAGCGAAGCTGCCGGAAAGTATTTTGGCAACGCCAGGGCAACAGGCGAGATGAGCGCAGGCATCTTGCTGAAGATCCCCGAGTCTTCCCGCTTTGCTGCAGAAAGCCAGCCGCCGCCCCAGGGAGCAGGCTCACCCCGCAGCATACTGGAAGCCCCCAGGGAAGGCCCCCTGGGCCCTGTCCTCACCATGAGAGAGCCTGTGGTCAAGCTGACCGAGTCTGTTCCTCCCCTGGCCGATTCACCCTTCAGGCCAAAGGGTAAATCCAAGATTATCAAGGTCGGGCGGCCGGCGCAACAGGCCGCTGCCAGGGATGAAGCCGGCCCCGCCCCCGAGCTTTCCGCCGGTGATGGCCCGGAGATGCCCGGGCATGAGGAAGAGCCGGAGGAATCTCCTCCCACCATGTACCAACACGAATATGAGTTTGAAAAGGATTATTCCGGCGAAACCCTGGACGGCGGTGGCCAGGAAGAAGCCACTGACGGTTACGATTCCGGCGACGGGGAGAGGGACCTTTTTGACAGCCGGGACACGGGCTCCCTGTCGGGCGACGCCGAAGAAGACGCGTCCGGGCTGGACGGAGATATTCAGGAAGAATCCTTTGAAGAAGATTATGACGATGAAGTCCCCGTCAGCAAAGAGCCTTACCGGGGTGCGCTTTTCGACACGGGAGACTCGGGAAGCCTTGCCGGTGAGCCTTTTGAGCAGGAGCCTTCCCCGGAAGAAGAGCTCCCCTCACAGGAGGAGGAAGAGGATGGCCCCGGTGAAGATGCCGATTCTGAAAACTCATACGGGAGGTATTCCGACTCTTACTTTCCCAACGGGCTCAGGCGGGTGGAGCTGAGCATGCCCGGCTCTCCAACATCCCGCCAGGAGGAAGCCGGGCCTTCCGACAGCGGGGACGGGCTGGAAGAAGCCGTAGAATATGATGGGGATGAAGAGGAGATTGTTCCCCCGTCAACCCTGGAGATAAAGGAGATATCCCGCAAGCTCCCCCAGGCCGGTGAGCCCCCTGCCCAGGATTCCGGGCAGGTTGAGCCCGCCGGTGAGCCCGGCAGCCCGGCCGCCGATGAAGAGGAAGAAGAGGACGGCGAGGACTCGGTTCTTTCCAGGATCCCCCCCCTGGACACGGTGAGCGAAAAACGCAGGGGCATATACAAAAAGGTGATGACCTCAAAGCTGAACGCGGCCAAGCAGTACATCCAGCTGGGCAAGTTTGGCAGGGCCTGCGCCATTTTGGACGAGATCGTCAGGATCGACAGCAGGAACCTGGTGGCCCGCCTTCTCCGCAGCAAGTGCGCCATGGAGAATGGAGATTTCGAAGAAGCCCTGTCTGACCTGGATCTCATCATGAAGTTCAAGAAGGACGACATCGGCCTCATGTCCATGCACGGAAAGGCCGCCTTTGAGGGAGGCAGGCTGGACTTGGCGATGAGCGACTTCAACCACATAATTATGAAGGATCCCGCCAACATGGAGGCATTCCTGCAGAGGGGAGCAGTCTTTATCGAGCTGGGGAATTTCGACAGGGCTATCGACGATTTCCAGGTGGTCATCCGAAACCGGCCTGACGATCCCGAGGCATACGTCAACCGGGGAGCATGCTGGATGGAGAAGGACGAGTTCGAGCTGGCCCTGAAGGACTTTCAGAAGGCTTCCCGCCTGGCCCCCGACGACGCATACGCCCTTTCCCAGCAGGGCCAGGTCTATTCAGCCATGGGCGACAGCGAAAAGGCCGTCAGGATATTTGACAGGGCCATCAGGATAGACCCGGAGGAAGCGGACTATTACCTGGGCAGAAGCGCAGCCCTGTCGGCCCTGGAGCGCTTTGACGAAGCCCTGGGCGACATCCGGAAGGCGGTAGAAATGCAGCCCGACTCCCTGGAAGCCTTTTACCGGCAGGGACGGATACTGGAATTTTTGGAAAGGGACGAAGAAGCTTCCGGCAGTTACGGCACCATGATTGAAATTGAAGGAGGTGCCGCCCAGGGGCACGCCTTGAGGGGAAGGCTCCTGGCCAGCCGGGGGAGGCACGAAGAAGCCCTCTCCGACTACAACGAATCCATCGGGTATGACCCTGACAACCCCGAGACCCTTTTCTTCAGGGGAAGTGCCCTGCTGGAGCTGGACAGGCTTGATGAGGCCATAGCGGACTTTGACGAAGCCCTTTCCATCGATCCGGTGATGCCGGAGGCTCTGCTTCACAGGAGCAGGGCTTACAGAAAGAAGGGGGACATGGAGAGGGCCGCCGAGGATCACCAAAGGTACGAGGAGCTGACCGCAAGCCAGGATGAGGCTGATTGACCGCCTGATATTGACATGCCTTTTGGCATGGGTTATAATGTTGCTGAAATGCCGAAGTGGCGGAACAGGTAGACGCGACGGTCTCAAAAACCGTTGAAGGCAACTTCATGCCGGTTCGAGTCCGGCCTTCGGCACCACTTGCAAACCCCGTGGCTATCACATTCCGGCGGGGTTTTTCATTCTCCCGGGTCCACTTGTTAGATTTATCTATACTAACCTAAAAAAATCCGCAGCATTCTATTCACGGCGGAAGACTATCGTCAACCCGGAAATGAGCCCGCATTTTATTCTGCCATTTTGAAAAAGGCTATAAACGAATCGAGAAGTCTGGCAGATACCTGGCAAGCTTGTTCTCCTCACCCTGCCGTCAATTTCCGGGTGATGCCTCTGCCCCTCTCATCATGGCGGACACTTCATCAAACCCCCGCATGGTGGAGATTGCCACCGTGCTCCACAGTTGCACCGGGTTTGACTCGGTCTCATTCTGCCCGTCAGCCCCAAAGGGGACGGGAGTCATCTGGCCGCTTATCATCCTGTTTGTCCAAAGCTCCGAGTTGGAAAGGCCGCCGGGCAATTCCTGCATCCGGTGGATCTTCTCAAGGGCACCAAAAAGGCGGGCCTTAAGAGCCTTCCCTTGGGGAGCCCCTCCAAAACGCCCGATTTGTCTTTCCAGGCCCTTTGCCATCAATGCCATCTGCCACGACCATACAACCGCCCCGTGATAGGCGTTCCTGTCCAGGCTTTTCCAAAGGCTTCCGCCGGGAGAGTAAATGGAGTTGGCCACCAGCATGCCGCCCCTTTCGGAAAGGCCCAGGGGATATGGAAGCTCCACCAGGGTCAGTATCTCCTCAACCTCCCCGGCAGATGGCTCCCCCAGGAAGAGGATGAATCCCGGGTCGGAATTGATGACCTCTACCGGCTTTCCGCCACTGTCCAGGGAAAGGGCGTGGAAGCGGAGGCCCGCCTCCAGGACGGGAGGGACTTTGCCCCCATAAACAAAAGCGTCCACTGTTGTTGTATCGTCAATTTTTACCCCCAGGAGATATTCTCTCTCTGCCTTATCCAGGGTGTGTTTTTCCAGGTAGTCTTTCAGCCTTTCCCTCACCTCTGCAGGGGTTAGTATCACCTGGAAATGCCCCGCTGCCTGCTCCCATGCCTTTATCCTGGCCTGCAGCATATTGTCCGATTCCAGGCACCCCATCAATGCGGGCAGATTCTTCCTGCGGGCAAGATTGAGGAGGCCGGCCCTGGAGATAATCCCTCCCTTTATGAAAAGCCTTATGGCTTTCAGGCTTTCCGGCACCAGCACCGAGTTCACGTCCAGGGGATACCTTCCCCAGCCGAGTCCCTGGCTGGAGTCCCTCCAGTTGCCAACCGGGATGCCTTCCCTTATGGCTATGAGATCTATTGGCTGCCCGGTGGTGGAATAGGCTTCTGTTGCCTGCAGCACGTATTCAAAATTCTGAAGGATCAGCTCCATGTTCTTCCCTGCCCCGGCCCCTTTCTTTTCAAGAAATGCCTTTTTTACGGCCAGGGAAATGGAATCGTCCTCCAGGTACAGTTTCAACATTATGGGCAGCATGAAATCGTCGTCAATCATCTTGTAGTCATAAACGGTATCATCCAGCCCGGCCAGAACGCCCGCCGCACCCCGGCTGTCCCCCTTTTTCAGCAGTCTCAGATACCGGGAAGCATTTTGAATTTCCGCCTGCCCCGCCACGTCTTCCTCGTGGGCCGCCTCCCCGTTCCCCGACAACCGGTCGATGACGCTCTGCAAGCCCGCCTCGTAAAACCGGGGGGTTACCGAGTCCTTCAGAAGCATCAGGGTCATCATCGTGTCTCTGCCAAAGTAGGTCAGGTATCTCCATGAGCCCGCCAGAATCTTCTCCCTGTATGAAAGAAACCGCAGCGCCTGCAATGCCTCGTCGAAGCGTTTCCTCTTCTGCTCCTGCAGGCTTTCTCCATAGCCAAGGGCCTTTTCCGACAATATCTCTTCCTTTCGAAAGGAATGGAGCCCCCTGTAACTGACAAACATCCCGATTTCCACAAGGGCAGGCCCTCCCCCATTTGTGGAAATCTCAAGCCCGTCTCCCGCCATCCTTGCAGAAGTGCCTTCCAAGGGAGTTATGATACACTTGTATTGTTGCCTTCCATCCAGGCTTTTGGAAAGGGCGGTGAATGCCCCGCCGCCTTTTTCCAGTGCCGCAATGATCGGGCTTGTGAAGCCTGCCTCTCCAGTCCCGCGGCTTTTCAGGAACATTTCCTTCAGCCTTACCCTCCCGGCATACTCCCCGGGATAATCCAGATCCCTGATTGCCCGTATGCTGTCCATGGTGATGCGAAAAATTTGAAAATTGCCGGGGGCTACTCTCACCCTGAAGCGGGCACCATTTTCACCCCCCCTGGAGCCGGCAGGTGAAGGCCCCTCCACCATGGAGACATCCAGGCTCTCCCTGCCGGGAGTGCTGCTTCTTAGCTGCAGGGCCACCCCTGAATTGCCGCCGGGAAACGCCCCGTAAATCCGTCCGGCTTTCCCCCCCGACGTTATGACGTGAAAGCTGAAATCCGCATCCTGATAGAAAAAATGATCGGTAATCCCTTCCTTTATGGAAAAAGTCATGGCCCCGGTGCCATCCCCCGCCGCCGTGGGGGAGGCATCCGCCTGCAGAGCGGCCAGAAAGGGGAGAAATAACACCGTAATCATAAATATCAATCTCACGAAAGTTCCTCCTGAATTCCCGGTTGCCAAAATCATAACCTGTTGGCAGTAAAGGCTTTCACCCCAATCAGGTATTCGTTCCTATCCCTGAGATCCGCTCAATCCTCCTGCCCACACATTTCCTGATTACCTCCTCGCTGCCCCATATCTCCACCCTCTTTCTGGCACGGGTTACGGCAGTATATAATATCTCAAGGGTGAGAATGGGGCTGTCTTCCGGAGGCAGCACCAACAGAAGCTCGTCAAATTCAGACCCCTGGCTCTTGTGAACGGTCATGGCATAAGCAGGCTCATACGGGGGCAGGCGTCCCGGTGAAAAACTTCTGAACCGATCCCCCTCATCCCTGTCCGATTCGAAAAACACCCTCAGCGGGCCGCTTCCATCGGCAAACACGATGCCCAGGTCGCCGTTGAAAAGCATCAGGTTGTAATCGTTGGCCGTTACCAGCAGGGGCTTTCGGGGATACGTGCGGGGAAATGACGGCTCCCGGTATTCCGCCAGGATTAATTTTTCAATAATCATGTTGATCTGTTCAATCCCCCACCACCCCGAGCGGAGAGGGGAAAGCAGGCGAAAGGCGGCCAGCTTCTGGAATGCCTCGGAAACGTCCCGGGTGCCGGCATACTCACTAAAATAGCCGCCCACCCGCTTTTTGAGGGCATTGGGAAAATCCTGCCTGCCGGGAAGCTCCCGCCAGGTTACCTGGCCGCCGGTGGAATTCCTGCAATCCCTGAGCAGTTCCATCACCCCGTCCCCGCAGCCCCGCACAATCTCCCGGCTGAGCCTGCCGATGGACGTGTCCTCCCCGAAGCGGTAATTCTTCTTCAGCTCAATTACGCTGTCGGTGAGCCACCCCCCCTGCTTCACCTGTGCCGGGAACGTCTCCCCCGAGAGGGAAGAGAGCCTGGAGGCAAAGCCGCTGCTGAAGCTGTCCACATTCCGGGGGGTGCAGATGTCGCCGAACACGGAGCCCGTCTCCACCGATGCCAGCTGGTTCCTGTCGCCCAGGAGTATCAGCCGGGCGTCCCTTTTCATTGCGTCCAGAAGCTTTGCCATCAGGGGGAGATCCACCATGGAAGCCTCGTCCACCACCACCAGATCCGCCGCCAGGGGATATTCCCTGTTGTGGCGGAAATTGGGCGAGTTCACCGACGGCCCCAGCAGCCTGTGGATGGTGGAAGTCGAAAGGGGGATCTTCTCTCTTACTTCTTCAGAAACGTTCAGGGATTCCTTTTCCCTCTTAATCGATTCCTTGATGCGGCCTGCGGCTTTGCCCGTGGGCGCAGCCACGGCGATTTTCATCCGGCTGTCCTGCTCCAGCATCAGGGCAAGGATCCGGGCAACGGTGGTCGTCTTGCCCGTGCCCGGGCCTCCTGTAATGACGGTGAGCCCCCCGAGAAGGGCCGTGATTGCGGCTGCCTTCTGCCAGTCGGGCTGCAAGGATGCGCCGTTCCGGGGGAAAAGCCTGTCGATGCTGGATTTCATGTCCTGCATGTTAAGCCTTTCCGCCCTGTCCCCTTTCAAGGTGTTGATTGTATCTGCAATTCTCTCTTCGTAATGCCAGTAACGCTGAAGGTAGAGAAGGCCGTTCCTGCCAATCACAATGGGCCTGTCGCCGCAGGCCAGGCCCACGGCGGGGCTGCTTTTTAACGTGTCAAGTGAAATGCGGGAAGGCAACGAAACGCCGGGGGCACCTGCCTCCTTTGCCTTCTTTTCCATCCAGGCTCTCAGCTCCCCCAGGATTTTATCCATCACATCTATAGACAGGCAGGTGTGGCCGTCTCTTGCGGACTTGCAGAGAATTGCAGCCGCAAGAAAAAGCTCCGCCGGGTTTTCATGATGGAAGTCAGAGATGAGCCTGCCCAGGTGAACGTCAATCATCTCGAAGAATCCTGAATCCCTTACCCTCTCAAACAGCTTCTGATCCAGAGTCATATCCGCTCCTTTGGCCCAATTGTGCCCGGGAAAGATCGAGTATTTCCCTTCTCATCTCCTCCAATGCCCCTGCCGGGATCCGGTCGTGGAAAACCCCGTATTCACTGCCCATTCCCGAGCCAAGCCCCCGGACAAACAGATAAAATACGCCGCCAAAATTCTCCTGGTATCGATAGCCGCGCACCTTCAGCCGCAGGTATTGATCCAGGGCGAGGACGTAAAGGTGATACTGCAGGTCATACAGGTGGGCAGCCATGGCGGCGGGGAGCTTCTCCCTGCCGTAGTCTTCAGCCCGGGGCCCCAGGTAGTTGGTCTTCCAGTCCAGCAG
>Ga0351841_1079_pt2 | contig 10657 bp, 7 predicted proteins | sample BONcelHFGM3001E6_FD_206884 | JGI IMG/M metagenome (GOLD analysis project Ga0351841, IMG submission 206884) | Enriched cells from coal bed in the Powder River Basin, Montana, United States - BONCAT cells FGM rep1 HSBNCT.FGM.300.1.E6 ...
TCATAGAGGCCGTCAATCTCCGGGTCGATGAAAGTTCCCTAACCGGAGAAAGCCAACCGGTCGATAAAATTGCGGAGCCGGTAGCTTCACAAACAGACGATCCGCCGCTTTCCGCCATGGTCAATACAATTTTTATGGGCAGTCCGGTGGTTTACGGTCGAGGTATGGGTATTGTTGTGGCTACCGGTGCAGATAGTCGAATGGGTAAGATCGCCGGTCTTTTGACGAATACCGATAAGAATAAGACGCCCTTACAAAAACGCTTGGCCGGCCTTTCCAAGACACTTTCATTGACGGTATGCGCAATCTGTCTAATTGTGTTTTTTATGGAAGCGGCAAAAAGCGGTTTTCATTCGCCCGTTCAAATAATTGCAGCTTTTATGCTGGCCGTTTCCCTGGCGGTGGCTGCAATCCCGGAGGGGTTGGTGGTTGTTGTTACTCTGGTGCTTTCTTTAGGGATGAAGAAAATGAGCAGGGCAAAGGCGATTATCCGTCGGCTTTCCGCAGTAGAAACGCTGGGATCGGTACAGGTGATTTGTTCCGATAAAACGGGCACCTTAACCCAAAACAGAATGAGTGTCCGTCAGTTTACGGGAAATAGTCTGTTGTTGAAGGCTGTCTGCCTATGTAATGATTGTTCCGTGGAAGAGGGGATGTTACGGGGGGAACCCACAGAGCGCGCATTGCTGTGTTATGGAATAGAGAAAGGCCTTACACCGCAACAATTACGGCAGGCGTATCCCCGTTGTCATGAAACGCCTTTTGACAGCGGGCGCAAACTGATGACCACATACCACCTGAATAACAAGCGCTGTTTAAGCTATACTAAGGGTGCGCCGGAGCGTGTTTTGTCCTGTTGCGACCGGTTTATGGATGAAAAGGGTCTGGTTCGGCTGTTGACGGACACGGATCGACGGCAAATTATGGCGCAAAACGAGGCGATGGCCGATCAGGCCCTACGGGTATTGGCAGGCGCTTATGGAGAAGCCGCCAATAAAGCAGCGGCGGTAAAAAGGGGAGAAAAGGGTTTAATTTTTTTAGGATTGCTGGGATTAAGCGATCCACCGCGCCCCGAGGTCAAACTCGCGGTAAGCGAGGCGAAAGCGGCGGGCATTAAGGTCGTTATGGTAAGCGGCGACCATCCCCGCACCGCCATTGCGATAGCCGGTGAATTAGGCATTTATAATAAGGGGGATCAGGCCGTAGTCGGGGCGGAGATGGCCCAGATGAGCGATAAGGAGCTAAAACGCCGTTTAAAACGAATCAGTGTTTTCGCCCGGGTTTTACCTGAGGATAAACTGCGAATCGTTCGGCTTTGGCAGGAATTAGGACAGGTAACCGCGATGACCGGCGACGGCGTCAATGATGCGCCCGCGCTTAAAGCGGCGGATATTGGCGTGGGCATGGGTCGGTGCGGATCCGAAGTGAGCCGCCGGGCCTCGGCTCTGGTATTGGCTGACGATAATTTTGCCACCATCGTTTCGGCCGTGGCAGAAGGCCGAAGAATCTACGAAAATATACGGCGCGCTTTGCAATTTTTGCTTTCTTCCAATCTCGCAGAAGTGCTGGCAATCTTCTTTGCCTCTTTAGTGGGGATCAAGCTCTTTATGCCGATACACCTATTATGGATCAATCTGGTGACGGATTGCTTTCCCGCCATTGCTTTGGGTATGGAAGAAGGGGATCGGGATGCGATGAAAAGACCGCCACATAAGACCAAAGAGGGGGTATTTGCGGGCAAAATGGGTTTTGATATCATCTGGCAAGGGATAATAATGGCGTTCTTGGTTTTGGTTTCTTATTCTTTGGCGGCTCCCGCCGGAACGCTCACCGCGACCAGCATGGCATTTATAACCCTAATTACCGCCGAATTAGCCCAAGCGTTCAATATGCGTAACCGCATAGGCTCTATCTTTGCGCTCAAAGTGCATAATCACTATCTGCTGGCGGCAACCATGGGGGCAATCGGACTAAATCTGTTTTTGCTCTATATCCCGGCATTCAGTACCCTTTTTCAACTTACCGCACTGACGATGCCCCAGCTGAGTGTTGGCATGGGCTTAGGTTTTCTCATGATTCCTTTGGTAGAAGCGGGCAAATATTTTAGAAGAATAACGGAAGGAACCGGAAATAATCATCAGGGGGAAAGAAGGTTACGCCTTTTTGCAGGGAAAACTATCTCTATGGAGAAGTATAAAAAATAATAGAATGAACAAATATTAATAAAGTTATTGTTGTTTTACGGGTGGCATATGAAGGATAAGGCTAAAAAATTAGATCTTTCTGTTTTTGCACCAAGCGAAAACCTATCGATACCGAATCTCCTCTCCTTAATTCGGTTGTTGATGATACCGCTCATCCTTTGGCTCTATTTAACCAGGCAGCCTTGGCTGGCTGTACTCATGGTGGGTGTTTCGGCGCTTACTGATGCGGTGGACGGTTATATCGCCCGTCATTACAATCAGATAACGCCGCTTGGAAAAGTTCTTGATCCCTTGGCCGATAAACTGACGCAGTTCTGCCTTGGCGTATGTTTGGTCAGCGAATTCCCGGTGATTATCCCTCTGGTTGCGGTTCTTGTGATTAAGGAATTGATGATGCTTGGCTGGGGTTTGCGCTTGCTCCGCGTGGGCCAACCGCCCTTTTCTGCCCGGTGGTGGGGTAAGGCTTCTACCACGGCCTTCTATGCAGGGATCATTATTATCATGCTTTTTTCCGATCACCTGGGTTCCGCGGGACGCAATATTATTTTTTCTGTGATTACCGTGTTTATGCTCTATTCCATGCTTCGCTATTGGCATTTATTCCGGGAAAAGATCAAGGAAGCTTCATAGTATATATTAAAGGCTGCTTTCTTTGGAAGCGTGGATTACCCGCAGTCTTGACTGCGGGTTTGTTAAATAAAAGCATTGCTTTTGGAGAAGAATAATTGTGGAAGCGCCATATACCGCCAATGCCATCCCACATATTGATCAAGGTGTGCTCTGGTACAGTTTTCCTGCGCTTGACGCCTATAAGGATTGCCTGTGCCACGGGTTTTCAAGCCGTATCGGCGGGGTAAGCGAGGATGGCTTCGCTTCGCTTAATCTTGGCACTGGCCGGGGAGATGCACCGGAGCGGGAAATCACGGTTTCATAGACTTTGTTGCCAAAATAATCCCTGGCTTCGTCGGCCACCTGGGACGAGAGATTGGTCCGCGCGTCGAACATGGTCAGAACCACGCCCTCTATTTTTAATTCCGGATTCAAGTTGCTGCGGATCAACTCGTAGGTCGAAAGAAGCTGGGTCAACCCTTCCAGTGCGTAATATTCGCATTGCAGCGGGACCAACAAACTGTCCGCAGCCGCCAGGGCATTGATCGTTAGTAGACCCAAGGAAGGCGGGCAATCAATAAGAATAAAATCATAAAAAGGTTTATGGGGCCGCAAATTACGGCGTAATTTGTTTTCCCGGGAAATAGCCGAAACCAGTTCCACCTCGGCTCCGGCCAATTGGATCGTTGCCGGAATCAGATCCAGATTGCGGTATTCCGTATGCTGTACGACCACCTCAAACGGCGCGCCGTTGATCAACAAATCATACACGCAATGCTTTACCTTTCTTCGGTCCACACCAATCCCGCTACTGGCATTGCCCTGGGGGTCCAGATCTACCAATAAGGTCTGTTTTCCACGCAGGCCCAATGCGGCGGCCAAATTAATGGCTGTCGTGGTCTTCGCCACCCCGCCTTTTTGGTTTACGATAGCAATTATTTTTCCCATAGGTTTACCTCATATGTTTTATTTATCCGGTCTTTTTCTCACCAACGCAAATACGGTTATATTTCATAATGAACTTGCGTTTTCTCTTTCGAAAAGGGCGTTGCCCCCATATTCTCTTTAATTTCTCGAAGTTGGTCTGAATATCCTTCATGTTTCACGTGAAACAATTTTATAACGGGCGTTTGACCGGTGTCCCCGGTCTCCGGGGATATTTGTCTGGGGTCGGGGCTGTTTTGCGGAGAATGACAACGCTCCGTTTCTCCCGGCTGAACGGCAAGGTATAATAACGCGTCTCTTCCACTACCCCTCCGAGAAGATCAAGCGCTCCGGCTGCTTTTTCCGTTTCTTCCCGGGGGCACGGGCCTTTCATGGCAAAAAACACACCGTTTGGCGCCAGTAACGGCAGTGCGTACTCCGCTAATACCGACAGTTCCGAGACGGCGCGGGCGGTTACCGCGGAAAAGCTACCGCGTAAGTCGGGCCGCCGGCCCGCATCCTCGGCCCGGCAGGAAAAAACCGCTAAATCAACAATGCCCAAGGCGGCAGCGCATTCTTCTAAAAATTCCGCCTTCTTTCGGGACGATTCAATAAGGGTGACGTAAAGTTCCGGCCGGGCTGCCGCTAAAATTAGCCCAGGAAATCCGCCGCCGCTGCCAATATCCGCCACAGTGTCGCCCGCGTTTATTAGCGGCGCGATTGCCTCGCCGGCAAGCAGGCAATCGAGATAATGCTTGTCCGTAGCCGCGTCTTCGTTGGTAATCGCAGTAAGATTAAAGCGGGTATTGGCCTCGAGTAGTCGTTGCCAATGGAGGGCAAGCGCCTTCGTAAGGGTCTCGTCCAAGGACAGGCCTGCTGTTTGCGCCCCTGTTATGAGTTTTTGCCGGAATCCGTTCACGTTTGTCCCCTTCGGTTCATGTTCTTCAAGTCTGTCTTGCCCACAGCAGGAGGGCTATCCTTTATCCGGGTATTTGCGGATTCCCGGCACTGGTGTATAATCGAATTGTCTAATATTGAGGGGGTGGTCCTATGGAAATTGTATCTTTAAAGAAAGCGGATCTTGCACGGGCGCTGACTTTGGTCTGGGCGGTGTTTCGTGAATTTGAGGCGCCGGATTACGCCGAGCAAGGCATCGCAGAATTCCGGAAGTTTATTGCCTATGATGCTATCGCCAAGAAATTTGACCGGGGCGAATTGTTGTTTTGGGGGTGCTTTGACCAGGCCGTATTGACCGGAGTCGTTGCCGTAAGAGACCTCAGTCATGTCTGTCTTTTGTTTGTAAAAAAAGAATATCACCGCCAAGGTATTGCCCGCGCGCTCCTTGAAACGGTTGAAGCTTGGTGTAAAACGCAAGCTCAAGTGAACCAAATCACCGTGAACGCCTCCCCCTACGCGGTGGAAGCGTATCGTCGTCTTGGCTTCTCCCCCATTGACAATGAGCGGGAAATGAACGGGATTCGCTTTACCCCGATGGTTCGTCGTTTATAGGCGTCTACTGTTTCTGGATTATGAAAAGTTAACCCTGTCTCCTGCTCCGTAAATGGACTAAAAGCACGTTGATGTCTGCCGGGGAAACGCCGCTGATCCTGGCGGCTTGGCCTACGGATGCGGGGCGGAGACGCGTTAGCTTCTGGGCCGCTTCCACGGAAATGCCGCGAAGCGCCATAAAGTCCACGTCCATCGGGATGCGTTTTTCTTCCAGTTGGCGAAAGCGCGCGACTTGTTCTTCCTGCTTTCTTAAATAACCGTCATATTTGAGGCTGATTTCCACCTGTTCGCTTGTCTGCAAATCCAAGGGCGCGGTCGGGGGAAAGACGCGGATGATTCGCGCATAATCCATTTTCGGCCGTTGGAGTAAAGCCGCCAATGATGTCCCGCGCGCTGCTTCGATACCGAGAGTCGTCATTTCTTCCGGATTAGGGCGTGTGGTTCGGAATCTTTCAGTTTCCTGCTCCACCGCCGCCTTCTTAGCGGCATAACGGGCAGCTCGCTCAGAAGAAATTAAGCCGTATAAGAGGCCTTTTTCCGTCAACCGCAGGTCGGCGTTGTCCTGGCGTAAGAGCAGCCGATACTCGGATCTGGACGTGAACAGGCGATACGGCTCGTCCGCACCCTTGGTGATCAGGTCGTCCGCCAGCACGCCGATATAGGCTTCTGCCCGGTCAAGAAGGAGCGGGGGGAGCTTGCGGGCAACCGCCGCGGCATTGACCCCCGCGAGTAGTCCTTGGGCTGCCGCTTCCTCGTAACCGCTCGTACCATTGATCTGCCCGGCGCAATACAGCCCGCTGATTTGCTTGTGTTCCATGGTTGCTTGAAGCTCTCTGGGGTCAAAGCAGTCGTATTCGATGGCATAAGCAGGGCGGATGATTCGGCAGTGTTCCAAGCCGGGAATAGTGCGGAGAAAAGCCGATTGGACTTCTTCGGGCAGCGAAGAACTCATTCCCTGCACATAGTATTCGTTTCCCGCTTCCCCTTCGGGTTCCAAAAACAGCTGGTGGCTGTCTCTGTCGGCAAAACGAACGACTTTATCCTCGATGCTGGGGCAATAGCGGGGGCCGACGCCTTTAATCCGCCCGGAAAAAAGAGGTGCCCGGTGCAAATTGGCGCGGATGATCTCATGGGTCTTGGCATTGGTATGAGAAAGCCAACAGGGGATGGACGGCCGCTGATATTGTCCGGGTTCGCTCATAAAAGAAAAGCATAATCCTTGGTCGCCATCCTGACGGACAGTACGGGAAAAATCGATACTGCGCGCATCTATTCTGGCCGGAGTACCGGTTTTAAAACGGGCCAAAGGCAGACCCAAGCCTTGCAGAAATTCGGAAAGCCCCCGGGAAGGGGGAAATCCGGTAGGGCCGGAGCTTTGCTCATATTCGCCGATGATGATTTTTCCATTAAGGTACGTGCCGGTACAGAGGATGACTGCGGGGGCGAGAAAAACCGCGCCCGAAGCGGTAACGCAGCCGCGCACCCTTTTGTTTTCAATCAACAGGGAAACGATTTCTCCCTGGCGGATATCCAGCCCGTCCGTGCTTTCCAATAAGCGCCGCATCATCGCCTGATACAGTGGTTTGTCGATCTGGGCACGTAAAGCGCGTACCGCCGGTCCACGGGCAGTATTGAGCATGCGGATCTGGATTAAACTTCTGTCCGTTACTTCCGCCATAGCGCCGCCCAGCGCGTCTATTTCCCGGACCAACACGCTTTTGGCCGGACTGCCGATGGAGGGGTTGCAATTGGCCATCGCAATCGCTTCCAGACTCATGGTCGCGAGCAGGGTTCGCGCACCCGCGCGCGCGCTGGCAAATGCAGCCTCGCAGCCGGCATGGCCGCCCCCGACCACTACCACGTCGTAACTACCAGCGATATATTGATTCTCTTCCCGCGGGTTAACCGGTTTTTTTTCCATATAATACGCTTCCTTTAATTTAAGGCATTTCGCCTATTTCCCCAGACAAAAGCGGCTAAATATCTCTTTTAAAACCTCTTCGGAGATAACGGTGCCGGTAATTTCCCCCAAGGCAAAACAGGCGTTCTCTATATCGATCCCGGCAAAATCTACCGGTAATTCCTCGTCTAAAGCGGACGCAGCGGCGGTCAAATGCGCCTTCGCCCGTTGTAAGGCTTGGATATGGCGCAAATTATTAAGCAGCGGCGACGCCGCTTCCGCATCCAGGGACGCGCCGCATAATTTGACGATGCTTTCTTTCAATTCAGCCAGGCCTTCTTGGGTCTTCGCGCTGATCATGCATACCGGCGCCGCGCCGTTGATTTCGGCCAAGTGCGCGTTCAACACCGCGGAAGGGGCGACATCTTTCTTATTGAGAATAATTATCCTTTTGCGTTCCTGCGTGCTTGCCAACAGCTCCCGGCTTTGCTGATTCGGCGGTTCTTTAGCATCGATGACCAATAAAAGCAGCTGCGCCTGTTGGGCTGCGGTATATGCGCGCGCTATACCCTGCTTTTCCGCCTCGTCGGCAGCGTTGTTCGGCCTGAGTCCGGCGGTATCGCAAAGACAAATCGGGAGGCCCGCCATATCGAGCGATTCCTCAATCAGATCCCGGGTAGTGCCCGGTTGGCTGGTAACGATCGCGCGTTCACGGCTTAGAAGGGCGTTCATTAAACTTGATTTACCGGCATTAACCGCGCCCAATAAAGCGGTGCGTACCCCTTCCCGGTATGTGAGACCAAGGTCGGCGTTATCCAGTAGCGCATCGATCCGCTCCGCCTCAATCCCGAGCAAATCGGCCAATTCCCGGTTCTCCGGCGCATCCACGTCATCGGGAAAGTCGACGCCCACGGTAATCAAGGCTAAAATATGGCGTAAGCCCTCTTCGATTGCCACAACTTTTTGCGAAAGAACGCCGGATAATTGACGCTCCGCCATTGCCGCCGCCAGAGGTGTTTTCGCCTCGATCAGATCACAGACCGCCTCTGCCTGGGCTAAATCCAACCGTCCGTTAAGAAAAGCCCTTAAGGTAAACTCTCCGGGTGTTGCCAGGCGGGCGCCGCTTTTTAAAACCAGTACCAGTATTTCTTGTAAGAGGCGGGGACTGCCATGACATTGAAGTTCGCAGATATCCTCTCCCGTGTAGGAATGCGGGCCGGGCATATAGACGGCTAGCGCCTGATCGAGGCTTTTATCTTCCGACTCCTCTTCGCCTGCAAGCGCGTCTTCCGTATGCACGGTCATATCTATCGTCTGTCTCGGCTCAAAGATATCCCCAAAAACCATATACCTGGGGATTAATGTTCTCTGCCCTCCCCGTGGGCGGAAAATCCGGTCGAGAATATCGCGGGCTTTTGGCCCGCTAATGCGGATAATGCCGATGCCGCCTTTCCCGATAGGGGTTGCGATAGCTGCGATAGTGTCTGTGTCAATGTTCATTTTTTCCTGACTTTCTTCTCCCTCTCCATAATAAGCGAAGGGGCGGCCCCGGTGAGCCGCCCCATCGGCGTCTTAGTTTGCCTTGATTTGATTGAAGCCATGTTGCCTAGTCGGGAAAACCTACTCGTTGATGTCATGCTCTATGATGACATGGGGAAGCGGTTCTCCTATGCGGTGAGCCGGCGGCGCGCTATGCCCGTGATTATTTCTTTTGCCGCCATGATGCCGGGAGGTCACGACCACTCGACGATATGGTTCCTCGCCGTGGCTGGTCGTTTCCACGCGTTTATCGTTTTGCAACGCAATATGCACAATACGCCGTTCATGGGGGTTCATCGGTTCCAGTTCCACGCGCCGGCCTGACTTGACCGCTTTATCCGCCATTCTGTGGGCCAATGCGGAAAGGGTCTGTTCACGGCTTTCCCGATAGCCTTCCACATCAAGAACCACACGAACATGATCGTTGCGGTGGCGGTTCACTGCCAGATTAACCAGATACTGAATCGCATTCAGGGTCTCGCCTCGTCTACCGATGAGCAGGCCTAGTTTTTCTCCTTTAAGGATAATCCAAAGGATTCCTTCCTTTATCTGCGTATGATATTCCGGCATTACCCCCATTTGAGAAAAAATCGGTTCCGTAAAAGCGCGGACTACCTCAAATATCCCTTGCGCCATCTCGCCATCTTTGATCATCGTGGCATGGGATTCGCGTCTGTTTTCCGTCTCTGCTTTCTCGCCCGTATAGATATGGGCTGACGGGTTCCGGCTCTTTTCGGCGTCTTTTCTTTGCTGGCAGAACGCTTCTTGACCGACAGCAGCAGCGCCTTTTTTAGGATCGACGACAATGATCGGTTTAATCTCTATCTGCGGCGGCGGGTTTTTTTTCACCCGGAGTTCTTTAATGTTCCTCTTTTGACCAAAGGTGGTAGCCGGCGCTTTTTTTTGATTTTCCTTCTCTTCCACGGTGATTCGCACCCTGGCGTCCTTTTGTCCAAATCCGAAAAGCCCTTTTCCGCCAAGTTCCAATATTTCTATTTCGACATTCTCAATGGTTGTGCCAGCTAAAGCGCAAGCTAGATCAATCGCTTCATCCACAGTTTTTCCACTGGCCTCATAAGATTTTGCCATTAATTTAACCTCCTTGGGCCTATGATTTAGGCAAACGCTGTTAAACCCGAGAAATAAGCAACGTTTGCCTAAGCTTAATCTGTTTCTTTATCCGATTTTTTTGTGTCCGATGAGGGCTCCGCAGACTCTTGGTCCGTTTCGCTTTCGGCTCCTTTTTGTTCCGTCATATTATTCGCTTTTTTATTCTTTCTGTTGGAAAGGCCGAACAACTCGCCGATACTGGCCGGCGTCTGCGGCAGGTTTTGGGTGGACTTAAATTCCTGACGGAGAGCATCTATGCTCTTTTCCTGCCCCTTCTTATTAAAAACCAATTCAACGATTTCCAGATCCGCTGAATAAGGATGCAGTTTCATCCTCTTTTTCTGGATGGAGTAACCGTTCTCCCGCAGCCAGTTATGGAAGCTTTTTTCCGGATCGTTTTCGTCCCCGGACTCATCCTCTGCGTTCTCATCCGCATCTTCCTCCGCTTCTTCTTCCTTGGAGTAAGCGGGTTTAGTCTCCTTACGTGACTTGTCTTTCCGTGACGCTGCTTTGGCCGCCGCGTGTTTTGCGCGTTTCTCTTCCTCTTCCGCTGCACGTTGCAGGCGCTTCTCTTCTATCTCGGCTCTGTCCTTTTTGTTCCATCTACGCAAGATGGGGTACATGATCGCCGCGCCAATCAGACTGTAAAAAATCCAATAAAAAGCCATCAGCACAGGGAAGCTGCGCACGAAGAAGAAAAACATGATCGGAAACGCAATCAGCATGATCCGTTGCGTTCGATCCTGCAAGTTAGGGGTGGTTACTAATTGTTGAAGGAATGTTGCCGCGCCGGCAACAAGCGGTAATATCATCGGATATGCCGCATCTTTAACCGCTAGGGCAAGATTATCCCAGAACCAGA
>Ga0351841_1115_pt1 | contig 10391 bp, 9 predicted proteins | sample BONcelHFGM3001E6_FD_206884 | JGI IMG/M metagenome (GOLD analysis project Ga0351841, IMG submission 206884) | Enriched cells from coal bed in the Powder River Basin, Montana, United States - BONCAT cells FGM rep1 HSBNCT.FGM.300.1.E6 ...
TTTCCTCGTCCAGTCCAACCGTGCTCACGCAGTACCCCGTGGCCCAAAAGTGCAGCCCGGTCAGTCGGCGCTCGCCAAGCAGGCTGCGGTGGATGCGAACCGCACTCTTACCTTTCAAAAATCCGATCACCTGCGAAACGCTGTACTTCGGCGGGATGCTCAGGCACACGTGGATGTGGTCGGGCATGGCGTGCCCTTCCAATACTTCCACGCCTTTTTGCTTGCACAACTCCTGCAAGATCGTGCCGATTTGCCGCCGAAGCTTCCCGTACAGCGCCTTCTTCCGGTATTTGGGGACGAACACCACGTGGTATTTACAGTCCCACCTCACATGCGCTAAGCTTTCCCAGTCATGCACAGGCTCTTCCTCCGCTTGCTCCAAACGGAGCTCTCCCTGGAGGAGGAGCCTATCTTTTTGTCAACCCCGGATCGGTAGAACCTTTTTGGGTCCACGGCCAGAGGCCGTGGTTTACTGGTTTTAATTAGTATCGTAGGGCGCCCAGTGGCCCAAAACACCTCACCCATAAAGCCGAAGCAAGCTTCGGGGTATCAGACCCAGAGGGAATGAATGAATAAGTCCATGTTCCGGCCACGAGTCGCCATAGTCTTGGGAAACAGCTTCGCGGTGAGGAATACGCTTTTCACGCAGGTATTCAACGAGTTAATGTCAAGGCCCGACCTGGATATCGCCGTGCTCACGCCCTCGCAGGCTGACCAAAAGACTATCCAAGCCTCCGGCGCTGACCACATATCCTGGTATTTGCTGCCCAGGCCGATCCCCGCGGCCGGTTTCAACTATGGCGGGGTCTTGGCCACGGCGGCGCGGCTAAGCCAGCGCCTGTGCATGCGTCCGTTTCTGAAGATCGCCGGTTTCGGCAATCTCGTTTATCGGTTTAATGAGTTGCAGGGTTTCATAACTCACCAGCAAAAAAAAAGCTACTCCGCTGCTCGCAAAGTACGCGAGGCGCAGGCCGGTAATTATTTGGATGAAAAGTTAGGCAGGCCTTTTCCGGGGAGCGATTGGTTTTTCCATTTGTTATATGATTTTTATTACGCAACTTGGTATGGCGAGCCTCCGGTGGAGGCTTTTTTCGACAGCTTTCGCCCCCATCTGGTTGTTATTAATCCTGTGCAAGTAGAATGTGTCCGTCCATACAATACCGCGGCCAGGCGGAGACGGATACCCTTGCTGGGGGTGGTGGGAAGTTGGGACCAACCTACCACCAAGGGGCCAATCTGCCCTCAGCTCAGAAAAGTTGCCGTCCAAAGTGAGAACATGTCCCGGGAGCTTCAGGCTTATCATGGCTTCCGCAAGGATGATATTGTCGTCACCGGCTGGCCGCAGATGGATTTTTATAAATTGCCGGGCGTGCTGAAGGCCCGCGATGATTTCCTGCGAGAACTCGGGTTGTCCGGCGAATCCCATTATCTTCTATTTGGGGGCTATAGCGCCCGCCTTGGGGCCCACGAGCCCTCGATAGCCTCGCATTTGGCCAGCTTCGTCGCACGGCAGGGCATTATAAAAGATTTAAGTTTGGTCATCAGGCCTCACCCCAAAGACAGCGCATATGCCGAGCGTTTCGGCAAGTTGCACCAGCCGCCCAGGGTGATTGTCCTTCAGCCAGAATGGGGGCGCCTGGATTTTTTGGCAAACTTGCTTTATCATGGCGACATGCTTATATCAACCGGTGGCACGATAAGTCTCGATGCCATTGCTTTGAATACCAGCGTGATCAATTTGGCCTTTGATGGCGATGCTGAACTGCCAGAGATGGAAAGCGTCGGACGGCTCTTTCATTCAGAGCATTATGCATCCGTGGTCGCAACCGGCGGGGTGAAACTGGTCGAAAGCTTTTCACAGCTTGACGATGCCGTGACTAATTACCTGCGTTATCCCGATAATGATGTCGAGGGGCGCCAGCGTTGCATCCAGGCGCACTTGCATCCACTGGATGGGGCTTCTTCTCGACGGCTGGTCGATCTAATCGCCAGCGAAACCTGGATCGCGGCCGAAAATAGTAATTTACCCGCAGCATAAAGTTGCCAAGCGCTGAAATTCCTACCCCCGCGACAAGCCCCGGGGAATCACAAGCTCAAGTAATACATGTTGCCGGGGGGGCAGGCTGGCCTGACCGGGCATCAGTCCTCCTCCTTGGGTATCTCCGCTCGCTTTTTGCGGAACCAAGGGATGAGGGGAGAGACTAAAAGCAGCAGCGCGATTATCAGGGAGGCGGCGGCCAGGGGGCGGGTGAAGAAAATGCTGAAATCCCCCTGGGACATTATCAACGACTTGCGCAGGTTGTTCTCCATCATTGGTCCCAGCACGAAAGCCAGCACCAAGGGCGCGCCCTCGTACTCGAACTTCTTCATCAAATAGCCGATGATGCCAAAGATCAACATGACATAGATATCAAAGACCGTGTTATTGACGCTGTAAACGCCCACCAGGCAGAAGAGGAGGATCAGGGGGAACAAAATCTTGTAGGGCACCTTGAGTATCTGCACCCAGATGCTTATCAGGGGCAGGTTGAGAATCAGGAGCATGAAATTGCCGACGTACATGCTGACGATGACCCCCCAAAACAAATCGGGGTGCTGTTTCATCATCAGGGGGCCCGGGGTCACCCCGTGGATCATGAAGGCCCCCAGCAGCATGGCCATGATAACGTTGGGGGGGATGCCCAGGGTCATGAGCGGGATGAAGGCCCCGCCCGTGGCGGCGTTGTTGGCCGCCTCGGGCCCGGCCACGCCCTCGATGGCCCCCTTGCCGAAGCGCTCGGGGTGCCTGGACAGCCTTTTTTCGAGGGCGTAGGACACGAACGAAGAGATAACCGATCCCCCGCCGGGAAGCACGCCCAGGAAAAACCCCAGGATGGATCCCCGGGCGATGGGACCGGTGCTGGCCTTCCAGTCCTTGCGCGTGGGCATGAGGCCCTTGATGTCGGTCTTTAAAATCTCCCGGCGCACGACCTGCTCGATATTGAGCAGCACCTCCGACACCCCAAAGACGCCCATGACTATGGGCACCAGGCCCACCCCGTCCAAAAGCTCCATCTGGTTGAAGGTGAAACGCGGGAGCGCGCTCATGGAGTCCAGGCCCACCAGGCCCAGGACCAGGCCGAATCCGGCCATGATGAGGGCCTTGGGCATGGAGCCGTGGGCCAGGTAGATGAGGATGGTCAGCCCCAGGACCATCAGGGTGAAATATTCCGGCGGTCCGAACTTGAGGGCGAAGCTGGCCAGCGGGGGCGCCACCAGCATCAGGCCCAGCACGGCGATGGTACCCGCGATAAACGAGCCGAAGGCGGCGATGCCCAGGGCCGGACCCGCCCGGCCCTGGCGGGCCATCTGGTAGCCGTCCAGGCAGGTGACCACCGAGGCCGCCTCGCCGGGTATGTTGACCAGGATGGAGGTGGTGGACCCGCCATACATGGCTCCGTAATAAATGCCGGCCAGCATGATGATGGCGGCTTCGGGCGTGGCCTTGAAGGTGGAAGGCAGGAGCAGGGACATGGCGCCCACCGGGCCGATGCCGGGCAACACGCCGATCAGGGTGCCCACAAACACCCCTATGAAGCAGTACATCAGGTTCTCGGGCTGGAGGGCCACCGAGAAGCCGATTCCCAGATAGTTTAAGAGGTCCATGTCGGGTCAACCTCCCAACAAGCCCAGGGGGAGCTGGCACTGCAACCAGAGCCGAAACACGCCATAGGCGGCCAAGGTGCTCACCACCGCCCCCAGAATGGCCATGGACCAGCGTTGCGGCTCCACCGCCTTGAATAGAAAGATCATCAGCAGGGTGGTGGCCAGGATGAACCCCAGGGGGTTGAGCAGGTAGGTATAGGTGAAAAGCGCGGCCATGACGGCGATTATCTTTTTAAAGGAGGTGCCGGCCCAAAGGGCCTTCATATCTCCGCGGACGGCCTTTTCCCTGGCGGCCTGGATCAAGACGATGCCCGAGAGGCCGGCCATGATGACGCCCACCCAGAAGAACATGAAGCCGCCTCCGGGGTTGGTGAGGCTGCCGAGCCCCAGGTCGTGACCGCCCAGGCAAATCCCGAGGCTGATGGCCATCCAGAAAAGGGAGCTGAATATGTCGGCTGTCCTCACCTCGACCTCCATGGCGGCTCGCCGCCGTCCCGGCAGCAAGCGCCGCGTGAAGGCGTGGCCATTTCAGGACGCCCGGTTCTGGTACGCGCCGGCGAGCCAGCCGGCCAAGGCTGGTTCGCCGGCGCGGGCAGGGGCGTCAAATGGCTGCTGCTACTGCTTCTTCAGGCCCAGGATTTCGGCGTTCTGCTTTTCTTCCAGGAACATCTCGCCGGCGGACCCGGCGTAGTCCTTGGAGTTCTTATAGGCAGGCACCATGTAGAAGTCGTTCAGTATCTTCTGGAAGGCAGGCTCGTCCATGGCCTTCTTGAAGGCGTCGTGCAGGATGGCCACCACCTTGGGGTCCATGCCCTTGGGCCCGGCGATGCCAAAGGGCGAGGAGGCCACGATGTCAAAGCCCAGCTCCTTCAGGGTGGGGACCTCGGGCCATTTCTTGCTGCGCTCCTCGGTCCAGATGGCCAGGAGGCGCAGGTCGCCCGATTCAACCTGGGGCGCCCAGCCGGAGGTCTCGGCCCCGACCATGACGTGGCCGCCCATGGTGGCGGATATGACCTCGATGCCGCCCTTCTGGGGGACGTGGATCCAACTGATGCCTTCTTTTTTAGCCAGCTTTTCCATGGTGACGTGCTGCATGACGCCCACCCCCGGAGTGGCGTAGGTCACCTTGCCCGGGTTGGCCTTGGCATAGTCCAGAAGCTCCCGCAGGGTCTTCCAGGGGGCGTCCTGCTTGACCACGATGCCGTAGGTGTAGCCGGTGAGCTGGATGATCCAGGTGAAATCCTTGAGGGGATCCCAGGTGGCCTTGATGGTGTGGGGCAGGCGGAACACGCCCATGGGAATCTGGGACAGGGTGTAGCCGTCGGGCTTGGCCGTGGCCACCATGGTGGCCGGGCCCACCGTGCCGCCGCCGCCGGGCTTGTTCTCCACCACCACCGGCTGGCCCAGGTGTTTGTTCGCGTTTTCCGCCAGAACCCGCATGCAGGTGTCGGTCGATCCGCCGGCGGCCCAGGGCACGATCAGGGTAATGGGCTTGCTGGGAAAGTCGGCCGCGGCGGCGGAAAGCGCTCCTCCGGCGCAAAGCATCATGGCCACTAGCCATAGGGTTGTCTTCGCTGCTTTTCTAGCCACGCTACACCTCCTTGCTTTGGGTTCCGTTTTGGCGATGGGTTAGTAAAAAGGGCTGCCTTTCACCCGGCGGTTTCAACAAACTCAGGCGCGGCCCAGGGGCTTCAGGCCCAGAATCGCCCTGGCCTCCTCCGGCGTGGCCGGCTCCTTGCCCAGCTCCCGGGCGATGCGCACCACCCGCGCCACCAGTTGAGCGTTGGTGGCCAGCTCCCCTTTGCGGTAGTAGATATTGTCTTCCAGACCCACCCTGATGCAGCCGCCCAGCACCATGGCCATGGTGGCCAAGGGAAGCTGGGCCGTGCCCACGGCGGTGCAGTTGAAATAGGCGTCGGCGGGCAGGAAGTCGTGCAGCAGGGTGAGAATCTTGGGGGTGGCGTCGCAGGCCCCCTGGTAGCGCATGCCCAGCACCAGGTTGATGTAATAGGGCTTTTCCACCAGGCCCTTTTCGATGACCGCGCTTACCTCGCGGAACATGGCCAGGTTGTAGACCTCCATCTCCGGCTTGACGCCCAGCTCCCGCATGCGGCCGATGTAGGTTTCAATCTCCTGGGGCATGTTGGACCAGGGAATCCCGGCGTACTTGCCGGAGATGCGCATCATGCTGCCCATGTTCAGCGAGGCCATCTCCGGGGTGGCCTTGAGGCATTCGATGCGCTGCTCCTGGCTGAGGTTGGGCCCGCCGCCGGTGCTGTACTGGATAATCAAGCCGCACTTTTGCCGGATGCCGTCGCGGATCTGGCGGAATATCTCGGGGTCGGAGGTGTTCTCCCCGCTGTGGTCGCGGGCGTGGACGTGCACGATGGCCGCCCCCTCGTTGTAGCAGGCATAGGCGGAGTCGACGATCTCCGCGGGCTGCTCGGGCACGTTGGGGTTCATGGACTTGTTCACCAGGGCGCCGGTTTGGGCCACGGTGATGATGATTTTGTCAGAAGGAAGCTGCAGCGGCATGGCTTTCATCCTTTTTGGGGCGTGATGAGAAAATCAACGGCCTTGATGACGTTCAGCAGCTTGTCGTCCCTCTCCTTCAAAACCTCTTCGTATTCTTTATCGCTGTAGTCGTAAAATCCCTTGCCGGTCTTGACCCCCAGGTGCCCCTTTTCCACCAGCTCGAAAAGGCTCTTGGGCCGGTTGTCCAGGGGCGCCTCGATAAAGCCAGGGTTCTCCAGGTTGCGCGCGCTGAGATCCAGGCCGGTGAAGTCGTAGCGCTGCACCAGGCCCAGCACCATCATGCGGGGCGCCAGGCTGGCCTTGACCGCCAGGTCCAGTTGGTCGGCGGTGATGTAGCCGTTGTCCAGAAGGAAAAAGGTTTCCCGGCCCAGGATCCGCAGCATGCGGTTGATGGCGAAACCCGGCACGTATTTCTGCATCACGATGGGCACCTTGCCGATGCGGCGCAGAAGCTCCACCGTTATCTCCACGGTTTCGTCGCTGCTCTGGGGGCCGCGCACCACCTCCACCAGGGGCATGATCTGCGGGGGGGCGAACCAGTGGGCGATCACGCTGCGGCTCTGGCGTCTTTCCGGAGTGACCTGGAAGATATTGAGAAAGGAAGTGTTGCTGGCGAAGATGGCCTCGGCCTTACAAAGGGCGTCCAGTTTTTGAAACAGCTCGCCCTTGATCTCCAGGTTTTCCACGATGCACTCGATGACCAGGTCCGCGCCGCTGACCGCGCTTTCCAGGTCGGTGGTATAAGTCAGCCGTTCCAGGACCTGTTCCACCGCGGCCGGCGGCAGCACCTGGTGCTCCACGAAGGTCTCCAGGCTGGTTTTCACCACCTTGGCGGCCCGGACATGCTCCTCCGGCGCCATGCTCCATACGCTCACCGGGTATCCCTGCTGGGCGAACATCTGGGCTATGCCCGGCCCCATGGTGCCGGAACCAAGGACCACCACCTTGCCGATGTCATCCAGTCTCATTTTGTTTGCTCCAGGTGTTGAGGAGATAAGGCCGATCGCCTGCCGCTCCCGAAAAGGTGGCCAGCGGCAGCAACAGCCGGGATTATTTTATCCAGGATGCCTGGCTGTAAACGTTTGCAGTTTCTCATCGCGCAAGTCCCAATCCGGCGCTGGTGGTTACAGGCCCCCTACTGGCCCCGCACGGCGCAGGTCGAATCCCGGATGATTACCTCAGAAGGAATGACCACGTGCCTCTCCGGGCACGAGCCGTTTTCGATCAACTGAATCAACATCTGGGCCACGGTCCGCCCAATCTTGATTACGTCGATTTTCACGGTGGTCAGCGGCGGTTGAAACAAATCCAGGATGTCCGACGAGCCGATGGCCACCACCGAGATATCCTCGGGTATCTTCAGGCCGCGCAGATTGATTTGGCGCAAGGCGCCCGGGGTGATGGTGTCGTTGATGCAGATCACGCAGGTGGGCGGATCGGGCAAGTCCAGGAGCCGCCCCATCAGGCGGAAGCCGTCGGTCTTGGAAAAGTCGCTCTCCACGATGTAGGCGTCATCGTAGGTCAGGCCTCTGTCGCTGAAGGCCGCGCGGTAGGCCCGGAAGCGTTCCACGGAGTATTTGGAGTTGGGCGCGCCCAGGATAAAGGCTATCTTGCGGTGGCCGAGGTCCAGCAGGTAACTGACTGCCCTGTAAACACAAATACTGTTTTCGGAGTTGACGCTGGCCAGGCCGGACCGGGAGTTATCCAGAAATCCCGGCACCACCACGGCCGGGACGCCCCTGTTCTCCAGCTCCACCACCAGCTCGTCGTCCAGCCGATTGCCGATCACGATAACCCCGTCCACCAGCCGGCGGAAATACAGGGAAGTGTAGTTGTCCTTCTCGTGCAAGCTCAGGGTTAGATTGTAGTTGTGCTGGTTGGCGATATCGCTGATGCCCAACAGCATCTGCGAGTAGTAGGGGCTCTGAAAGGCGAACTCGCCGGTGCGGGGAATAATCAGCCCTATGGCTCCAATGCGGTTCTGCACCAGGGCCTTGGCCGATGAGTTGGGCAAGTAGCCAAGTTCCTTGGCGATCCGCTTGATGATTTCCTTGAGGTCCGCCTTGACCCCGTTTTTGTCGTTCAGGGCGCGGGAAACCGTGGAGTAGGAAACGCCAGCTCTTTTGGCTATTTCCTTGATGGTGACGGAGGGATGGTTGCCTTGGGCCTTATTGAGCATGGCCGATTATTGCAAACGTTTGCAGCCAAGTCAACAAGAATGTCCGTTCGCATGAGGGTGTTTTCCCGCCCCCGGCCCATGTGCCGGCCGCTCGCGCAAACGGCCGGCGCGCGGGATCAATCCCAGGTCAGGCGGGCTTGTCCCGAAGTTGGCGGCGCGTTGAGAACGAATCCGGTAGCGGCCTGTGTACGCAAAAACCGGAGGCGCCAGCTTTTTATGCCTTCTCCGTCGCCTCCAGGGCGCTCTTGGCCAGGTTGTTGATGAAGGCCAGGCGCTGGGCCTGGCTCATCTCTTGGCTCAGGGCGCAGGCGATGACGTCGCCCAGCGCCTCGCGCATGATGAGCCAGCTCTCGCAGAGCCCGCCCAGATGACCGGCCAGCTCCTTGAGCTTGGCCACGTCCTCGGCCCGCATGTCTCCCCCGTTCTGCGCCGCGCAATGGCCGGGCGGGCCGGGGCGCAATGCCCCGGCCCGCCGGTTCACGCCTGTATTGCGCGGCTACTTGCCGTAGTCGTACCAGCCCTTGCCGGTCTTGCGGCCCAACTGGCCCGAGCGCACCTGGTTCTTGAGCGTGGTGGGGCTGGCCCACTTCTGCTCCTTGTTCAGCTCCTGATAGAAATAGTCGGCCACGAACTTGCAGATGTCGATGCCGGTGAAGTCCATCAGCTCGAAGGGGCCCATGGGGTAGTTCAGGCCCAGCTTGATGGCCTTGTCGATGTCGGCCTTGCTGGCCACGCCCTCTTCCAGGAGCTTAACCGCCTCGATCATGTGGGGGATCATCAGGCGGTTGACGATGAAGCCGGGGCTGTCCACCTTCACCTCCACCGTCTCCTTGCCCATCTTCTGGGCCAGCGCGGTGGTGAGGGCCACGGTCTCGTCGCTGGTGGAGAAGCCGCGGATGATCTCCACCAGCTTCATGAGCGGCACCGGGTTGAAGAAGTGCATGCCCACCACCTTGTCGGGGCGCTTGGTGGCGGCGGCGATGAGGGTGATGGACATGGAGCTGGTGTTGGTGGCCAGCACCACCTCGGGCCGGCAGATCTCGTCCAGTTGGCTGAAGACCTGTTTCTTCAGGTCCAGGTCCTCGATCACGGCCTCGATGATGAAATCGGCCTTGGCCAGCTCGCCCATGTCGGTGGTGCCCAGGACGCGGCTCAGCACGGCCGATTTCTGCTCGGCGGTGACCTTGCCCCTTTCCACGCCCTTTTGCAGGAACTTGTCGATGGCCTTCAGCCCCCGCTGGACGAAGTCGTCCTTGACGTCGCGCATGATGACGTTGGCGCCCATCTGGGCGGCCAGCTGGGCGATGCCGTTGCCCATGGTGCCGGCGCCCACCACGCCGATGGTCTTGATCTCGCTCATGGTCCCTCCTTCTTGCTTCTGCTCAATAGGATCGCGTTCGGGTTAGGGGCGCCCCCCTATCACGGGCCCCCAGGCAGGTGGTCTTCTGGCCGGGGGCGGCGTCGCCTCGCCCCGGCCGGGCATAGTCGTCCCTGGGCGCCCCCCGCATCCGGCCCGCGCCAGCGGCGGCCGGGGCGCTATTTGATGATGCCCCCGCGCTCGCCGGGGTCGGCCTGGCCGAAATGGCCCAGGCCCAGGCTGCCCGGGCGCGGCATCAGCCCGGCCGGCTCGCCGTGGCTGGGCAGCTCGATGAAGATGCACTCGATCTGCGGGTGCAGGTCGGCGAAGGCCTCCAGCACCCGGGGGTCGAAATGCTCGGGCCGCACCCGGTCGTCGCCCCTGGTGATGATGCGCACCGCCGTGGCGTGGTCGTAGGCCGGCTTGTAGGGCCGCACGCTGCGCAGGGCGTCGTAGATGTCGGCCACCATGACGATGCGCCCGGTGAGCGGGATGTGCTCGCCCTTGAGGCCGTAGGGATAGCCGCTGCCGTCCCAGTGCTCGTGGTGGCTGATGGCCACCTCGCGGGCCATGGCCAGGCGGGGGTCGTCGCCCAGGATGCGCACGCCGTAGACGGTGTGCTTTTTCACCTCGGCCCACTCCTCGGCGGTCAGCCGGGCGGGCTTGCGCAGGATG
>Ga0351841_1119_pt1 | contig 10217 bp, 10 predicted proteins | sample BONcelHFGM3001E6_FD_206884 | JGI IMG/M metagenome (GOLD analysis project Ga0351841, IMG submission 206884) | Enriched cells from coal bed in the Powder River Basin, Montana, United States - BONCAT cells FGM rep1 HSBNCT.FGM.300.1.E6 ...
CATAGAACTCTACCGGACACGGGCCGGTGAAATAGATCTGGTTCTTCTGGATATGATCATGCCGGGGATGAACGGCGGCGAGGTATTTGATGTGATGAAGGAAATAAACCCGGATGTCCGTGTGATTCTATCAAGCGGTTACAGCATTGACGGTAAAGCGAAGGAAATTCTCCGGCGCGGCATCAAAGCGTTCATCCAGAAGCCTTTCAGGATCGACAGCTTGGCGCAGAAGATACGCGAAATCCTGTCATCATGAAGCGGATTCCCTCTCTTCGGTTTATGGGGATTTTTCTTCTTCTCCTCCTCTTATTGACGGGTTGTGCGACCGCCGTTCCGCGACCCGCAAAGTATACGCCCGCCACGGCTATGATTACCGTTTCCGCCCCGGTACAGATAGCCGATGACGAGGAGATGACGTCTCTTCAAGCCGCCATTGACACAAGTATCCGCTATTACATGCGCGTAGCCGGACGGGAGGCGTATTGCTTCAGAAATACAGGCTTCGACAAGCATTCTGCCGATTCCCCGCTTGCGGTAAGAATCGTCCACATAGAGGGAACGCACCTCCGCCAGATTCTCCCAGATAATGTTCATGGCACAAACCCCGATGATCTCTTGCTTCGTTTCATCATAATACACAAAGAAATCACGCAAACTTCCGTAGATATCCATCAACGAGCGCGGCAGCATTTCCCCTTTGCCCGCAGAGTTGTTGATCATTTTATGGATGATTTTGACATCCCGTATTTTCGCTTTTCTCAGCATCGTTTTTTGCCTTTCATGATGATTGTCCTCGCGAAGTAATGTTCAGCATCTCCCGTGCGTGCTGCCTCGTCGTCTCCGTTACATCTATGCCGCCCAACATACGCGCCATTTCTTCCAACCGCTCATGGTCTGAGAGCACATCGACCGCCGTTGCTGTCTTTCCTGCTTTAACCTGTTTGCTGACGCGGTAATGGCTGTCGGCAAAACAGGCGATCTGCGGCAGGTGTGTAATACAGAGGACTTGATGGTGGGCGGCCACTTCCCGAATTTTTTCCCCCACAATTTCCGCCGTCGCCCCACCGATACCGCTATCCACTTCATCAAAGACAATGGTGCCGGCAAAACCGGTCCCGGCCAGGACCTTCTTCATCGCCAGAACGATCCGGGACAGTTCCCCCCCCGAGGCCACCCGATTCAGAGGTTTTAGCGCCTCGCCAGGGTTGGTTGAGAGGTGGAATCGGACATCATCCATTCCTGTTTCCCTATATCGGTCACCCTGGGCATCAGGCGAATAATCGTTGAAGACCACCTCAAAACGGGCGCCGGGCATACGCAGCGTATGAATTTGCTTGTCAATTTCATTTTGCAGCTTCACGGCCGAGGCCTTACGGCTCCGGGACAATTCGTCAGCCTTTGCGGCCAAAACAGAAAGCGCTGCTGCCAAGGCTTCTTGATTCGTTTTCAGTTCCTCGTCCATAGAAAGCATTTGCCTCAATTCCGTCTCCATCTCCGTTCTTTTCCGCAAAACGCTCTCCAGGCTGCCGCCGTGTTTCCGCTTCAATCGCCCCAGCCGCTCCATACGATCGTCAATGGCTTCCATGCGACCGGGATCAAAGGACAAGTGCTGCGTGTAATCCCGCAGGGTAAATGCGGCCTCTTCCAATTGATAATAATGTGCGGCGATTTCTTCTTCCGATATCTCCAGCCTGTGGTCAATCCGGCGAATCTCACGAATATCCTCAGTAACCGCCTGCATTTTTTCAAGAATGGCACCATCCCCATCATAAAGCATCGTATGGGCTCTGGCGGCAAGATCGGACAGCCGCTGCACGTTGGCGAGGATTTTTCTCTCATCTGCCAATGCGTCATCTTCCCCGGCTTGAGGATTGACCTCGACGATTTCACGGAGCTGATAATGCAGGAACTCCTCACGGTCCAGCCGGTCGCGATTGAGGCTTTCAAGCCGGTTACGTTTTACCTGCCATGCCTGAACCTCCCGCAGAACCGTCTCTTTCAAAAGTTCGGTGTGGAGCGCAGCGACGCCGTTGACGGCATGGCTTCCCACGGTGGCCAGATGGGCCATGCGTACTGCTTTGTCCCCCGCCTCGTCGATAAGCGAAAGGCGGCGAAGCTGTTCATTGTCCCCCATGCCCCGGCTCCTCAGTCCATCGAGGAAACGCCGGTTGATCTCGAAGATGATCTCCAGATGGCGCGGCAGCAATTCCCGGAAGAGCGGCAGGGGCCAGGTTTCGAGGGCCTCGGAAAGAAGGGTGTGATTGGTGTAGGAAAAGGTTTTTTGGGTAATGGTCCAGGCCTCATCCCAATCCATGCGACGCTCGTCCACGAAAATCCGCATGAGTTCGGCTACGGCGATGGAGGGATGGGTATCGTTGAGTTGTACGGCAAATCCTTCCGAAAACGTGGATAAGGGATTTCCCTGGAGTTCGTGGATCCGCATCACGTCCCGGAGCGAACAGGAGACGAAGAAGTACTGTTGCGTCAGGCGGAGGCGCTTACCAATGGCGGGATCGTCGTTAGGATAGAGGATTTTGGTGATCGTCTCGGAAGCTATCTTTTCATGGACGGCGCCGTAGTAGTCACCCACGTTGAAGGCCTGGAAATCGAAGGATTCCACAGCCTCAGACTTCCAGAGACGAAGCAGATCGACGACGGAGCGCCTGTATCCCGGGATGGGGGTGTCGTAGGCTACGCCCTTGACGGCCTGTCCGGGAATCCATCGGACCCGCGGACGCCCCTCTTCATCGGCATAAGTTTCCGTGCGGCCCCCGAAATGCACATAATAAGCGATCTCGGGCCGGGAAATCTCCCATGGATTTCCCGTGGCAAGCCACTTGTCGGTGATCTCCTTCTGCCAACCGTCGCTGATCTCCTGATCGAAGATGCCGAATTCATAACGGATACCATAGCCGATAGCAGGAATCTGGAGGGTGGCCAGGGAGTCGAGAAAGCAGGCCGCCAGCCTCCCGAGGCCGCCGTTGCCGAGCCCCGGTTCCTGCTCGTGGTCAAGGAGTGTCGAAAGATCAAGGTTTAGCAGAGCAACAGCTTCCTCCACCTGCCGAGTGATGCCGAGGCAAAGCAGGGCGTTCCCCAAATGGGGGCCGGGCAGGAATTCGGCGGAGAGGTAAGCGACGATCTTGGGCTGTCGCCGGCGGGCCGTGACGGTCGCGATCCAGTGTTGGAGCAGCCTGTCCCGCACCGTATGGGCCAGGGCGACATACCAGTCATTGGTCGTAGCGTGGGCGGGCGTCCTGCCTTTCACGTATTGAAGGTTTTCAACGATGGCCCGGGCAATCGTCGAAGGAGTCGAACTCGTGCGGATATCCTCGCAGAGCAGTTCTCCGGTCTGCGGCGCCGCATCGGGTGATTTCTTGCTCATCGGATAGGCCTACTCCCAAGTCAGGTTTCTAAAGGTCGGATTGCCAAGAGAAATAAATCGTGTTCGTTATCAGTAACACCGTATGCTGGGAAAAAATCCAAGATTCCATATTTCTGTATTTCAACGAATAAATAAGCCTGAGTGCAGAGATCGGCCGAAGCCTTATTGTTTGGGAAAGTACTTCACCTTGCTTATATTTTTAAAATCTGAATCCTGAGTCCATATCGTGGCTTTGAATTCTTGCGCCGTTGCAAGAATAATGCTGTCCGCCATGGGAAGCTGATGTTCCAGGCTCAGCCTTGAAGCCGTTATCGCCAGCGTTGTGCTGAGATCCACAACCTTGCCTTTTTGCATAGCAACGACCGCCTGCAATGCTTCATTCTCACCGGACTCCCTGAGAACGACCTTAGAGACTTCGTATATGGTTACAACGGGAACCACAAGTGATTCCGAATCACTAAGCGGTGGCAGGAAATATTCGGCATTCGGTTCATCCGCAAAATATGCGAGCCAGCCGGAAGAATCTACAATATTCATACTCTATCTTCCTCGCGTTTGAATTCTGTGTTGATGCCCTTGATAAATCCACGAAGTTCTTTAATGTCGCGTTCCGGTATGAGTTCAATGCGACCCGCATATCCAACAATTTGCATTTTTTGGCCCGGATGAAGTTTCAATGCTTCCCTGACGGTTTTAGGTATAACGACTTGATATTTTGGTGATACGGTTACTGATTGCATGCCAACACCCCCATCGATCTATTTTGTGCTACGATATCATTATCGATTTTGTTTTGTCAATAATATTGAGGCCAAATGCGGCGTTGACGACTGTGAGCATGAATTTTCTTTCATATTCAAAAAGCTCACTCTCGGTGAGTTTGGAGCCCGACAATCTAGCGACGCGGGTCTCAATACCGCTTGATCATAGCGATTATTGTATGATCTCCACCTGCAAGCGGCCGATGAGGCCGATGAGATCGAGTTGTTCCTGCATTTCGCCCCGGACGAAGCGGATATGGGTGACATCCGCCGGTATTTGATTAAAGACCGCATCCGCCGTCATCCAGCCCTTCCCTTCACCCAGCCAAAAGACATTCCAGGCATGGTAGTAAAAACGGCCCCGCTGATAGACAAGACCCGTCTCAATCGTGGCCGGAATCCCGGCCGCACGGGCTAGGGCGGCCACGAGCACGGCATGTTCCGTACAATCGCCCCGACGCTGCTTCAAGGTCTCCACGGCATTGGAGACGGATAAAACGGGCTGCTTTTCCAGATGATGGTAGACCCAATGGACGATCTTTTTGCTCTTTGCCCCCGGGCCGTCATTTGGGGCGACAATTCCTTTCAGAGCGTCGATAATATCGGGATGATCGGACTGGATGAAGGGCGAAGGCCGAAGATGATCGGCAAGGTTTTCTTTCGCCGGATCACGTTTGGCCTCTTCCCCGGCCAAAAATTCCTTTCGGATAGTTAGAACCCCGTTTTGATACAATTGCCTCCCCCCGGAAAGGGCAAATCGCCGGTCCTCAATACCCAGCAATCTCATTTTCAGGACAGTAAGCTTCTGGGGTTCCTGAATCGGCTTATTTGACGCGATCGACGCAAGCTCCGTCATGTCGATGCCCTTGGCCGTATCGGCATCCAATCCGGTCTTGGCCTCCGCCTCTTCGACCCGCTCCAGGGATAGACCCAACAGCCCCTCTTCCCGCACCAGGTGCCCTTCCCTGTCCAGCCAGGCATGTTGACGCGTTCCCAGAAACTCAACGGATATTTTTGTCAGCCTCCGGGAGGTATTTCCCATACGCATGTCTTCTTCGCCCAGCACTGTCGCCTTGACTGGCCTAACACCCATACTGGCCGCATCGAAGATATGAAAGGTCTTGGTCTCGCCTTTTTTGAGTCCGGAGCGGAACATCCGCTCGGCAATATTGCCGGAGGTGGACGGCGGCTCCTTCAAGAGAATCTCATATCGACTTTCTTCGCCGCGGCTGTTGTCCCGGACCAGAACGGTCAGGGTCTTCCCGACGATCTTGCCCTTTGCCTCAAAGCGAAACATATTGGATGCCAAGTGAACATGGAATGTTGCCAGTGTCATATCCGGGTTCAAGGTTCCCTGCGTGGAAAACGACAAGCCTTGAATGACGCCCATGGTGTTGATCCGCATGAACAATTCATCGGCAAACCCATAACCGTTTTCTTGAGGGGTCAGGATTCTGTGGGCGTATCCGATTTTACGCCCATGTTGCATCACCTGCATCCAGATATCCGATGCCTCGGCTTTTTCCGATTTCGAGAGATGTTGTACGGGGGATGGTTGACCCGGTAGTTGAAGCCAGTCAAGCCGTATGAGGAGCAGAAAGGCAAATAGGATGAGAACGGTGATGCCTGCAATTTTCGGCCAGTTGGTGCGGATCATTGCTTTGATTCCATGTCCTTCAACAGTCCGGCTAAATGATAGCAGCGATGCTGCCTATGGCCGAAAGATGAGCAGAGACGGGGGAAAGGGAAAGGAAGCCCTTAAAAAAAAGAGGGCCGTAATGGCCCCCTCAGTTTTTAGGTATGGAAATAATCCGTTTGTGTCGCTGACGGATAATGACTACCCTTTATCGACTCTTTCTTTGAGTTCCTTGCCGACTTTGAAGAAGGGCAGGCTCTTGGGGGCGACTTTGATATTCTTGCCCGTTTTGGGATTCCGGCCCGTATAAGCTTCGTACTTCCTCACCACAAAGCTTCCGAAGCCCCGGATCTCAATCCGACCGCCCGTTTTCAGTTCATCGTTAAACCCCTTAAATATGAGGTTAATAACGTCAATTGCTTTCTTTTCGGTCAAATTTTCCTTCTTGCTCAACGCGTCAATGAGTCCTGACTTATTCATAATGCCTCCTTCTAATATTGCATGACTTACGTCATCTCTGAATAACTTGATAATATGTCTTTGATTTCGGCGACTATTATTTATTTTAAGACGAATGTCAAGATAATTTTTTCAAAAATATCCGCAGGGTGTCCATTTCCGCAGACGTCAAATCACGAAAGGCCCCTTTTTTTAAGGACCCGATACGGACCCCCCCGATGGCAACACGAATCAAGCGGCGTACGGTGTATCCCAGATGATCAAGGGCACGCCGGATGATTCTATTTCGCCCTTCGGCAATGGTTAGAGTGATCCAGGAATTGTTCCCGATTGTTTTTTCCAATCCCAGATGCAAAGGCTTGAACCATCCGTCGGACAGGTGAATCCCCTCCGCCAAGGTCTTAAGATCTTCCGGGGATATCACTCCCGGAATTTCTACCCGATAACTCTTGGGAACACCAAATCGGGGATGCTGAAGGCAATAGGCAAAATCGCCGTCATTGGTCATGATGAGCAGGCCTTCCGATTCATAGTCGAGACGACCGACGGGATATAAACGTTCCGGAATGCCTGGGATAAGATCTTTGACGGTCCGCCTTTTCTCGGGATCGCTGAGGGTGGTCATATACCCGGCGGGCTTATGCAATACCACATAGCGTTTCGTCTGCTCGATGACGATGCGTTTTCCATCCACCCGGATATCATCCTGAGCTGTCGCCCGCGAGCCCATTTCTTGGACGATCCGACCATTGACCGTGACCCGTCCCGCGAGAATCATCTCCTCGGCGGCCCGTCGCGACGCCACCCCCGCCCGGGCAAGAAGTTTTTGCAAACGTTCTTTCATATCATCATGATTCATCATCGATGAATGCTCTGCCGGTGAGTATTCGTCATGCCTCACTGCCCATTGATTTCTGCAACTCTTTCAATTCCCGGATGGTAGGTAATTCAGAAAGATCGTTGAGATGGAAGGTTTCCAAGAATTTCTTCGTTGTCCCGTACAGAATGGGCTTACCGGGCACGTCTTTGCGGCCGACAATCCGCACCAGCTTCCTCTCCAAAAGACCTTTTAACGTCCCTCCCGCATCCACACCCCGGACCCCATCTATCTCCGCCTTGACGACGGGTTGTCGGTAAGCGATGACCGCCAGGGTTTCAAGTCCCGCCGGACTCAGTAAAGCGGGTCGTGAACTCTTCAAACGTTTGACCCAGGTGGACAGGTCGGAACGGGTGCGAAACTGATACCCCCCCGCCACTTCCTGGAGGAGAAAACCGCCTTGGCGATTTTCATAATAGGTCTTGAGGGCGTTCAGCCCGGTCATGATGTCACCCTTCAAGACGCCCTGGTCTTTGAGGAGGTCTAAAATCTTGTCCGGCGCAAGTGGAGCATCGGATGCAAAAAGCAGCGCCTCTAAGACGGCTTCCAGGTCATTCATGGATGCCGTCCTCCTCGTAGAAAATCCTGATGATCCCGAAGGATGATGACTGATAAGCCTTGACGAGATGCATTTTGATCAATTCCAGAATGGCGAGGAAGGTATAAATCATCTGTCGCCGGCTTGCCTGTCCTGCCATTAAATCGGCAAATGTCATACTTTTTTCCTGCTTTAAACGCTCCGTGATGTCATGGATCCTCTCTGCCAAGGACACCTTTTCGCCTTCAATCTCCATCCATGTCGTCGTCTTCATCTTACCGACGACGCGTTGAAACGCCTCCACCAGATCAAAAAGATTCGCCTCGACGAGAGGCTCTTCCGTTTCGCTCGAGCCTTCCGGAACGTCAAGACCACTGCCCCCCCTTTTAAAGACATCCCGATCCAGCTGCGGTCTTGCTTCCAGAGCCAGTGCGGCTTCCTTGTATGTCTGGTACTCGAGGAGCTGCTGCACGAGTTCAAGACGGGGGTCCCCCTCTTCTTCGTCGGCATCGAGAGGAAGTTCGGGTAGAAGCAAGCGGGATTTTATATGAATCAACGTGGATGCCAGCACCAGATACTCCCCGGCCAAATCCAGGTTTAACGACTTCAATAGTTCCAAATACCGGAGGTACTGTTCCGTAATCAGGGCAATGGGGATGTCATAAATATCTATTTCATTCTTTTTAATTAAATAGAGGAGGAGATCAAGGGGCCCTTCAAAGATGTCCAGCTTGACTTCATAATCCGTCATAATTGATTTTCACGGCACTTCGTACCTCGGCCATCGTCTCTTGGGCCACTTTCCTGGCCCTGATGTTGCCTTCAGCGATGATGGTTTTTACCTCGCCCGGATGCTGAAGATAGTAATCCCGACGTTCATGAATGGGCCGCATGCCCTCGGCAATATGGAGGGCCAGCATTTTTTTGCAGTCCGTACAGCCGATACCGGCCCTTCTGCATTCCACATCAATTTCTTGGGTCTTCTCAGAATCTGTGTAGATATTGTGAAATGCAAAGACATTGCAGATCTCCGGCCGCCCCGGATCCTTCCGCCTTTGCCGCTGCGGGTCCGTAAACATGGTCTTAATCTTTTCCAGCAGCCTATCGCCCCGGTCGCTGATATAAATGGCGTTATCATAAGATTTGCTCATCTTGCGGCCATCCGTTCCCAGAAGTTTGGGGACATTCGTCAAGAGCGTCTTGGGCTCCGGAAAGATTTCTCCATAGAGATAGTTGAACCGCCTGGCAATTTCCCGGGTCAACTCGACATGGGGCAGTTGATCCACGCCTACGGGAACCCCATAGGCTTTATACATGATGATATCGGCGGCCTGAAGCACGGGATAGGCCAAAAATCCCATATTGGAGAGGTCTTTATTGGTCAGTTCATTCGTCATTTCCTTATAGGTAGGATTTCTTTCCAGCCAGGCAACCGGGGTAATCATCGACAAAAGGACGAAGAGTTCAGCGTGTTCTTTAACGCTCGATTGAATGAAGAGTGTGCTTTTTTCGGGATCAAGACCCGTGCTGAGCCAGTCAATGACCATATCGTGCGCATAGTTGGCCATTTGTGACGTATCGCTATAGTCGCTCGTCAAGGCATGCCAATCCGCAACAAAATAGAAGCATTCGTAGCGCCCATCGTTCTGAAGATCGATCCAGTTATGTAACGCCCCGTGCAGGTTACCCAGATGCAGGTTACCCGTCGGGCGCATTCCGCTTAATATACGATATTTATTCAAGACTCCTCCCATTCACCAGTGGCTTATCCCTTCGCGGGAGCCGCTCCTATAACAAAACGTCCTTGGGTTGTCAATGCAACGGGCCGTTAGGATCACGGCCCGATGAGTTTGGCACAACTCCCGTCTATTTACGACGGGGCGCGAGGAAGTACAAGTGTCCCTTTTCTTTCAAACTGCCGGCCAATCTTTCGGCTGATTCGCCCGTACCGCAGAACAGATCGACCCGCCCGGGACCTTTGATGGCCCCACCCGCATCATGGCTAAAAACAAATCGCGAATAGGGGACCCACGATTCTATCTGCCCCTGCTGATTAAAAATCGGTTTCCGGGACGTTATGAAGGCCGGTGCACCCTTGGGAAAGATATCGGGATCCGTGGCAATGGACCGAGATGCGACCACGGGCAAGCCGAGGGATCCGATCGCCTTCTCTTTAGCGATGCGGAAAAAGACGTAACTCTCATTATAGTTCATAATCTCGTCGCGCGATTCCGGATGCGTCTGCAAGTATGATTTCATATGCTGGTAGCTCTTTTCCGTCGGCAACAGGAAGCCTTTCTGCACCATATAGGAAGTAAGGCCTCGAAACGGCCTGCCGTTTTTTTGGGCGTAGTTCACCAACATGATCTTTCCATCAGGAAGACGAATCTGCCCGGACCCCTGGATGTGAAGAATAAACAAGGCCACGGGATCATCGACCCAGGCGATTTCCAAATCTCTTCCCGCCAACGACTGATCCGTTTCAATCTCTTTGCGGGTATAGTGGGGAACCACTTCCTTTCCCTTTAACCGGCCGACCAAGCGTTCTTGGCCGTATTTGGCGT
>Ga0351841_1120_pt1 | contig 10181 bp, 8 predicted proteins | sample BONcelHFGM3001E6_FD_206884 | JGI IMG/M metagenome (GOLD analysis project Ga0351841, IMG submission 206884) | Enriched cells from coal bed in the Powder River Basin, Montana, United States - BONCAT cells FGM rep1 HSBNCT.FGM.300.1.E6 ...
AAAGGCGCGCGGGATGGAGGTCGTGATCCCGCCCAAGAAGAATCGGAAAGACCAAAGAGACTATGACCGTTATCTGTATAAGTCGCGGCATTTGGTTGAAAATGGGTTCCTTCAACTCAAAGCATGGCGTGGCATTGCAACAAGGTATGCCAAAAACGCCTCCTCATACCTCGCAGCCATGCAGATTCGATGCCTTGTTTGGTGGCTTAGCATCTGGTGACGACACGCTCTAGAAACTGATGCTCACGCCCAACTCTCCGCCGTAGCTTGTCACCTCGGAACTGAAGACCACCGCCGAAGCCTCGCCTCGCAGCATCACCCGCGAATTGAGCTTATAGGAGGCGCCGAGGGATGTGGTGGCCCAATCCGAGGCTACCGGAACGGCGGCCATGCTGTAAGCCGGGGCCGCCACCGTGGTGAGCGAGGCCGTTACCGTGCGATCCCTTTCAGCCCATTCATGGTTCCATTTGGCCTCAGCGAAGGGTTGCCACTGGCCCAGGTCCAGGGATGCGCGCCAGCCAAGCTGGCTGACCAGGGAATCTCGCGTGATGCTGTCAAACGACAGGGCCGAGACTCCACTGGCGCCGGTTTCGGTGAAGCCATCGAGCCACACCTTTTGCATCACCACTCCCGCCACTGGCCCGGTGGTGACTGGCCCTAGCTTCAAATCGCCGCCGGCGCGCAAGGCGAGCGCTTGAGAATGTCCGTTGGTGTCGGCGTTGTTCTGGTCAATGAAAATGCCCAGCGGCACCTGTCGCGCGATCCTGTCCTGAAACTGGCCGTAGGTAGCCACCGCGTTGCCCCAAAACGGCCCGGTCTTGTAGGCGGCATAGAGGCTAATAGCCTCGTCCGTCTGATCGAAGTGGCCACCGCTGGAGAAGTCCTGCCGCTGGCCGCCCGCCGTAAACGCCGCGCCCACCACAAGTCCGCACATTGTCAGATAATCCACGCCCACCGAGCCGCCGAAGGGGGTGCCGGAATCAGTGGGGAAGCCCGAGGCGTTCTTGACTTTCTGCGAGGAGGCCCCGGCGCTGGTCCACATGTTGATGCCGCTGGGCCCGCGATGTTGCCCGGAAAGATCGATCTGCCCCTGGATGGTGGCCGCGCGCGCCAGGCCGTTTTGCACGGCGCCTTCGGTTATCAGGGACATCTGGCTGGGCGCGGTGAGGAGACTGTAGGTGTAATCCGCCTCGATGGTCTGGCCCGCTGTACTTAAGTGCGGGCCATTGATCCACAAATAGGTCTGCTGTTGTTCGGGGGTGGCAATGGCGAGAATGGCAGGGAGCGGGGACGGAGCATTGGCGGACAGCACCGAAGCGGGGGTGAAACCGAAAAGGGTGGGATTCTTGGCGATGAACTTGAACAGGCTGTTGTTGTCCGCGGGAATGAAGCGCACGCCCGCCGCTGTCAAACTCGACCACTCACTTGTCCCCAGAGCCACCGAACGGGCATAGGCCTCGGCCTGGTCACTGGGGATGTCCCCTCCCAAGCCGGCCATAAGGGCATAGTCGTAGGAATTGCGCACCACGATGGTGCGCGCACCGGCCGCTTGCAAACGCGCCACCGCTGCTGCCAGGGCGATTGCTCCATCACTCAGATAGTTGGGGTGCGCGGCGATCCAGGCTGGGCCTTGATTGGTGACATAGGTCGCATCGTTGTCGCCGCTCTTGATCAAATAGAGAGCATTGGGGTTAGCGACGCCATTGACTGCGGTGAGGTAATTCTGAATCTGCTGAAGAGTGGTTACGTTGTTGGGTATCACCGGCTGATCGTTGGCCACCGTGGTGGCACCCCCGTTGGCATAGTTGCCTCCGCCATTGGCGACGGTGGCGGCGCTCAGGCTAAATTTACCCGCCAGAATGGTGGTGTTCATCACCCCATTGCCGGCCCAGCCGCCGGTGGCGCCTTTGGAGATGGCGAAGGCGATAGCGTTATCCATTGCCACCTCCCCCGTGGTGCGATAGCGGAAATACCCGGTGTCCAGGGTGCTGTCGCCAAAGGCGACAAACTGATTAAACCCACCCGCAGTGGCCGCGCCGGGGTAGCTCAGGGCGGTCAACGCCAGCAATGCAGCCATCAGAAAAATGTATTTGAGCACTTGGTTGTCTCTCTTTGATTGTGTCTAATCCACGGCCAAAAGACATCCCTCCCGACGCGAAATACCTGGACATTTGCGACTCGGGAGACTTTCCGCTTCGGTTTTGAAGGCGCTGTGAGCGTAATAAAGCACCATCCATGCCAAACTGTTAAATTTTAAATCAATTAAAATTCAATTAGTTACGAGTGGAAGCCAAAGCGACGAAAGGGAAACTCCTTGAATTGTCTTGTGAGATGAGACTGGCCTTCGCTTACCGTCTCGTTTGGCAGGACCGGTTGGTCGGGTGGGCCAATTACGGCAAGTTACGCAAATTGCTCGCCTCCGTAGGAGGCTCCCAATGCTGTGAAAGAATAGAGAACCGCGCGCGTTGGAGGGGCCGCCGGGCGGGCAATAACCGGGCCGCCGCGCATGGCTACCGCGCGGCGGCCCGGCGGTTTTTATTTGAAACGCGCGACCCGGTTGGCGGCGTTTTCGCGGATGTTGTAGTAGTAGAACGGGTAATCAAAGCTGTGATAGACGCCCCGGCCAAAGGTGGCGTTTCCGGGAGCCAAATTGTCTTCGTCCGCCGTGCTGCAAATCAGCACGTCCCGCTCAGTATCAACCCGCGCGTCGGCGTAGTTCATGTATTTAACGAAATTGCCTTGCGCATCCAAGATCACCGACCCGTCTGGGTTCAACAGGATGGAGCCCAGGTTTGCCGAAGCCGGGGCCAGAGTTTCGCTGCGGGTCCAGGTTATGGGATTGATGGCAAGCGCGCCGGACAGTACGACCGGGTTGGTGCCGGGCACAGTGTCGGGCGCCTCAGTGTTATAGGAAATGATTACGCCGGTATCGTCGGGGCCTTCGGCGAATTTCAGGTGGGGGTTGTCGGCCAGGTAGGCATTAGTGACTGAGTAACCAATGACGTACGCGGCGATCATCCTCTGGTACTCGACGGGATGATCATTCATGTATCCGGACAGCAGATTTACCAGCACGTTCGAGCCTTGTGAGTGGCCGGCCAAGATATACGGCCGCCCGTTGTTGTAGTTTTTGAGGTAGTAGTCAAAGGCCGCGATGCCGTCGCTGGTTGGCAAGGTGTTCACCAGGGTGTCGCGCACGTCCGCGGGCAGGGACAGGTCAACTTGCCGGTAGTAGGGCGCGTAAATATTGGCTATGGGTTCAAAGGCGGTGGCTTGCCGGGTGAAAGCCAGGCCCGAGCCGTGCAGCATGGAAGGATTGTCGATGTCGCAGATGCCAGGATCGCTGGGACTGGTCTTTTCCCAGGCGGTTGGATAAAGGTAGAAAACATCGACCCCCTTGTCGATCGAAGACGGCAAGGATAGCCAATGGCTAGACAGAGAATAATCGACATTTTCATATCTGGCGCTGCCGCACGCGCCCAGAAATGAACAGATCAGCAACGCGCAAGTCAACAGTTGCCTGTAATTGATCTTCACTTTTCAGTCTCCTTGTCGCTGGCCTTGATCCTGCCGGTGGTCGACAACTGGCGCGGTGGCGATATTTAGCGCAGGGCGTCCGCCCGGAGGGAGGCAAAGCTGGCAATCAGCGCCGCCAGCATGGCGATCGTAAATCCTATTTTCACGCTGCCTACCCCGTCAATCAGCTAGGCAATATGTGCTGCTGGCGACATTTGCCGAAGGCGGTAGTGGTTTGGCGTGGCGCCGGGGTAAAAGCGCACATTGCATCCTGGCGGTCATCTATAGCCAGGGCCGCTGAGCGCCGCCCGGCTAGACCAGCGCCATGAGGTCCCGGCACTCCCAGGCCGGGGTCTTTTCCTTGTCGGAGCGCGCGCTATCGGCGGGAGAATCGTTTCTGAGCAGGCGGGCGCAGCACTCGCCCAGGTTGGCCAGGCTGACCGGCTTGCATAGAAAGGCGTCCACGTCGCGCATGCCGGTGTCCAGGCCGGCCGGCCAGCGCTCGGGGGTGAGCCCGCTGACCAGAATCACCTTGATGCCGGGGTGGAGCTCGCGGGCCGCGTGGGCCAGATCAAGGCCGTTGAGTTGGGGCATGATGAGGTCGCAGACCAGGATGTCGGCAGTGTTTTCCCGGAGATGTCTCAAGGCCTCGGTGGACGAGCAGAAACGCTCGACCTGGTAGTCGCGTCCCAGGTAGCGGGAGAACAGACTGACCAGGACGGCCTCGTCATCCACCAGAACCACGCGGGGAGGCTTATCGCCCAAGCTCATCTGGCAGGCCTTCCATTAATGCACAGCCCGATGCACAAAAATCTACGCTGGCGGCAGGCTGGGCCACCACCGAATCTCAGCGCCCTGTTAAGTTTAACTTAAGTAATTTAAACCAGCGCGGTCAAGCGATAAATTCCAGGGATTAAATAATTTTTCCGGAAAACTCCTCGCTTTCCCTCCAAATATATCGCCTCATCCGGTCATATGGCTCCGATCAGCCGCGCGATGACCAGGCGCTGGATTTCACTGGTGCCCTCACCGATGGTGAGCAGCTTCTGGTCGCGGAAGAAACGCTCCACGTTGTATTCCTTCATCAGGCCGTAGCCGCCGTGGATCTGCACCGCCTCGGCCACCACCCGGCCCATGACCTCGCTGGCGTAGAGCTTTCCCATGGCCGCGAACTTGCTGAAGGACTTGTGCTGGTCCTTCAGCCAGCAAGCCTTGTAGAGCAGCAGGCGGGCGGCCTCGATCTCCATGGCCATGTCGGCCAGCTTGAAGGCGTTCACCTGGAAGGTGCTGATGGGCCGGCCGAACTGCTGGCGCTCCTGGGCATATTTGAGGGCCAGCTCGTAGGCGCCCTGGGCCCCGCCGATGCCCATGGCGCCGATGGACAGCCGGCCGCCGTCCAGGGTCTCCAGCATCTGGTGGAAGCCCTTGCCCCGCGCGCCCAGGAGGTTGTCCCTGGGCACCCGGCAGTCATCGAAATACAGCTCGCTGGTGTTGGAGGAGCGCCACATCAGCTTGCCGTGCATCTCCCGCGACTCGAAGCCCCGGGTGCCGTTTTCCACCAGGATGCAGGACAGCTCGGGCCGGCCGCCCTCGCGGCTGCCGGTCTTGGCCATGACCGTCACCCCGCGGCTGATGGGCGTGCTGGCGTTGGTGATAAAAATCTTGGAGCCGTTGATGACCCATTCGTCGCCGTCCAGCACCGCGGTGGTGGCGGCCCCGCCGGCGTCGCTGCCGGCGCCCGGCTCGGTGAGCCCGAAGCCCCAGAGCGCCCGGCCGGCGCAGAGATCGGGCAGATACCGGCGCTTCTGCTCCTCGCTGCCGAAGTAATAAAGCGGGGAAATGCCCAGGGAGTTGCCGGCGGCCACGGTGGCGGCGTGGCTGCCGTCAATGCGGGCGATCTCCTCCACCGCGATTATGTAGGAGACGTAGTCCATGCCCTGGCCGCCGTACTCCTCGCTCACCACCATGCCAAACAGGCCCAGTTCGCCCATGGCCCGCATGGTCTCCAGGCTGAACTGCTCCTTTTCGTCCAAAACCTGCGCCACCGGCGCGATCTCCTTCTCGGCGAAATCGCGCACCGTCTTGCGCAGGATTTCCTGCTCCATGGTCAGCTCGAAGTCCATGGTACCCTCCCGCTTGCTTCAGCCTGGCTCGGCTCTGGCCCGGCCGGCCCGGGCGGGCCGCCGGGGATCGGCCGGGGACGCCGCGCGCCCCCGGCCAGTCGCACAACATCTATTTGTCCTTGGGCGCCCAGCAGATGTCAAGGATGGTGTAGGTGGGGTTGTCGGTGCGGAACTTGGCCACGACCGGCATGCCGATGTAGGGCTTGCCGTGCTCCAGGTAGCCCTTGAAGATGGTGTTCACGCCGGGAAGCTCCACGTCCACCTGCCAGTAGGGCGTCTTCATCTCCACGCCGATGCCGGCGTAGTCCACCATGGTGTAGGTGTATATCTTGCCCTCGGGTTTCACCTTGACCCACTTCATGCGCTCGTAGCAGTCCGGGCAGTCGGCCCGGGGCGGCAACCAGACCGTGCCCTGCTCGGCGCAGGCGGGGTTGACGCACTTGGTGGCCATGAGCTTGCCCTCGGTGAGGCCCTTGAAAAAAGGCGTCAGCAGGCCGTAGGTGTGGATGTGCTCCATGGCGCGCGGCCACCTGACCACCCAGGCCGGCTTGTCGTCCTTGAGTTTGAGCGGCTTGCCGATGTACTTGGTGCGAATCGCCTTCTCGAAATTCTCCGCCATGACGACGCCTCCTTCCCTACCAGGCCTTGCGCAAGATGCCGACCGTGACGTGGCTGCCCACGCCGGCGTGGCTGACCCACAGGGCCTGCTTGGGATCCTTCACTTGCAGGCTCTGCCAATTCTTGGGCTTTTTCTTGCCGGCCCGCTTCCACCACTTGGCAGCGCCGTGGAAGTAGTCGTATTTCTGCTGCACCTGCCAGAGGCACTCGGCCGATTGCCAGATGCCGGTGGCGCCCACCGCGTGCATGGTGCCCAACAGGCCGCCGGAAAGGTTGGCCGGGCACCTGCCGGCCTGGCCGGTGTGGGGGTTGGTGTGGTAGCAGTCGCCGCTCTCCACGTAGTCGATCTCCTGGCCGTAGGGCCGCAGACCGATGTCGCCGTAGGTCTGCACGTCGCTGATGGTGAAGGCGTCGTGCAGCTCCACCAGGTCCAGTTCCTCCAAGGGATCGTGAATGCCGGCCATACGGTAGACGAGGTAGGCCGCGAAACGGGCGGCCAGGAAGGATTCGAAGCCCGGCCAGCGCGGGTTCTCCTTGAGCAGGGCGTCATACTGGCCCGGCTTTTCGTTGGGCAGCAGGGGGATGTCCATGGGACGGCGATCGGCCACCCGCAGGGTGTGGGAGCCGCCGCAGATGAAGACCTCCACCGGTTTGTCCGTGAGCTTGTAGGCCATCTCCTCGTCGCAGAGGAGCACCGCGGCCGCGCCGGCGGTCATGGCGCAGCATTCCAGGAAGCGCAGGGGATAGGCGCTCATGCGGCTGGCCAGCACCTCCTCGATGGTGTGGTCGCCGGGCTGCTGGGCGTTGGGATTCATGGTGGCGTAGTGGCGGTTCTTCACCGCGATCTTGGCCCGCACCTCGTCGGAGAGGTTGTACATCTGGGCGAAGCGGTTGGCCATGGGCGCGTAATAGCTGGAGTAGATGCGCCCCATGCGGGTCTCGAAGTCCTTGCAGGCCGCGGTGGAGATGTAGAAGTTGCCGGTGCGGGTGTCCACCTCGTCCATGCGCTCCCAGCCGGCCACCAGGCAGCAGTTGGCGTAGCCCGACGCGATGGCCTGGGCGCCCATGAGCACCGAGGTGCCGCCGGTGGCGCCGCCGGTCTTGATGCCCACGTTGTAGAGCGGGTCCAGACCCAGGTAGTCGTGGATCTTGGCCTCGCAGAGCAGTTGGTCCTGGAAGTGGTCGGCGAACTCGCCGTAGACCGCGAACTGGATGCTGTCCTTGATCTCCTTGGGCGAAAGCTTGAGGTCATTGTCCTCCAGCATCATCTTGTAGGCCATCATGACCAGCTCTTCCAGCTTGTACTCCGGATAGTACTTGCGGAAGGGCGTGCAGCCGCCCGCCACCATGAAAACCCTTTTGGACCACTTGGGGATCCTCAGGTTGCCCTCGCCGAATTTGATCATAGCCCTCGTCCTCCTCTTGCGTTTGCTGCCCCGACCTGCCCCGCCCATCCGCCGGCCCCCCGGGGCCGGCTCATGGCGCCGGGCTGATAGCCATCCCTGGTCTGGCGCGCCCAGGCATGGAAATCCTTAATAACACACAATCACCATGGTGATTACGTATTATAATTCACGCGCCGGTCACATGGTCCCCACCCAGAGCGCCACCGCCAGGTTTGGCCCTGGGTTGGTGATGCGCTGGCGGGGCGGGTCGCAGAAAAAATGCACCGCGTCGCCCTGGCCCAGGCCGACCACCTGCTCGCCCAGCTCCAGTTCCAGGCGGCCCTGGAGCACGCACAGGATCTCCTGGCCGTTCTTGATGGTCTTCCTGACCGGGATGGATTTGTCCGGCGCGATGATGACGATTGCGCTATCGATTCCGGTCCGGTATTCAGGGGGGCAGAAACGCCGGGTGGCGAAGCCGGTGTGGGGCAGGTCCACCTCGCCCCACTCGGCCTTGCGGATCGGGAACAGGCGCTCCTGACGGGTGAGCTGGTTGAGGATGTCGCCGGCGTCGGCCCCCAGGGCCGCGCTGATGTTCATCAGGGTGTCCAGGGAGGGGGACTTGACGTTGTTCTCCACCTGGCTCAGAAAGCCTTCGGAAACCCCGGCCTTCTCGGCCAGGGCCTTGAGGGTCAGCTTCTGGGACTTGCGCCTCTGGCGCAGCAGCGAGCCCAGGGTCATCGGACATACCCGGCGGGCATGGCAACCTCGGCTAAGGTTTGTTTCTGGCAAATATTAACCACTAGTCATTATTTGCGGTCAAGCTATTTTTTAGCCGGATCCGGTTCAGCCCGGCCCCGGCCGGTTGGATCGTGAGGCCCGGAGAAAAATTTACGTGGAAGAACTCGTCAATCCTGACCCCATCGAAGCCGCCCTTTCGGCCTGCGTGCGCTGCGGGGCCTGCATGCAGGTCTGTCCGGTCTACCGCCAGGGCCGGCGCGAGGAGCTGGTGGCGCGCGGCAAGCTGGCCCTGTTGAAGGCCGTGGGCCAGGGCGGCCTGGCCGCCGACCACCGCCTGGCCGATCTCTTGAGCCGCTGCCTGCTCTGCGGCCGCTGCAACGCCAACTGCCCCAGCCAGGTGCCGGCCAAGGAGGCCTTCCGCGCGGCCCGCGCCCGCCTGGCCCGGTCCGCCGGCGCGCCGGTCCTGGAGCGCCTGGTAATCGAGCAGGCCCTGCCCCACCCCCGCCGCCTGGACCTGCTGGCCCGGGCCGCCGGCGCGACCTGGCCGCTTTTGCCGGCGCTGTCCGGCCTGCGCCTGCGCCTGCCCGGCCTGGAGCTGGCCGCCCACCTGCCGGCCATGGCCGCCCAGCCATTCCACCAGCGCGCCCCCCGCCGGGTGGCGGGCCCCCCCGGCGCGCCCCGCCTGGGGCTTTTCGTGGGCTGCTTGGCCAATTACCTGCAACCGGCGCTGGCGGAAAGGGCGCTGGCCCTGCTGGCGCTGGTGGCCGAGGTGGTGGTGCTGCCCCAATCCTGCTGCGGCCTGCCGGCGGTGAGCGCCGGGCTGGAGGACGCCGCCCGCCAGTTGGCCCGCGCCAACCTGGACCATTGGCGGGCGGCCGGGGTGGACAAGCTGGTCACCTTCTGCGGCTCCTGCGCCTATGGCCTGGCCAAAGAGCTGCCCCGCCTCTTGGACCACGACCCCGCCGCCCGCCGGATGGCCGGATCGGTGCTGGACATCAGCCAGGTGCTGGCCGGGCATCCCCGCCGGCTGGCCGGCCTGGGCCGGGCCGCCGGGGCGGCCGGAGCGGCCGGGCCGGTGGCGGTGCACGACCCCTGCCACCTGAAGCTGGACCTGGGGGTGTGGCAGGAGCCGCGCGCCATGCTGGCCGCGGCCGGGGTGGAGCTGGTGGAGATGGCCGGGGCCGACGCCTGCTGCGGCGGCGGCGGGCTTTTCGGCCTGCACCACCCCGCGCTGAGCCGGGGCATCTTCACCCCGCGGCGGGAGGCCTTCCTGGCATCCGGCGCGGCGGCCCTGGCCACCGGGTGCAGCGGCTGCTTCCTGCAATGGCGGACCGGCCTGGCCCCGGAGCGGGCGGTGGTGCACCCCATCGAGTTGCTCAACCCATCCGCCGCGTGATATGAAGAATGCTCTGCGGCCTCGCGTGCGCACAGCCCCTTGCTCGGGAGACATCATGCGGCCCTGGCGACTGCTGCCCTTGATCGCCTCGTGCCTGCTGGCCGCCTGCCACGTGCCGGCCGGCCCGGACCGGGTTCCCGCTCCCGCAGCCTTCGCCGGCCTGGTCCACACCCCGGCCCCGGCCTCCAACCAGACCCAGGCCGCCAGCGGCCAGCCCACCCGGCGCGAACTCTACCGCGTGCACCTGCTGCTGCCCGAGGCGGGCCTCTGCCAGGGAGACAACCCCCTGCGCCTGCGTCTGCTGGACCGCCAGGGCCAGCCCCTGCCCGGCGCAACAGTGCGCCTGGAACTCTGGCTGCCGGCCGAGGCCCACGACGGCCCCCAATGTCAGGTGGAGGAGGT
>Ga0351841_1123_pt1 | contig 10059 bp, 15 predicted proteins | sample BONcelHFGM3001E6_FD_206884 | JGI IMG/M metagenome (GOLD analysis project Ga0351841, IMG submission 206884) | Enriched cells from coal bed in the Powder River Basin, Montana, United States - BONCAT cells FGM rep1 HSBNCT.FGM.300.1.E6 ...
AATGATTGGAATGCTTCCACGGTGGAAGCGGTGGGATGAGCGAGAATAATCGCGCCGCCGTGGATTTTGTTTTTCACCCGTTCGATGATGGTCGCCGCATCCGGTTTCTGCCAATCGATGGTATCGACACTCCAAAGCGTAGTAAAGTAACCGACTGACGCGGCGGCTTCCAGAACATGCGGCTCCTCTTCGCCGGACGGCGGGGCGTAAAGACAGGTGACGATGCCGGTAGCCTTTTCGATAGCATTCTGCGTACGCTGAATCTCCTCAATAATTTCTTCCCGGCTCGAGGCATTGGGGCTCGCATGGCTATAACCGTGATTGCCCAGCTCATGACCGGCAGCCGCGATATCAGCCGCTATGTCCGGATGAAGATTACTCCATCGTCCGGTAAGAAAAAAGGTGGCGTGCACCCCGTTATCCGCCAATACCTGTAACAGATCCGGGATATATTCTTCACCCCAATCCACGTTAATCGCCAAAGATATTTTTTCAGAATCAGGATCGCCGCTACGATAGGGTTGCGGCGTGGTCGTTTCCGCGCCGGTCGTTTCACTTTTGGGGAAGAGCAGGGCAGCACCCGTAGCAAGGAGACCGGCTACTAATAAAAGTGTGACTGCGCGTATCCAATATTTTTTATGGATAAAAAATACCTTCATGGATCATAGCCTCTCTCTCATCGGTTCCGGCGCGGCTTAGTTAGTATAAAGCATATGAACGGATGTCAGGGAATAGAATAGGCTATATCCCCCGGAGGTGTCGCTATGAAAACCTTCTTTATCCGCCTGCCGCGACCGTTAGTGTTTGCCATAATCATCCTAATTGCTTTGACTTCCCTTCTTACCTTGCATTATTATCTGCTGGATAAAGATAGCGCCGAAGCGCTCGCGCCCGCGCTTTTCGGCAAATCGGTGGTTATCGATCCGGGACACGGCGGTTGGGATCCCGGGGTAAAAGGCGCAACCGGCAGCCGGGAAGCGGATGTCAACCTGGAGATCGCGTTAAAGCTTGCCGAATATTGCCGGGAATCGGGGGCGGTGGTGACCATGATTCGCGAATCCGATATCGCGCTTGCCGATACCAAAGCCGTCGATATGGCGGCAAGGGTGGATATCGCCTCGCAAATGGCTGCGGATATCTTCATCAGTGTTCATTGCAATAGTTATCCCGGACAAAGAGGGGCCCAGGTATTCTATGAAAAAGGGAATGAACAAGGCAAGGCTTTGGCCGAAGCCATCCAAAATAGCATTCGCACCAACCTCGACAATACGGATCGCAAAGCCCTCGTTCATGCGGACGCTTATCTCCTCCATCAGATCGACGGCGCGGCCGTGATCTGCGAGACGGGTTTTCTCTCCAACAAAGAAGAGGAAGCCCTCTTAAAAGATAACGCCTATCAATGGGAAATGGCCTGGGCTATTTTTACAGGCATGGTCGACTACCTCTCTTATGAACAAACTGTCTCCGGCGGTAACACATAAACATGGCGCGACGCAACAGAACTTCCCATAAAAAAACAGCCACCCGATCGGGTGGCTGTAAATATCAGATACAAATTAACGTTTGGAGAACTGGCTCGCTTTGCGGGCCTTCTTCAGGCCGTACTTACGGCGTTCTTTCATTCTTGGATCGCGGGTGATAAAGCCTGCGCCTTTTAAAGCCGGGCGAAGCTCGGGATCAGACTGCAACAACGCCCGGGCAATCCCGTGACGTACCGCGCCGGCCTGGCCGGTGGTGCCGCCGCCCATCACTGTGGCGATTACGTCGTATTTATCCAAAGTGGAGGTCAGCTCCAGCGGTTGTCTAACGATCATTTCCAGCGTCTTTTTGCTAAAATATTCGCCAAGGCCTCTGTTATTGATCGCAAACTGGCCTTTGCCGGGGGTAAGCCAAACCTTGGCTATCGCGTTTTTACGTCTGCCTGTTCCATAAAATTTCATTGCATCAGCCACTTAGATTTCCTCCTTCTCCTGAAATTTCCAGATCTCCGGTTTCTGCGCAGCATGGGGATGTTCGCTACCTGCATACACCTTCAGCTTCTTTGCGGAGGCGCGGCCCAAGCGATTATGCGGCAACATACCTTTAATCGCCTTTTCCACGGCGAGAACCGGTCGTTTGACCATGAGCTCGCTATAACCTACTTCTCTTAATCCTCCCGGATAACCGGAATGATGGTAATATTTTTTCTGATCTAATTTATTGCCGGTCAGTACCGCCTGGTCGGCATTGATAATAATAACAAAATCACCGGTATCGATATGCGGTGTAAATATCGGTTTATGCTTCCCGCGCAAAAGACGAGCGGCTTCGCTGGCGGTACGACCCAAAGGTCTCCCTGCCGCGTCAATAATATACCACTTTCTTTCGATTTCGGCGGGCTTGGCCATAAAAGTACCCAAGTTGATTCCCTCCTTAAATTCTAAAAAACCTGATTTCGCTGGTCTATTGCCAACGGGGCGGAAGTCAATAGACGTACTTATATAGTATATATGGGGTTTTAGCTCTTGTCAAGAAAAAATATCAGAAAAACCTTGAGCCTTTTCTATTCATACCATATCTTTTCCAAAAACAAACCCCGGGCCGGAGCGGGCGGAATATTTTCCGCTAATTCGCCGTGCAAGAAGGCTTCTAGTGCCTCGCCCGGCAGTCGGCCCTGCCCTACCGCGACCAGACGGCTGACGATCAACCGCACCATCTTATAGAGAAAGCCGTTTCCTATAACATCGATCACCACGGGCGCGCGCAGTTCCTGCCAGGGAAACAAAGGGTTTTCTGCCTGAGCCGGCTCATAGATGTCCAGATTGTGGATTGTCCGCACAAAATTCTTCGCGCTGGCCCCGGCAAGGGTATAATAACGAAAATCATGTTCGCCGACCAGCACTTGTGCGGCAGTATGCATCAAGTTAAGATTCAAATTTCCTTGAAGTTGCCAACTATAGCCGGCGGCAAAGGGAGAACAGCGGCAGCCTTGCTCGATCAGATATCGGTATCTCTTTTTATGGGGGGAGATGCGGGCATGAAAATCCGGCGCTACTTCTATCGCTTCCCTGACCCGAATATCGGAGGGGAGCAAACGATTGATCACCTCGGCCGTCTTATCGATAGGCAGGGGTTTATCGCAGAAAAAATTGGCTGCCTGGCCGATGGCGTGGACCCCGGAATCGGTGCGGCCGGCGCCGTGAATCGTGACCGGATGGCCCAAGACAGCTGCGACGGCTTCCTCAAGCCGTTGTTGCACGCTGATTCCCTGATGCACGGGCTGCCTTTGCCAGCCCACATAAGCGGTGCCGTCATAGGCTATGGTCAGTTTGATATTACGCGCCATGTAAGCCTCCTAGATAGTTCGGTAGACTATCGCTCCGGCGAAAAGAAGGAGAAAGGCCATCAACACCAGCGTATCCCGGATACGCCAGGGGGTAACCCGCCATTTGCTGCGGCCTTCGCCGCCACGATAGCATCTGGCCTCCATAGCGGCCGCTAATTCCTCCGCCCGCCGGAAAGCCGAGATAAAAAGAGGAATCAGCATGGGGATGAAGGCCTTCGCCCTTTTTAAGATACTGCCCCGGCTGACAACAGCGCCTCTGGCCCGCTGCGCTAAAACGATCCGCTCAAATTCCTCTAGAATGGTAGGGATAAAACGCAGGGCGATGGACATCATCATCGCGATCTCATGGGCCGGCACCCGGATGCGTCGCAGGGGACCGAGTAATTGCTCTAAGGCGTCGGTCAGCGCAATCGGCGTGGTGGTAAGGGTAAGCAAGGAGGCAAACAGCACCAGCAATAAAAGACGCAAACCCATGGCCAGACCGTAAACCAGACCCTCCCTGCTGATCGAAAGCACGCCCCAGCGAAAAATCTCTTCCCCGGGATAAATAAGCAGATTCAAAGCCACGGTAATCAGGCAAAAAACAACGATGATCTTCAGCCCCCGCCAGAGAGCTTTCAGGGGGATGCGGGAAACACCCGTTACCAGTATAGCCAAGGCGGTTAAAAAACCCCAGCCCCACCAGTCGTCGACGATAAAAAGAGCGATCATGTAAATCAGGGCGGCAAGGATTTTTACCCTGGCATTGAGGCGATGAATCGGTGAATCCGCCGCAAAGTACTGGCCGATGAGGAGGCGTTCTTTAAACATGGCGGCGACCCTCCAAATAATCGCGGATCTCCGCAAAAGCGGTCTCCACGGTGATCGCATGCCCGGGAATTTCCAAGCCGCGATTTTTTAGCCCGTACACCAGGGCGGCCGCTTTGGGGATATCCAGACCCGCTTCGCGAAGCCGCGTCTCGCAAGCGAAGACTGACTCCGGCGTACCGTCCATGATCGTTCGCCCTTTTTCCATGACGATCACCCGACGCGCCAACTCGGCGACCTCCGCCATATCATGGGATATCCAGATCACCGTTTTGCCCTCCTTGTTCAAGGAGGCGATTAATTCTTTTATCCAGCGCCGTCCTCCCTCATCCAACCCGGCAGTCGGCTCGTCTAAAATAACAATATGAGGATCCATCGCCAACATTGCGCCAAGACACACCCGTCTTTTCTCCCCTCCGGAAAGGGTGAAGGGACTACGATGCCAATATAGCTCCGGGTCAAGCCCCACCGCATTCAATGCTTTGCGTACACGCAGTGGAAGGCGGTCCTCGGCAACGCCGAAATTACGCGCACCGAAAGCAATCTCTTCAAAAACGCTTTCCGCAAAAAGCTGTTGTTCCGGATACTGAAATACCAAAGATACCTGCGAAAAAATATCCTTATCCGGCGCAATCGAACCGTCGATGCGAACAGAGCCGTCCTGGGGAGAAAATAATCCTGCCAGCAAAAACGCCAAAGTGCTTTTACCCGAACCGCCGTGACCGATAATCGCGACCAATTCGCCTTGTTGAATCTTTATATTAATGTCAAAAAGGGCCTGATACGCGTTTATACCGCAGGGCTGATAGGTATAGGCGCAATGATCCATTTCTATCTGGCACATAATAATTTCTCCATAAGCGTATCGGAATCCAATATCCCCTTGAATTGAACGTATCCCGCCTCCGCCAACATCGCGGCAAGACGACTGATCTGCGGCATATCCAATTCCCTTTCTTTCAACCATTGCGGATCACTGAATATTTCCGCGGGCGTACCTTGCCCGACAATACATCCTCGGTCAAGAACGATCACCTGTTGCGCCAATAAAACCTCTTCCATAATATTGGTCACATAGATGATGCTCATACCCAGTTCTTTATGCAAGTAATTGAGGCGTTCGATCACGGTTTTGCGCATTTGCGGATCCAGCATCGAAGTCGGTTCGTCCAGCACAAGATACCGGCTCTCCATCGCTAAAGCGCCGGCAAGCGCTACCCGTTGCTTTTCCCCGCCGGAAAGAAGATAGGGGGCCTTATCCCGTTTGTCCTCAAGTTGCATCAAAGTCAGCGCCCGCTCTACCCTGGCGCTGATTTCTTGCGGAGGCACGCCTAAGTTCTCCGGCCCAAAGGCAATATCGTCTTCCACCGAGTAGGCAATAAACTGATTATCCGGATTCTGAAATACAAAAGATACCTTTTCCCGCGCCTGCCAAAGCTGCTTCGGATCGGCGGTATCAAAACCGTCCACCAATACCCGACCGCTACCGGGCAGTAAAAGACCGTTCAATTGACGGGCCAGGGTGCTTTTACCGCTACCGTTTCTGCCGATGATCGCCAGCCACTCGCCTTCGGCGATCGAAAGATTGATCCCGGCAAGACAGGGCGGCGAACCTTGTTCATCATATGAAAAATTGAGATCCGTAATTTCTATCATGGGCTTTCCTTTGCTGTGCCAAATAATCCCGGATAATATACAAAAAGGAGCGGACTGACGCCCGCCCCTTTTTTAACTCAACATCGCTATTAGACTAATTGGATGCGCGTCATCTGAGCGGCGTCGCCCCGCCTTTTCTCCAGACGGATCATTCTCGTGTATCCACCCTGACGATCCGCATACTTTTCGGCGATCTCGCCGAAAAGCTTACTCACAACATCCTCTTCGGTCAGATATGCCATGGCGCTGCGGCGGGCTGCCAAGTCGCCCTTTTTACCCAAAGTAATCATCTTCTCCGCTACGGAAACGATTTCCTTAGCACGGGGTTCGGTGGTATCTATTTGACCGTTTTTAATCAGAGATGTGGTGGCATTGCGCAAGAGCGCGCGGCGATGCGCACTTTTTATCCCGAGTCTGCGGTATCCCATTGTTCTTCCTCCTATTCTTCACTCTTTCTTAAAGATAAGCCTAATTCATCCAGCTTAGCCACAACTTCCTCCAGGGATTTGCGGCCCATATTGCGGACTTTCATCATCTCGTCCTCGGACTTATTCGCCAGTTCCTGAGCCGTATGAATCCCGGCCCGTTTGAGGCAATTATAAGAACGTACGGAAAGATCCAGTTCCTCTATGGTCATCTCCAGGAGTTTATCCTTTTTACTGTCTTCTTTTTCGATCAAAGTAACTTCCTGGGGCAGGCTTTCGGTAAGGCCGATAAAGAGTTTCAAATAATCGCTCAAAATTTGCGCGGAACTGGAAATGGCTTCATCCGGGGCGATAGTCTTATCGGTATAAACGTCGATGGTCAGTTTATCATAGTCGGTCTGTTGGCCGACACGGGTGTCCTCAACGGTAAAATTGACTTTGATTACCGGAGAAAACAGGCTGTCTATAGGGATAATGCCGATCGGTTGATCATCACGTTTATTTTTATCCGCGCTTACATAACCGCGGCCCTTGGTGACCGAAATCTCCATATGAAGCGCGCCGTCCGATTCCAAAGTGGCAATATAATGATCAGGGTTCAATATTTCCACATCCGGATCGGTAATGATATCGGAGGCGTAAACCTTTCCTTCAGCCTTGGCGTCGACGACAATGGTCCTCGGCTCGTCACAATGCATCTTCACGGAAAGACCTTTGAGATTAAGGATAATATCGGAAATATCCTCGACCACGCCGGTGGCGGTAGAAAACTCATGGAGAATACCGTCGATCTTGACCGCGGTCGCCGCCGCGCCCGGTAAAGAGGATAACAGTACGCGGCGCAGGGCATTGCCTAAAGTCATCCCGTATCCGCGCTCCAGGGGCTCAATCACAAAACTGCCGAACGAATTATCTTGTGCTTTCTCAACACATTTAATATTGGGTTTTTCAATGCCAAACATGATACCCCTCCTTGACTTAAATTTAATAGTAGGTTACGGGGCTACTTATCTGGAGTACAATTCGATGATTAACTGCTCGTTGATCGGCAGATCGATATCCTCGCGCGCAGGCATGGCAATTACCTTGCCTACGAGATTTTCCTTGTCTAATTCCAACCATGCGGGAGGATTGCGATGGGCAATCGCCGCGGCAATGGCTTCAAACTTGGGCGATTTACGGCTGCCTTCCTTAATGCTGATGATCTGTCCTTCCTTGACAATAAAGGAAGGGATGTTCACCTTACGCCCGTCTACGGTGAAATGGCCGTGACGGACAAGCTGACGGGCATCCACGCGGGAACTTCCCATGCCCAGACGGTACACCACATTATCTAAGCGGCGCTCCAACAAAGTCAGGAGATTAACGCCGGTAACGCCCTTCATCCGGGAAGCCTTTGCGTAATAAATACGGAATTGGTTTTCCTGAACGCCGTAAATTCTTTTAACCTTTTGTTTTTCTCTAAGCTGCATGCCATATTCGGAAACCTTTTTTCGGGAAGTGCCATGCTGACCCGGCGCGCTTTGCTTATTTACAAAAGCGCATTTATCGGAATAGCATCGGTCGCCCTTTAAATAGAGTTTCATCCCTTCGCGGCGGCAAAGGCGGCAAACAGCACCTGTATATCTTGCCATTAATATTTACCTCCTAGACTCTTCTTCTTTTAGGCGGACGACAGCCGTTATGCGGGATGGGGGTAACATCCTTAATCATGCTGACTTCCAAACCGGCAGCTTGCAAGGCGCGGATGGCGGCTTCACGGCCGGAACCGGGACCTTTAACCAAACATTCTACTTGACGCATGCCATGCTCCATCGCATCCTTGGCAGCAACTTCAGCCGCCAGCTGCGCGGCAAAGGGCGTGCTCTTTCTTGATCCTTTGAAGCCCTGGGCTCCCGCGGAGTTCCAGGAAATCGCATTACCGAATTTATCGGTGATGGTAATCACCGTATTGTTAAAGGTGGATTGGATATGGGCTACGCCTATCTCCACATTCTTTTTTTCTTTCTTTCTACGCGTTTGTCTGCGAGCCAATCTGATGACCTCCCTTCCCTTATTTCTTTCTTTTGGCGCCTACGGTACGTTTTGGACCCTTACGGGTACGGGCATTGGTCTTGGTTTTCTGACCCCGCACCGGCAGGCCGCGACGATGGCGGATACCGCGATAACAACCAATTTCCGAGAGTCTTTTGATATTAAGAGCTACCTCGCGCCGCAAATCACCTTCAATTTGATAGTTATTGGCGAGGACTTCACGTATACGGCTAGTCTCATCTTCGGTTAAATCTTTAACACGTGTATCAGGATTGACGCCCGCGTCCCGCAGAATCTTCTGAGCCGTTTTCAGGCCTATACCAAAGATATAGGTCAGACCGATCTCAACTCTTTTCTCTTTGGGCAGGTCAACACCAGCAATACGAGCCATTACATTAACACCTCCGTTTTCTTATCCTTGTACCTGTTTATGCTTTGTATTGGGGCAGATAACCATGACTTTGCCCCGTCTTTTAATAATTTTGCATTTTTCGCAAATAGGTTTAACAGAAGCTCTTACCTTCATGTTACTCCCTCCTCTATTTATATCTGTAAGTTATACGGCCCCTTTTCAGATCATAAGGACTCAATTCCACAGTCACCTTATCGCCGGGGAGAATACGGATATAGTTCGTGCGTATTTTTCCCGAGATATGGGCCAGGATACGATGGCCGTTCGCCAGTTCAACGGTAAACATCGCATTGGGCAAGGGTTCGATGACCACGCCGTCAATTTCGATTGCATCCTGTTTTGGCATTTATTTGCCCTCCTTAGTCAATTCCGCTATCGCCGCGCGTATTTCCAAATCACTCGGCAGCTTGCCATTTTCCTTGTTCATAAGGTCAGCCGCTACTTTATGAACGATCTGTACATGGCGGATATTCTTTTTCTTCGGATTCATAATGCCGCGTTTACGGCCATCCGCAAGATAAAGCATATCGTCTGCTGCAGCCAAAACCAGATAATACCGGCCTTTATCATGTCCTGACTTTGAGCGAACCAATCGGCCGATCATATCGCTGCGGCAAGAGGATGAAACAGCGGTAAGAAAGGCGCCATAATCAGTAAATGCTTTCTTCTTCATATGGTTATCCCTGGTAGGGTACTCCTTGCGGCAAAAAAGCCGGGCCGTTGGAATATCATTGTCAACTTAACTCCAATTCTGTCCGAGTGCTACGCCCAACTCAGCTAAAACGGCATTGATGGGCTGGTCGCCATTAATCGTATGCAGCAACCCCTTGGTCTGATAATAATCGATCAGGGGGGCGGTCTGCGTTTCATACACGGCAAGCCTGCTTTTAACGGTTTCTTCCTTATCGTCATCGCGCTGATAAAGCGCGCCGCCGCAGGCATCGCAAACATTTTCCGTTTCCGGGGCATTATAAAGTAGATGATAGATGGTTCCGCATTGACGGCACATCCGTCTTCCGGTCAGGCGGTCAATCAGTCGTTCCAGAGGAACACTGATATTTAATGCCGCATCTAATTTTGTTTCCATATTTAATAACAATTCGTCAAGGGCTTCGGCTTGAGTTAAGGTGCGGGGAAAACCGTCCAAGAGAAAACCTTCCCGGCAATCGCTCATGGAAATTCTGTCTCTGATAATACCGATCGTGACTTCGTCCGGCACTAATTGCCCTTTATCCATATAAGTTTTTGCTTCCTTGCCTAAATCCGTTCCATTGCTGATTGCGGCACGGAACATATCGCCGGTAGAAATATGGGGAACGAGCAATTTTTTTACCAAGATATCCGCTTGGGTCCCTTTACCCGCGCCGGGAGGTCCAAGTAAAACGATTCTCATAATACGA
>Ga0351841_1127_pt1 | contig 9633 bp, 6 predicted proteins | sample BONcelHFGM3001E6_FD_206884 | JGI IMG/M metagenome (GOLD analysis project Ga0351841, IMG submission 206884) | Enriched cells from coal bed in the Powder River Basin, Montana, United States - BONCAT cells FGM rep1 HSBNCT.FGM.300.1.E6 ...
AAGCTGCAAAAGCAAGAAAAAGATTGCCCGTGAACAAGCTGCAGCTGAGTACGCTGCAAGGGTTGATCAGGCCAAAAAAGACCTTACAGCCATCTTGAATGATGCCACTGATTGGTCGTTGAAAGAAAAAGAAGAACGGTTTGCAACTATAAAATCCTGGAATATTCAGGATGAAGAAGTGTTAAAACTAATTGATATGGTTGAAGACAAACTCGCTCGGGAACGCGCTGAAGCAGATCGTAAAAAAGAAGAAGAACGGTTGAAAAAGGTTGAAGATGATCGTGGCAAAGCAAAAGCTTCGAAGTACGAGACTATTGAAAACCAACTTCTTTCAGTTGCAGCCGCACCTGATGCCGCTACTGCCAACATGAAGATTAATCAAGCTTTGCAATTATTTGCCACTCCCGATGCTCCTGTTTTGATCATCATCAGTCAGGCAGGTGGTTTTAACGATTACGACCGTCCTACTACCATCAGACGATACCTCGAGTATCTAAAAGATCAAAAGGTTTATAACAATGCTATCGAGCAGGTTAAATATGATGCTAGTGGAAAGATCACTGAACTTGAATTGATTAAAAAGTAGAACGATGAGAAAAATAACAATTTTATTGGCTATATTATTCAGCCTGATGGCAGGAAATGCAATCAAAGCCCAAGACATCAGTCCTGAAAGGAAGCAAGCTATTGACAGTTTGGCGCTCGAAAAAGTGCGTGATTTAAGTAAATACGTAAGTATAATTGGCAGCAAATCAACTCCATGGAGCGAAGCAAACCGAGTTATCGACCGTGCTGAAGAACTCTTTATGCAAGGAGCCGAAATGGGAGTCTCATCTTTATATCAATCAGATATTCTTTACTTTAAAGTTCGTCAATATTTTGAAAGACTGATGCGTCTTAATTATGACAGAGTTGAGATTGAGTGGTACAAAATTGAATATGTGAGTGACCTTCAACGACAACCTGATGGAACATATGTAGGCGTAATTACTATTTTCCAGCGATTCAAAGGTTTTGATGCCGAAGGTAATTTAGTGTATGAAGACACCACCAAAAAAGATATTACTGTGTATGTGAAACGAAAAGAAACTCAGATTGGTGGACGACTCATTGGTTTTTGGGATGTTTTACTTGGAGATATACGCGTGAAAGAAACACGTAAATAACATTTATTGTGTTCACGGAACGAATTAAACCCTGTAAGCTAATCCCTTACAGGGTTTATTAGTAATAAATGGGCTGTAAAAGATTTATTATCTTTTACAATTCTGAGTTAAAGATCTATATAACAAGTTATATATCAAATGGTTGGAACAAAAACAATGCTTATAAAAATTGCTCATAGATTGTTTATCTTTGCAGCGCCAAATGTAGCTATGCGCACACTAATTAATTTTTTCTTCGCTTTATTTTTTCTTCTTTGTTCAGCCTTGAATGTGCATTCACAAGGCAGAAATATCGGCTCATTCGAAATGGATGAAACCGAACTCTATGCTATGACCAAGCAAATGAGTCAGTTCATCAGCCGTTTCAATTATGAAGAAGATCAATTTGGCAAAAAACTTCTTCCATCTTCACCTGATTATCGTAACAGTTCAAAGCGAAAAACTTTCCTTCCCCTACTTTTCGATAGTGAGAATTTACGAACAAGTAGTGCTCTGAAAGATTTTTTTATTGATGATCTCACAAAAAATACTGATAGTAGTTACATAAAGTTTCTGGGTGGAAGATGGTACGCCGAAACCGAAGCTAGTTTTGAATACCAGGGAAAACAGGTTTCTGTGATAATGATTCTGATGATTGAAAAAGAAGGGCTGGGATCAAAATGGGTTTTGACCAATGTGTATTTTCCAACATTTAACAAGCTCTTTCCGGAAGGAGAAATAACCGAGAAGGAAAAACATTTTCTTCATCCAATGAGCCATGAGCTTGATTTTATGAATATTCACAAAGCATTTAATCAAACTGAAGTTATCGAATATTATGCTTCAAAGAGTTTTAGCCCCGATTTTCTCACACTGTTTTTCTACGAAGTAAAAATGGGCAGATTGAAATTCAAGCAAGTAAACACCTTGAAATTTCATATCTTTCAAATAAATGATTGGTACTTTGAAGTATCCTATTTTAACCGTCCTGGCATGAATACCGGATGGCTGATTTCAAATTTAATGTACATTAAAGAAATTGAAAAACAATCTGTTATCAAGTTTTATCAACCATGAAGCTTATGATTAAATATTTATTTACAGCACTATTGCTACTTGCGATCACATCAAATTCTCAGGCTCAAAATAAAGAGGAATGGGTACTCACAGCCGAAGAGGTTGAGCAATATAAAGCACAATCACGAGCCTTGGTGGCCTATTTCGAAGGTACACTTAACTTTCTTGGGGATTCGCGCTCCACAACTCAGGAAAAGGAAATAATCATCGAAGAAAGTTATTCCAAAATCTTTGTGAATGAAGATGTTCAGATTGAAGATGACCTCGATGAAAACCGCGAAGTGCCTATTAATAAAAACGTTCAGGCATATCTTAAAGATGTTGATTTCTTCTTTCATTCAGCTGTATTCAAATTTGACATTCAGACAGTTGAGCCTATGGTAGGCGAAAATGGTACGATGTTTTTTAAAGTGACTTTTATGCGTCAGCTCGATGCTGTTACGTTAAACAACGATAGCGTTAAAAGCAACCGCATTCGTTATATGGAAATCAACCTCGACCCCTTTAAAAAAGACTTGAAAATTGCCAGTTACTATACTTCAAAAATTAATGAACAAGAAGAGCTCAGGCAATGGTGGAGCGGAATGCCTAACTACTGGAAAGATATTCTTGGCAGAGATGCTGTTGTATTTGACACCCTGTTAATGGCTGATATTGAATCCATTGGTAATGATACCATTGTTATTAGACGCAACGAATGGGTTCATCGCAAAGGTGTTTTCTATGTAGCTGGGACTGACACTATTCCCGAAGCTGCTTCTGCTCAATTACATAACCGACCTCCTGATACCATTTTAACGCTGGATGATCATATCTCTCAAATGATATTTGATAGTTTAGCTGTAAATCTTTCAGTTATTGACAACCGATTGAAACAGATAGCAAGCATTAAAACTCTTGATATTTCATTTAATCTTCAGGCCGTTTCACTTGAACCGGTAAGTCAGCTCAACGAACTGGAAGAAATCAATTTTTCAAATACCCCAGTCAATGATGTTTCGCCCCTTCGAAATCTAAGCAAGCTCAAAACACTTTATTTATCTTCAAGTTTAGTGAGGGATTTAACACCCCTTCAGTATGCCACTAATATTGAAGAAATATATTGTCATGACACAGATATTGAAGATATTACAACGTTTGAACACTTCAGAAACCTGAAAAAAGTTTATTGCTTTAACACCGGAATTCGTGATATTGGCCCTATCACTTCGCTCACACAGTTAACCATTTTAAAAGCAGGAAACACACTTATTGAGAACATTGAGCCTCTCCAGAAATTGAATAATCTGCGAATTCTTGATCTTAGTCAAACCCTCATTACCGATATCAAATCACTTGAATCGCTTGTTAATCTTCAACAATTAAATATTGATAAAACACTCGTTGAAGACCTATCGCCTCTATGTAAAATGAGCCAGTTAAATCTACTTCAATGCAGTGAGACAAGGGTTTCTGACCTATCTCCATTGGAAGGACTTGAAAGTCTAACGCGGGTTTATTCAAACAAAAACGAAGTAAAGCCTGCACAGGCCACCAACCTTATGCGCATCAAACCTGGTCTTTTAGTTGTTTTTGATTCCGAAGAACTCGAGCAATGGTGGAACAATCTTCCAATTTACTGGCGTGCCTTGTTAACCGAACAAGCTGGAATCGGATCAAATCCAACAACTGAAGACCTACATCAAGTCATTAATATCTCGAAACTCGACATAAGTGGCAATTCCTACTTGCAGCATATGGAACCAGTTAATCGTCTAGTTAATTTGCAGGAGCTTAACATTTCTAAAACAGAAATTACTGACCTTGAACCTCTTAAAGGACTTCACAATCTTTTAAAAATCAATTTTTCACAAACCAGAATAAGTGATATTGAAGCTTTAAGCGGGTTGTTTCAGCTGGAAGAGTTAAATATAGAGTCAACACGTGTTGATAATCTTGATGCTTTGCATAACATTAGCACTTTACAACTTTTGAAAGCCGATAAAAGCCGGATAACACACGAAATAGCTTTGAAACTAAAGCAAGCACAACCAAAAGTGCTCATCATTTATCAAACTGAAAAACTACGGTTTTGGTGGAATAATCTGGATGAAGAATGGAAAAAAATCATGATGCAAGACCTTATTGTTCAACCTTCTCCAGATCCTGTTCAGCTGCAAACCATAGCCGACCGCAAAGAAATTGTGATTGAAAACAATCTGGCAATTTTAAACCTTGAGCCATTAATGCCCCTTCTCATGCTTGAAAAGCTGGTATTAAAAGGTACTCAGGTAAGCGATTTTAATCCGTTAAAAACTTTATCACATCTAAAGTATCTCGACCTGTCGGGAAATCCACTTTCCGACCTCAGCCCGCTCTCCGGATTATCACTTCTTGAATTTGTATCGATTGAAAGTACTCCTGTTATTGACATAAGTGCGCTTTCAAAACTCGTCAATTTGCAGCAGCTAAATGTTGCTGGAACACAAATCAAGTCGTTGAAATCGTTGGCTAATTTGTTGCTTTTGAGTGAATTATCCGTTTACAATACCCGAATTAAAAGCTTAAGTCCGGCTGATAAATTACCTGCTATGAAACATATCAAATGCTACAACACAAAAATAAGTAAAAAGACAATTGAAAAACTTAAGCAGACACGCCCGGAAATAAACATCCTGTATTACTAAAGAATGATATAAAATTTACTTGAATATTCATCATTTACAACATTATCAATCAAGAACTTTTGGAATTCCTTGTACTTTAATTTGTGGAACTTTCTGTAACAACTTTGGCATAAACGACTCAAAGCCCCGCTTCTAAACAGAGCCTTTTTACTTTCTCCAAAAATGGGGTGAAAAAAGCATCAAAACTGTAAAAAGTTCCAAACGGCCTAACATCATCAAAGCAGCAAGCACCCATTTAGCCGCATCGGGCATAAAGGCATAATTATCAATTGGTCCAACAAGGCCAATTCCCGGACCTATATTGCCAAGGCTTGCAATAGAAGCTCCTACCGATGTTTCGAAGTTTAAGCCAAGTGCTGATAAAGCAAGTACTCCAAAGGCAAAGATGAGAATATACATTAAAAAGAAGGCCATTACTTTATAAATGATGTCCTGAGGAACGCTCTTATTGTTAAACTTTACAGGCAGCACTGCATTGGGATGGATGGACCTCCGGAGTTCCATCCATGAATTTTTTAATAACAACATTTGGCGAATCACCTTCATCCCCCCCCCTGTTGATCCGGCACTTCCCCCAACAAACATGAGTAAAAATACAATCATGTACAAAAACACAGGCCATGTAAGGTAATTAGCAGTTGCAAAGCCTGTTGTAGTTAAAATAGAGACTACAGTAAATAAAGCATCTCTAAAATGCACTTCAAATGAGTCCTTTCCGGTTAAAATCAAACCTGTGGCAATTATAAATGTTGAAACGGCAATCAATAATATGTATCCTCTATACTCCTCATCTTTAAACACTTGCTTCAAACGACCATGTAAAGCGAAATAATGCAAAGTGAAGTTCGTTCCGGCCAAAATCATAAATACGATTATAACATACTGACTATAGGCCCCAAAAGCAGCTATACTATTATTTCGGGTTGAGAACCCTCCTGTTGCCATGGTTGCAAAGCTGTGATTGATTGCATCAAACCAATCCATTTCGCCAACCCAAAGTAATAAAAATTGCAAAACGGTTAAAAGAACATAAATTCCCCATAATCGCTTGGCTGTTGATGTAATGCGTGGATGCAACTTATCGTAGGTGATACCAGGCATCTCTGCCATAAAAAGCTGCATTCCTCCAATCCCTAAGATAGGTAAGATGGCAACGGATAAAACAATGATTCCCATGCCTCCCAGCCAATGCGTGAGGCTTCTCCAAAATAAAAGGTCTTTTGGCATCGACTCAATATCCGTTAGAATGCTACTTCCTGTTGTTGTAAATCCCGACATTGTTTCGAAAAAGGCATCTGTAAACGAAGGAATATCACCAGCAATATAAAATGGCAATGCTCCATAAAAAGAAGTAAAAATCCATGCCAATGTCACAATAATATAACCTTCTCTTTTACCCAGTAAATTGCTAGTTTTATTATTGAAAAGAAACATCATCAAGCCCGAAATTAATGTCGTAGCTGATGCAATGAGCATTGCATATGATTGGTTTCCATGATAATACCAACCCACCGGCACACAAGAAAACATGAAAACAGCTTCAATTATTAACAAGAAGCCAATAATACGTGCAATCAGGGTGAAGTTGATTTCTCTAAAAAAACTTTTCATAATCAATCAGGATAAATCCATTTAATGGAACAGCTTTTCCACTTTGTGAACAGCATAAGGAAGCACAAAAACTACCACTTTGTCATTCTCCTGTACCTGAAAATCGCCAAGTGCAATATAGGCTTTCTCATCCCGTACTACTCCTCCGATAATTGCCCCTTCCGGAATATTAAGCTTATTGATAGGTTTCTTTGTAATAGGAGATCCTGGTCGCGCAATCATTTCCATAGCATCAGCTTCTATACCACTTAAGCACTTTAGTGTCAACACTTCAGTTCCCATAGTATAACGCACCATATAGCTTGCAGCGATCAATTTCTTATTTATAATTGTATCTATTCCAATGTTTTGTGAAATATCAATATAGTCGATATTCTCAACGAGCGCGATTGTTTTCTTAACACCGCTCATGCGGGCATGCAAACAAGTGAGAATGTTTGTCTCCGTATTATTGGTCACGGCAATAAAGGCGTCCATACTTGTGATATCCTCGTCTTCAAGCAATTGAATATTTCGAGCATCGCCATTTACAATAAGTGTATCTTCAAGATAGTCGGTAAGCACCATGCAACGCTCTTTATCCTTTTCGATCATTTTGATATTCATCTCCTTTTCAAGCCGTTTGGCAGTAATACGTCCAACACGACCTCCTCCAATGATCATCACGTTGTGTATTTCATGCTCCACTTTTCCACCCAGCTCAAGTAGCTGTTCAATGGCATCAGGTTTTGTAATGACATAAGCAAGGTCGTTGGCCTGAAATTGATCATCGCCTCTAGGAATAAAAGTGGTTCGTTTCCTGTGAATTGCTACTGCCCTGAAATTGAGATTCTTATATTCACTTGCAATTTGATTCAGCGACATATTAATGACAGGCGCTGTGGCCTCGAGCTTGATCATAAAAAGCTGAAGCTTACCATCCGAGAATTCAAAAACCTCAGTAGCAGCTGTTTGCTTCAAAAGCGAAATGATTTCCTGTGCTGCAATATCTTCAGGAGAAATGAGTGCGTCGATTCCAAGTTCCTGATAAATCTGTCGGTTTTGAAGACTCAGGTTCTCCATTGTATTTACGCGCGCTATTACTTTTTTTGCTCCGAGTTTTTTTGCCAGGATGCAGGTCATAAGATTCATATGTTCCTGATGGACAACCGAAATTAATAAATCAGCTTTTTTTACATTTGCGCGCTGCAAAACACTGATTGAAGTAGCATCGCCATTGATGGTCATCAAATCAGAATGTGACTCAACCATCTTCAATAAATCCTCATTTGGATCAACAATGGTAATATTATGATTACTGTTTACAAGTGATTCAGCAAGATGTAATCCCACCTCACCATCACCGGCTATAATTATATTCATCGAAAAAGATTAAAATTAAGATGACAAATGTAGGATATTAAACCGATCCCAATCAAGGGCTACTTTAAATTTCTCTCTGAAAATCAGCAGTTCAGCATGGTTCAATCGAACTTCCACAAGCATCTCCTTTTCTGCAACCGCTTGCGAAACCATAAATCCTTTAGCATCCAGCGCACATGAGTCGCCGGTGTAGTTGAAGTTTAATCCATCAACTCCAACACGATTTACGCCAATAACATACGACTGGTTTTCGATCGCTCTTGCAATAAGCAATTGCTTCCAAGGCCATGATCGTACTGCGGGCCAATTGGCAACAAACAACAACAAATCGTAGGCAAACACTTCATTTTTAAAAGTATTTCTGCACCAGACAGGAAAGCGAAGATCGTAACAGATCATAGGCCTGATTTTCCAGCCATTGAGTTCAACTGTAAGTAAATGGTCTCCAGGTGTTATTTGCTCATGCTCCCCTCCCATCCTGAAAACATGGCCTTTAGCATAGGTTTCGTAGCTGCCATCGGGCCGCATCCAGATGAAACAATTGTAAAAATTTCCCGAATCCATAAGAAGTATGCTACCACAAACAACCGCATCGTACTGCTGAGCTTTTACCCTCATCCACTGTGCTGTTGGACCATTAATTTCTTCAGCAAAAATTTGAGGATCAACAGGAAATCCGGTAGTAAATGTTTCGGGAAGGATAATAAGGTCGTTAGGTTGCGTTTGCTGTTGCATTAAGTTATCAAACAACCTCAGATTCGCCTGAGGGTTTTCCCAAATCAGGTTGGCCTGCAAATAGGCTATTCTTAAATCCTGCATAGGATTTCAGCAGCTTTGGAAAGTGTTTCTTCTTTTTTTGCAAAACAAACACGCATCAGTTGCTGGTTTTGGTTCTGCTGATAAAAAGGTGCTAAAGGTATTAATGCTATACGATGCTCTTTTACAAGACGTTCTGCAAATACCATTTCCGGTTCATCGGAAATGGCTTTATAACTCAATAATTGAAAATAGGTGCCATGACAAGGTATCAATTCAAAGCGGGAAGATTTCAGTTTTTCAGCAAAAAAGTCCCGTTTGCTCTGATAAAATGCTGGAAGATGTGTGTAATTAGCATCATCTTCCAGAAAATCGGCAATAGCATATTGAATGGGAGTATTGGATGCAAAAACTGTAAACTGATGGAGTTTTCTGAATTCAGCCGTTAAATCTGCAGGGGCCATAACAAAGCCTGTTTTCCAGCCCGTTGCATGAAATGTTTTTCCAAATGAACCAATAACCATGCTCCTGTTTACCAAACCGGGAAAACAACAGGCACTCTGATGCTTTTGATTATCAAAAATCAAATGTTCATACACTTCATCACTTAAAACTATAATATCCGTATTGCGTGTAATAACATCCAACTGCATCATATCACTTTCGTCGAGAAGGCTTCCGGTTGGATTGTGCGGACTATTAATAATGATCATGCGGGTTCGGTTTGAGATCATCCGCTTCACATCATTCCAGTTTATTTTGAATAAGGGTGCAGTAAGCTCTACATATTTGACCAATCCTCCGTTAATTTTTACGGCAGGAGCGTAACTATCGTAAGCAGGTTCAAAAATAATCACTTCGTTACCTTCTTTTATAAAGGCACTTATTGCAGTATAAATAGCTTGCGTTGCACCCGCTGTTATGGTAATTTCATGCTCAGGATCATAGGAAACCCCATATGTCTTCGCAGCCTTTTGAGCAATAGCATTGCGCAATGGAAGCACTCCCGGCATTGG
>Ga0351841_1129_pt1 | contig 9571 bp, 6 predicted proteins | sample BONcelHFGM3001E6_FD_206884 | JGI IMG/M metagenome (GOLD analysis project Ga0351841, IMG submission 206884) | Enriched cells from coal bed in the Powder River Basin, Montana, United States - BONCAT cells FGM rep1 HSBNCT.FGM.300.1.E6 ...
TTAGCATCATCTTTACAGGAAAGCCCGACCGAAAAATATAAATATATTATCAAAACCAGGGAACTTGAACTAAATGCGCAGATTGCTCTGCAAAATTTTTTTGATATAGAGGCAATTTATCAAAACGCACCGGTAGGATTATGCATGTTGGATCAGCAAATGCGTTTTATGCGGGTTAACGATTTCTTTACCCGCGCCAACGGATTGAGTATCGAAGAACATATTGGCCGCACCCCCAAAGAGATTTTACCCGGGAATTTTGGCGACACGATCGAAAAGAGTCTGCAAGAAGTTTTGGCTAGCGGCGAGCCGTGTGTCACGTGCGAAGCCTATGGGCAAATGTCGGACCAGCCAGGTAAACGGGGATGTTGCAAAGAATTTTTAACGCCAATCAAGGATACGGACGGACAAGTAATCGGCGTGAGCGTCGCCTTGGTCGACATTACCGAACATAAAGACCTGGAAGATCAATTAAAGGAAGCAGCGCGCCAGGCGGAGTACCGTGCCGACGAGCTGGATGCTGTGTTCAACGCGATTTCGGACGGCATTACCATTTACGATACGCAAGGAAACATCGTAGCGATCAACGAAGGGGCAAAAGCGCAATTCGAACTTTATAATGATCCGGAATATCTGTCTTCCGGTTTTAAAAAAAGATTCAAGAAAGCGCAATTTTTTAATTTGAACGACGAGCGGTTAGGGTTGGAGGATTTTCCAGTTTACCGCGCCTTAAAAAACGGCGAGGCGATTAGAGATTTTTTATTGATCCAAAAGCAAAATAAGCAGAAAATCTATTTATCCATAAATGCGGCGCCTATTAAAAACGCCGAAAGGGAAATCACCGGGGCCGTCGTTTTGATCAGAAACGTTACAAAACAGAAAATGGCCGAGCTGGAAGCGGAGGAAAGCAAGGAAAACGCGCTGAAATTAGTGGAAAAGCTGCGGCGGGCCGATGAAAATAAAAACGTTTTTTTCAATATGCTGTCCCATGAGCTGAGAAACCCCCTGGCCTCGATCAAAATGAGCCTCTTGCTCCTGGACCAGGACAAGCCCGGTCCGGAAAAGGAAAAACGGGCCAAGGAGATCGCCAAGCGGCAGTTGGCCCATCTGACAAGCATGGTGGACGAACTGCTTGACGTGGCCCGGATTTCCCAGCAGAAAATCGTGCTTAAGAAAGAACCGGTGAACCTTGCCGAACTGATCCCCCGGATCGTCGAGGACTACCGGATGCAGTTTGCGGATAAAGGCGTGGAATTGATGACCGATATTTATGTCGACCGCCTGGATTTAGAGGCGGACCCGCAGCGGTTAAAGCAGGCCATCGAAAATCTCCTCGGCAACGCTTACAAATTCACTAAAAAAGGCGATAGAACAGGGATTACCTTGACCCGCGACGAAAGAACCAAAGAAGCGGTGATTGTCATTTGCGATACCGGGATCGGGATCAAACCGAAATTTCTCGATTCTATCTTTGAACCTTTTATCCAGATCGAAGACTCACTGGACCGGAGCAACGGCGGTTTGGGCTTGGGTCTCGCGGTGGTCAAAGGCATGGTGGAACTGCACGAAGGCAGCGTGGGGGTATATAGCGAAGGGATCGGTAAAGGCGCGCAATTTACCATCCGATTGCCCCTGCCCCAGATCAAAGAAATTACGGAAAGGAGCAGTGCTATGGAAAACAAGGAACCGGCCAGAACTTTGCATGTTCTGATGATTGAGGACAATGCTGATTTTGCGCAGGTGATGTGTGATCTGATCAGCCTTTCAGGGTATCAAACCAGCGTAGCCCTAAACGGTCCCGACGGCATCGCCAAGGCCAAAGAAACGCATCCCGATGTGATTATCTGCGATATTGGTCTGCCGGAAATGAACGGGTATGAAGTAGCGAGAATGATCCGTAACGATATGAACCTTATGGATATCTTCTTGATCGCCCTATCCGGATATACCAGCGATAAAGATTTGGAGCGGGCCAGGGAAGCCGGATTTGACAGGCATTTGGCAAAACCGGTGGATATCGTAGCCATAGAAAAGATATTCTCCGAGATTATTGAACACAAAGCGGTTGGATAGCAAGAAAGATTCGCCCGGTATGGCAAAGAGATACCGCGGGCGGTATCTCTTTTCGTTTGGATAAATTTTTCGGTGCAGCGATGCGCCTAAAATCAGCGATCAAATCGATGGAATTTTAAAAAGCGCTCTTTTTCTTCAGCCGATAGAGGCAGATAGCAAACCCCTCGCAAAAGGGGTTTTTCATAAGGCTAGGTTGCGCGTCGTTTATCTTTGGGCCGTTATTCGGCATTCGTCGGCGCAGTTTTTACATTCGAAGGCGCATTCCTGGCAATGTTCGTCGTCAAAGACGGCGCATTCGCTATGGCATGTTTCGCAGACATCGGCGCAAAGCCGGCAAAGATCATAAACGAACCGGGAATCTTTGGCCATGAAAGCGGCGGCCTGACGGCAAACAGCGGCGCAATCCAGCAAGGTTTCGATACATTTTTTTCTGGTTCGTACATCCGCTTCCCCCAGGCAAAGGGTGACGCACTCTTCGCAAGCCTGCGCGCATCGGCTACAGATATCCAGACATTTTTGGTTTTTGTCGGTTAAATGTGTTATGACTCCCATAAAACATCTTCCTTTTTATCGATCAAATCATTTTAAATAGTATTGATAAAAAGGGGTGAATATTATACGGGCTTGTAACGGATGAATATTGAGAAGATGTAACTATATTTGGCCGGCCCTGCTGGCCATGATCAAAGACAGAGCTTCTTCCATGCTATATAGACCCGTTTCCCTGCTCATGATCCATCTGGCCGCATATAATGCACCCTGGCCGAAAGCGGCCCGGTTTAGCGATTCGTGAATGATGCGGATGGTCTGATTAGGCAGGCCGAAAACCACCTCATGCTTTCCAACGATGCCGCCGACCCGAATGGAATTGACATGCTTTTGTTTATCGAGCCCCAGATCCTCGGCGATTTTTAAGGCCGTGCCCGAAACCTTCTTCTTCTCCCGGAAATGTTCTTCGATCACTTCGATATCCGCATGGGGAGCGATTTTTTGTAGCAGTTTGGAAGCCTCGATCAAGAAATTGACCCCAAGGGTAATATTGGGCGAATAAAGGATTGCGGTCTCGCGGCTCAAATCCTGCAAGCGGGCAAACTCCTGGCCGTTATAATGGGAAATGGCTGAGACAATGCGGATGCCGTATTTGCCCGCGTTTTTATATTCCCCGACGGCGCTGGCGTCGGAGAAATCTATGATCACATCAACTTTATTATCCTGATAAAATTGATCGAAATCGACGTGGCGGATGGAGTATATCGTACCTTCGTCCAAATGCTCATATCCCAGTAAGTGACTGGCGAATTCGCCTTCGCATTTGGTGGACTTGCGGATAACCCAACTCAACTTACAATCCGTGGCGCAAATAATCTCGTTGGCCACGACTGAACCGGTCTTTCCAAAGCCAAATAAGCCGATGGCAAGCTGCATTGCAAACCCTCCTTTCAAATATATATTATTTACAGGCAGTCGAACGCTATTCTAATGAATAGCCCAAATGGATGTTAAGAAAAAAGACACTACAGAAAATATCACTGTAGCGTCATTAAAAAAGACTTCTCTCTTTCCCAACGCTTACGAGATTAGCTGACGGGTTCGGGTCGAAAGATAACCCTACGCTTTCGCGATTCACCCCAAAGTTGGTTCTCCCATTCCATTTCTGGATTCAGCGGTTTTCTAATAAAATTGTCGAAAAGCATATTTTTTAGCTAGTTTTTTAGCTAATTTCTTTTCGCTTATACTAACATAAAATAAGAAGAAATGCAAATTACAAAATACGCCATTGTTCGGGAAGCGGGGAAAAAAATATATCAGTGGAAAAATTTATTGATAAGGATGAAAAATGCATAAAGCGACGGTAATCAACTGCGCATTTGTCCGTACTGGTGAAAAATGGTATAATAAATGAAATGTAAATTAATAGGGTATTGTGTGGTTGCCGCATAGATCAATAATTGCAGGAGAAAGAAAGAGAACTAATCTGTCGGGTTGTGCATTAAGGAGATGAAATACAAATGAGTAAAACGATCAATGTAGGCATCGGTTTTGCCACGGGCCGCAGAAGCTTTCGCAAAGTCCTGAAAACGTACATTTTTAATTTTAAGGAAAGCGGTTTGACGGAAAAGGAAAACGTCAACCTGAACCTGTTCGTCGCCTATGATCTGGGGTATCAAAACACCAAATCTACCGATTATACCAATGTACGCGGGGATTTGCTTGAACTGCTCGACCAAACTTATTTTATCGGTAAATCATCGATGCAAAAAGAGACGGATCTTCTTCTGCGGGAGAATATCATCACCAAAAAAGAAGCCACACTCTTTTTCGGCATAGGTTATGCGGCCAAGCGTAACGCTGTGGTTTATGCGGCGATCAAAAACAAGATGGATTATCTGATCTTTCTCGACGACGACGAATACCCTTTGGCGGTGACCAATACCCGGCGTTCCGCTATCTGGAGCGGCCAACATGTACTGGCGGAACATCTTTCCCACATCAAAGCGGCCGATATCACCAACGGCCACCATTGCGGCTATATTTCACCGATTCCCTATATTGAATTTAACGATGTTTTAAGCGAAGACACATTCCGCGTGTTTATCGAGGCGATCAGCAACGACATCATTAATTGGGAGACGATCCGCTCGGTGATGGATAACGGCGGCGTCACCTATGCCGATACCAAGGTCCTGGTCAGCAATGAATCGGAAGAAGTGCCTTTGCACAATCATACCAAATTCATCTCGGGCTCTAACCTATGCATCAATCTGACCGATCCCGCCCGGGTCAGCCCGTTTTATAATCCACCGGGCGCACGGGGCGAGGACACCTTTCTCAGTACCTGTCTGGAAGCCAGAAAGGTATTACGGGTGCCTTGCTATACCTTTCACGACGGCTTTTCCACTTATCAACATATTATGGACGGGGTGCTCCCCATTCATTTAAAGGACATCAGCGCGGACGCCCAACCGATTATCACCCGCTTCTACCACGCTTGCGTGGGCTGGATCCGCTATAAACCGCTCCTCCTTTATATCACCCAGAGGGAAGCTTACGAAGAAAAAATTGCGCAGATGCGGGAGCACCTGGCATCGACACTGCCTAGTATCAGCGCCTTTTTTGACTGCCCTTCTTTCATGAATATAAATTCCGAGTTGGAACAATATCATAGAAACGTTAAAAAGCATTACCGGCAATTTCTAGAGACGCAACGGGTATGGCGGAGAATTACCGACTACCTCGAAGCGACCCGGACCGAGGAAAAATGATATTAAATTTTGCTGCGACAGCCCGGTATCGCCTCGCTTTAATTAAAGGGCGTTATAGGTGTAGATTTGTTAATTCCGAATTAGATTTGGAAAATTTATTATGGCTTAAGTTTTTTGAAAATCTCTATTGTTTTTGTTATTTTACGAGGAGAATAAATGACTGAAAGAGAGAAGATGTTGGCCGGTGAATTTTATCATACATCCGATCCTGAATTGATAAAAATGCGTGATGCGGCCAGAGTTTTGACTGAAAGATTTAATCAAATATCAATTCTCCAAAAAGAGGAACGGATAGAATTGTTAAAACAATTATTCGGAACAACGGGAGATGATATCTATATCGAGCCAACATTTAATTGTGACTACGGCTGCAATATTCATGTCGGTAATAATTTTTATGCCAATTATAATTGTGTGATCTTGGATGTTGCTGAGGTGAGGATAGGCAAGAATTGCTTTCTCGGCCCATCCGTGGGCATATATACGGCGACGCATCCGATTAAAGCAAGGGAGCGTTATAACGGTATGGGTCTGGGAAAACCAATCATTATCGGGGATAATTGTTGGGTTGGCGGTCAGGCTGTTATTAATCCGGGCGTTAATTTGGGAGATAATGTGGTCGTTGCCTCAGGCGCGGTGGTTACGAAAAGTTTTGGCGATAATGTGGTGATTGGCGGTAATCCGGCAAAAGTTCTCAAGGAAATCAAGGATTAGCTCCAGCCGATATCAGTGGATGCCACAATAATCTGCATACGATTGACTGGATCGGCGGTTGCTTTTGGGAGGGATATTTTTTTGTTCTATACCCATATTCGCGAAAAGATGATAAACTAGTATGAAGGAAAGAGTAAAGAGCGCAAAGAGCGCAAAGAATAACACATGAAAGAACAAAACCGCAATAGCCGACATAGAATAGAATTGCTCTTAGAACGAATCGGCAAAATGGAGACTACCTTGGTATATGTGAATTGAAAAATATGATGATTAGATGAAAGCGGGGGGCAGATCGTGCTTCCTTCCCTTTTTATATTTTATCCGGGAGGATTAAGATGAGTCAATTATTAACTTATTTCTTTTTTGTTTTGGGATTGGTGATGATCATTAAAGGGAGTGATTGGTTTATTGACGCCGTGATTTGGGCGGCAACGGTATTTAAGATCCCTTACATCATTATCGGCGCCACGGTGGTCAGTATCTGTACCACCCTGCCGGAAACATTTGTTTCCATCGCGGCAGCGGTAAAAGACCAGACAGACTATGCCTTCGGCAATGCGATCGGTTCCATTGCCGCAAATACCGGCTTTATCATGGGCATTTTGCTGATTTTTGCTAAACCGATCATCGAAGACCGGAGAAACTATATCAAAAACGGTCTTTTTCTGATCGGTTTGGTCGTTATGACCTTTATCATCAGTATCACCGTGGGAGAAATCACCCGCCTGATCGGCTTTGGCCTTATAGCCTTGTTAATATTGTTCCTGATCAATAATGTGCTGTCCGCTAAAAAAGAGATGCGTCATATCGATTACGATATCGAAAGAGAAGAAGATATGGCCGGGGAGACACCCTTATTTGAAGGGGTGGCGCTGGACCCGAAAGAAAACGAAATCGACATCTCCCGCAAAACAATAACCAAATATGTGGTATATTTTCTAGTAGGGATTACCCTGGTGATTATCGGTTCCAATCTGCTGGTGGACAACGGGATTCAGATCGCCCAACTGTTGGGCGTGCCTTCGATCGTGATCGCGGTGACTTTTACCGCCATCGGCACTTCCCTGCCGGAACTGGTGACCACGATTACCTCAATCCGTAAAAAAGTTACCAATCTGGGCGTGGGCAATATTATCGGCGCCAATATTTTGAATATTGTTCAGGTAATAGGTATTTCTTCCTTGATCGGCCCCATTTCTTTAAACAGCGACCCGAGCATCATTTCCCTGCAACTGCCGTTTGTCTTTGCCCTCGTCGTCATGGCGGTTATGTTCGGGGCTTTCGCCAAGTCCGGCTTCAAGCGTTGGCAGGGCGTTGTCCTGTTGGCGGCATATGCGGCGTTTCTCTTCTTAAACTTGACTTAAAGGCAAAAAATATCCCACAAATCGAGGAAGACCCCTTATTAGGGGTCTTTTTTTTGCGTAGGCCTCGATGCGGACGCGCCTTTGTCACCATCCAGCGGCAGGTGCATATACTTGTACTAGTAGGGGAGGCCACGCCTTGCCTTGCATGTTGCCTAAGGATGAAAGTGGGTGGACATATGTCTCATCATGAAGACCCGGAATTCCCCCAGTGTTTTGAATGCGTCATGTGCTGCGAATTCTCCGGCTGGTTTTGCCGCCAATGCCCGTGTTGCTGCTGTTACAACTGTTGCAAATGCTGGACGTGCGACGACCCGCATCTGAAAATTTGGAGATGCGGTAATTGCGGCCATTACTTTTGCACCGTGACCGACGGCGCGCCTTGGCTATGCCGGGAGCAATCAGAGGAAGATATACCGGATTAGACAGGAGCCGGAATCAAGGAAATGATCCCGACATCCCCAAGAAAAACGATTCGGACGATAGCGGTTAACATTCCCTTAAGGCTCCAAAGGAGGGAGTCTTATTCTTTACATACCAATAGAATAAAGCGGACGAGCGAACGCGCCCTAAAAAAGCCGCCTATTTTAGCCGACGGGGTCACTTATCCCGATTTTTCGACATATACTTGTACTAGTAGGGTATATTTTGGTCCTTTAGAACAGTTTAATTTTAGTAATTGAAAAGGGAGCGTGATAAAGATGGGTAATTTTCAAAATGGACGGGGAAACCGTTGTATCAGTGGGGAACGCGGTTGCCAAGGCCAATGCATCGGCGGCAGCAGGGGGTGTTACAATAGTTGTTGCATCGTTTATTGCCAACCCTGCGTTTGGCCTTGTTGCATTAACTCCTGCTGTTGTCCCACGGTTTGTTACAGACCGATTAGTTGCTGCTTCAATCCTTGCTTCTGGTTCTGTTTTTAGGGCTTGCAAACGTTTTTTCCTCATCGGATCAGCCTATTTAGCCAGACAGTGAAAACCCTTCAGCCGGGTGATTGTATGTAACAAATAGATCAAACGCTTATGTTATTTGAAAGGGCTCTGGTTAACGGGCTCTTTTTTTTGGGGAGGAAAAAATAGAAAATCTGGCTTATGGGGGCCGACAAATGGGGGGAAATATGATAGGCTGAAGCAGCAAGAAAACCAGGGGAGGCCGGGTGCCGGAAAAACAGGATAAACCGGGAATGCGAAGCAGACGAGTGTCCTAAGCGGGATAAAGGGGGCTACGGGATGACGTTCCGACGGCGGCGCGGGATCAAGATGAGTTATAAAGAACAGGGCATGATCTGTTTCACCTGTTTGAATTATCCGATTTTATCCGCGTATATGCGGCGGAAAATCGACCGGCTCTGCCTGGAGGTGGGCCAGGAGGACGCCCAGGCTTTGTTTTCATTGGTGACGAAGGACGAGAGCGTCACAAAGCTGTCACGGCTGCATTACGTCTCCGAAAGGAAGCTTTATGATCTGCGCAAGGCATTCTACGAAAAGTGGTTCGATTCCCGGCCCTATTAAAATTTACGGGAAATCAGGCGGATCTGTTAAACGATGCGTTAATTTTTTTTCCGCGACCCGATTTAAACCTGTCCCCGTTCCACGGACAGGTTTTTAAATGCGTTGTTTAATAATTTAATTTTATTAGCATATTTTGGTGAGGATTATATTAACAATATAAATTATCGGTTAACACTTGCTTTTTTCTTTCGAAGCGCATATAATAGCAAACTGAGCGGTTCTGATACCCAGGCATTAAATCCAAGCCTTGAACGAACCGGATGCGCACTTCATGTAAGCGAAAACGGATACGTCTGAAAAAGCCGTCCGTTATATGTTATATAATAAGGAATGGGACATCATTGATATTATCTAAAGAAGAAGAACAATATTTTCTTGCCGTTACGGAAGAAATTTTTCAGTCAAACGAATACATAAAGTTAAGCGCTTTTGTCCAGCACGGCGGAGTCAGCCGTTTGGACCATAGTGTTTCTGTCGCTTTACAAAGCTTTAAATTGGCGCTCCTTAGCGGTTTGGATATCGACATAAGGAGTCTGATCCGTGGCGCGTTACTCCACGATTTTTTTCTCTATGACTGGCGCGAACATACGGGGCGCAAAGGGCGTCTGATGAACGGGTTTACCCACCCCGGCGAGGCTCTCAATACCGC
>Ga0351841_1130_pt1 | contig 9466 bp, 13 predicted proteins | sample BONcelHFGM3001E6_FD_206884 | JGI IMG/M metagenome (GOLD analysis project Ga0351841, IMG submission 206884) | Enriched cells from coal bed in the Powder River Basin, Montana, United States - BONCAT cells FGM rep1 HSBNCT.FGM.300.1.E6 ...
CAATACTCCCTCTTCCCGGTAAGGTAACTGTCAGCAATGAATCCGATGCTCCACTGCAACAACCAAAGCTGGAGGCAATATGCTTGGTATGAGATTAATTATCAAGGAAGCCACATCTCTTCAAATCGGGGTATGAGTGATAGTAATAAGTAGCTATATTCGTTCTCTTAACGATTCGAATCCGGTAATACGTACTTCCTGTATAGTTATTCTCAGGCACAGGGTTTACAGGATCCGCTCGGGAAAAGCAAAAAAAGTACCCGATGAGGGATTCCATAACAGGACAAAGAACGCTCTGGTGCATGACCTTTTCGTTTCATCCCGGGCCTTTACCCACTGGGTGAAAAGGCCTCACTTCCAGGGATTAATGACAGAAAGACCTGTGTCTTTGAAATCAGCTTCGTTTCGGGTAACAAGAGTGCAGGAATGGGTCAGGGCAATTGCTGCGATGAGTGAGTCAATGGCAGCAAGGGGACGACCATGTCGCTCCACTCGGCCAACCAGCTCTCCCCATGTCAACATCACATTCACATCCAGGGCCAGTATCCGTTCCTTGAAACGGATCGAAAGCTCATCAGTAAGCCATCTAAGAAGTTGATCTTTCCGGCTTGAGTCCGCCAGTTTCTCGATCCCCTTGCGAAGCTCGCTGATCGTTATCACACTGAGATAAACGCTAGCCGGATCAAGCTGATCAAGCCAGTTGATGACCCGTTCGCTCGGGTGTCGGGCGATCAGTTCTGAAATGACATTGGTGTCAAGAAGGTATCTCATAGAGCCGGATCAGTTCGAAGCGGGCTGGAATCACGGGTCAGGTCCAGATCGACCCCAACGAACGGCGACTCTCTGAAGAAATCAGACAGTTTCTTCTGGATCAGAATCAACCCGCGATACTCGGTGTAAGAGAGAACAACAGCCGTATCGGCCCCCCGCTTCGTGATAACCTGAGGGCCTTTGTTCAATGCCGCCTCGACGACTTCGCTGAATTTGTTCTTTGCTTCCTGGAGCTGCCAGATCCGGGACATGATACCTCCTGTCTAGTCTGGCTAGATTGTAAGACAGGCTCTGTGTGTTGTCAACAGCGAATTGAGATGTGCCCATTCAGCGCCTGACCCGAGGCTTGACAACGACCAGCCAGCGGTACCCGATTCACCGACAGGAAGCCGGCTGTGCTGAGCTTCTAGGAAAGCTTGTTCTTCTTCTCCACAAGACACTCCTGCAGCAAGTCAGGCAAATTCATAACCGGTAACGAGTTAATGTGCCTGGAAAAGAACTCGTACGAATCGGGGTCGAAAACCCTGCTTCCCTTCAGTATCGATCCTTTCAGATCAAGGTCTGCAAAAACCTTCTCTGTGAGTACACAGCAGAGGGTTTCATAACTGTTGTAGATTTGAAGGTATTCAAAGTCACCCTCCACACCTTGCTTGACTGCTCGAAGCAAATGTGTTCCAATCTCATGGATGATACCTTCGTACAGCAGGGGCGTTTCGTAGTAAACCCAGTTCCTGTCGTAGCCAAGCGAATTGAACCGGGGGGCTTTTCGCATTCCCGAGCTGAGTACGAATTCATACCGATCGCTCAGAAAATCGTAACCCGTCGCTGATTCCCACTTCTCTATCAAACCATGGCTGGAAAGCCTGAGATTCATACGGTCTGATACAGGCTGAATGCTTTCCTTCTCACAGGGCCAGACGTTCTTTTCAAATGAGGTCCAGTTTTCAAGAAGGACATCCATGAACCTGAGGATCTCTGATCTGTAACCGCTCAGCATCTCGATGGCCTGTGGATGATCAAGTCTGCCCCAGTTCACCTGATAACCGTTCAGTTCGGGAAACGCCAGAAGCAGTTCCGATGCATCACCACTTTGGCCAAGTGATACCAAAGCCTCGTAATACCTTCTCATTCCATTTTCGAGAGCAGGGCTTACATATCCTGAGACAAGCAGGCAATACTTGAACAATGGGCCCGCCATGCCATTGCCCCATCTGAACAGATCGCTGTTCTGACTGAGCCACGCCGCATCGGAATCCTTGAAGAATCTTGAGTATCGCTGCGTGTACCGCTCATCGGGAAAAATCCCTCCCGCACTGAGAATGTGACCGAGATAGCTCGGGAAAACGCTGTCAGAGCAGAACAGCTTTTTCACATCTCTCCCTGAGTGCAGCCTTGGTTAATGATGCCGCGCAGCGGGAAGTACAGCAAGCTTTCATCTCCGGGTCGCCCTGATGAGCGTCGCTATCGTCTCGCCGTACGTGTCCGACTTCCTTCCCTTCGGATCGATCCATGTATCAATCAGGGGAACGGGCTCCCCGACGTCGCATCCCGTCCCGGCAAGTGCGTCGGCGTAGCGTTCCGGTAGCCAGGGATGGAGTGGAACGATCCATTCCCCGAAATCGAGCAATTCGGATGCATGGTCAATTGAGAGAACGACAATACCGCCTGGACGAAGCGAGTCGACGACGTTCCGAAGGGCTTTTTCCTTATCCTTCACGTGCATGAAGGTCAGAACGCTAAGGGCGATGTGAAAACCTTCGGGCCGACTGAACTCGGTGATGTCTGCAACGACCAGCTCGAGATTCACAAAGTCGCCCAGGTCTGCTCGGGTGGCAGCAATTGTCTTCGGAGAAATGTCCAGCCCGGTCAGGCTGCGGCACCCGCGTTGCAACACCTGGCGTGCGATGCGACCGGGTCCGATACCGACCTCGAGAACGTCCTTTCCACAAAGGTCGCCAAGCGCATTCCAGAATGGCGGACCGTCCCACCGGGCCATGTATTTCTGCATGAACGGGGGATCGTTGCGCCCGTGGCCGGATTCGGCAAGTCGATCGTAGTGTTCCCGTGCCGTGATGATCGGTTTCATTGTGCCTTCCGTCGCTCTGCATGACCGGCAACGTTACTCAATCAGAATCCCCGGGAAAAGGCTGGTTCATGCCGTGTTGATCGTGCACTATTCACAATTTATTTAATACATAATCACGCATACTATCCTTCTCGCCTACAAGGGAGGGAAGTGTTATTGTGATATCCGGAATGACGGGCAGCGGCTTTTCTTCTCCGCTTGGCCTGACGAACAGCTTATGCGATACACCGCATGACAGGAAGGAGTTGGGCAGAACAAAGGGATAGCTGTCTCCATAACACGTTGCATATCCACCCGTTGGCTGACCAACAACAGTACCAATCGAGTTGTCTTGCACAATTGCTGCAAAATCGGTGGCTGACGAGAAGGTAAGTGGTCCCGTAAGCACGAACAGTTTGCCTTGATAAAGCTTCTTCCGCTTCCTCGGTTTTCTTCGGCAGGCAGTTTCCGTTACTGTTTCGCCAATGGGTTTCTTCCAGGGAGGAGGATAAGCAAACCTTGAAGGAAGGTGTTTTGCGGGAAAGGGAAACAGTATCCTGGTTACTGCTCTGTAGTACTCCCGGATTTGCCTGGATACTTTCAATTCAATCCTGGAATACCCTCTGATAGGTTTGTCGGTAATGAATGAGAAGAAGATATCACTCAGCCTGGAGTCCCCACCGCCATTATTCCTTAGATCAACGATCAGCCTGTCAATGCCGTGTTTTTCAATCTCAGAGAACATCTGCTGCATCAAGGTGCCAAACTTCTCGGGAGCCACAAACGATCTGAAATCAAGGACTGCAGCCTTCAGATCGATCCGTATTGAGTATTCATATGGCAAATCCTGACCTTTTGGGGATCGTGGTCGCTCTTGAGGCAGAGATGCGCTAATCAGCCCGTTGCAGCCAGACTTCCTGTGCCCGTCGTTATCACTGATGCCAAACCTGAACTGCTCAACTCCACCGTTCAGAATGAAATGAAAGAGACTGAACTGCTTCGAGATCACGGCAAGCTTCATTGCTTCGCGTTCATATCCAAAAAGGGATTTCATCTGTTTCAGGATCTCACTCATTGAAACACCATTGACAGATGTGATGACATCCCCCGGAGATACGTCGGGCGAATCAACAACTGTTTCATTTACAACAGCTTCGCCTGAAGAGCAATCAACCGGAAACGGGAAAACAACCCCATTGGAATTCCTGTACTCGATGTACTCTTCGGAGGGAGCATGTACAATCGTATGTCCATCATTGATCATCGCAACAAGCCTGGCGACCTCCCTGTAGAAGGCAGGTCTGCTCAGTCCACTGATCAATCTGGATTTGCACTGCTCCGTTTCCCGTCTGAATGCTGCCTCTTCACACGCGAAAAATGGATTGGGATGAACAGCCTCGACTGTGTTCACAAGAAACCCCAGATCCTCAATCAGCTCCTCTCGACTGTAGCTTCGACCAAGGTCCCCCGGAGGCAATGGCTTGATAAACCTGCACAGCAGTTTCTGCATTTTTGTCTGGTTGTTGCTCAAGCAGAGTTCCTCACTTCGGTGCATCGATCAAGTTCGGATGAACAGGTACTGCATGAAGGCAAAAACGTTCCAGCCTGGTTGGTCGACCGGACTGTTCCACATGCCATCTACTTGCTCGTGTGGGTTGTACATCACAGCCCGGTAATCTGGTTACGCCGGATCTCGTCGATGCGTTTTTCGGGAACTTCCTGGGTATTGGCATGATCTGGCCAGCGGGTCACAGCGGCAATCACGCGGTCCAGCATCTCATTTCCAGGAGTCTTCTTGATCCCAGCCGCAGCAGCGAGCGCCAGAAGGTCTTCTCTTCCAAACCCCTCTCTCTTCCCATTGATGCTCATCTGGTGCTTGCTTGTCCATTCACCGCCGGGATTGCGGGCGTAGGTAATGTCAAAGGCGGGCGACAGCCCCCACTCACCAAGTCGGTTCATGAGAAATGCTGTGTTCTTGACGTGGTCATCGCAGTTGCACCCGACCACGTTGAAAAAGGCGCGAAGTACCTGTTGTTCAACGTCTGTGCGGGGGAGATCAAGTCGCTTGATGACATGAAGAGCCTGCTCGTGGGAATAGCTTGCGGCCTGCCTGTAATCGAAATGCGCAAGCGCTCCCAGTGACTGCATGTGCAACTTGCCTCCATCAGCCGTCCTATCAAACCGTCTGGTCATGAAGTGGCTTCTCCCACCCTCGTGATGAAGCCTGCAGGCGGTCATATCAATCCCTGCCTCAACCGCCATGAGATGGTAGGCATGTTCAATCCTCCCGTATCCCCTGGGAGTCGAGATCTCAAAGTCTCGCGTGCTGCTCACTCCGTCGAATTTCATGAGCCAGTGCTCGAAGCCGGCCCCCGGATCAACCTGGCCTGACCGAAACTCATCGGTCGATGGATTCCAGGCAAGAATGGCCTTCGCACGCGCCCCACCAGCGGAAGTTCCCACTCGCAGGATGTCTGATATCGCTTCACGATCATCATCACCAGAGAATACGCCCCTCAGACTGATTCTTTCGTCAAGGATCCGGTTGGCAAGACTGACGAGATTCGCCACGCTGACTGCATGTGTGCTTCCTGCGGCAGCAAACGTTGCCGGTTCGTACTCGAGCGCCCCCATGCCTCGGGTACCGACGCAGCAAAGGCGCTCAACGGGGTGGAAGCTATCGGCGGTGCGTCCCTGTGATGCAAGCCATGCGTCAATGATGGCATTGCCGAACTTGTCGGGCAATGAATCCTCAAGAAGCCCCGGCAACCCCTTGAAAGTACCCCTGGGAAGCGCCGGGAATTCGTATGGGAACTCGGCAAGGGGCATCATGATCGGGGATAACTGGATGCCGCTCTCAAGAAAGTCAGGGGAGTACTGAAAAACCCCGATCTCCCTGTCTTCGAGCCATGTTACTGCTCCGATCAGGCTGCCCCAGAGAATCACACGTGCGTCATTGTTCACGGTCGCCCTTTTCATCGCCCCAAGACCATGTCGGCCGGCCCGTGCCGGGCTTCAAGGGGCGTGCGCGTCTGCGCTCACTTGCACCAGCCCCGACCCTTTCGATAGGTCTCACACCGGGGTCCGGGAGCAAGGCTTCCAGGCTGTGAGAAATTCGCAGAGCCATCAGAACTCGAATGAAAGTGTCCAGTGAAACCCCGTGGCCCTTCTCGAGTCTGCCAATGGTCCGAAGCGACACCCCTGCCTCTTCGGCGAGCTGCTCCTGAGTCGTATTGCGGGAGAGCCGAATGCTTTCGATCCGCTTGCACAGTGCAGCTTCGATCTGAGAGCTTGTGGCCATACCAAAATCAACTCTATATGCCATATGTTACTCCTTAACCCCTGCTCAACATTCTAACAAGTAACATGTTGCCTATACGATGGGGCGTCAAGATTGAATGGCCTATTGTAAACACTGCTATCTCTTTGCTGGTTTTGAGGCTTTGGAATAGTATCCTCTAAAGCCTGGTTGTCTATCAAGGAAGCTATGCAGCCAGTTCTTAAGGGCGTTTTCACGACCAGCTTCATAGCCGGAAACTCCCGTCTCTTCAAGCGTAAGAGATCCAAGACCAGCAGTGCTTATCGCTTTTGATGCCTCAGAACACAATGTAGATGAAACTGCGGTCCAATCACAATTCCCGCCATCGCGTTCATTCCGGGTCAGCTGAAAGTTCCAGTAGCCAATGAATACCCTTGCTCGCATACTGTCTCAAAACAAGAATACGGGGCGCCAGAGGGCTCCCCGGGACTACCATTCGTGCCAGAATGATCTGACACGGGGCAAACATTGGACACATGGCCGGATTCCCCATTTCTGTCAAGACCAATACTGCCGGAAGATTGCCTTGCGTTTCCATACGTTGTACAGCATCACGAAAAACCTATTGAACAGGGAAAGTCTTCCAGGCCCCTTATGGATCGGCCTGAGTTCAGATTGATCGCCCTGACATCAATGACTCGGCAGTCCTCTAACTGGGGAAGCCTACACGCCCTCTCCTCTTTCGCCTTGAAGAGGGCATGTATAATCGGTTTCACGTCCCCTCACATAACAAGCCATGTCCGAATCCAGCATCACACCTTCTACAAGGGGGGGGCTGCTCAGTGGATATCACATGAACAGCCCGGCCACGCTGACCATTGCAACCATGTAAAGGAACGCGGCGATCAGGGAACAATGCCTGGCCTGCGCTGCCGCTTTGGCTTTGGCTGAGGAATTCTCAAGCCCGGCACGCTTCAGCTTCGCCAGAGCCAATCCATAGCAGGCATAACCAAAGACAAGCATCACCACCAATACTGAGCCAAGGCGGATCAATGAACTCCCGGGCATTTCGACACCTCCACACACCAGCGAAGCGGCTGTCCGATCAGCTTGACATCCCGCATGCGGGACAAGTCTTCACCATGCAGGACGGCCTGAACCCAAGGCGTCAGCCGTGGGTTCCCCGACACCATCATTGCCTGACGGCGGTTCTAAAACGCTTATTGAGAAGCGGAACAAAGATGTTCATGATAAGAACGGCAAACGTGGTTCCCTCGGTGAACTCATACACCCCCGGCGTTTGCCACCCCCACCAGCGCATGCCCATGATTATCAGGCCAACACCAATACCGAATATCACCTGCCCCTTCGAGAAACGCGGCGAGGTCATGGGGTCGGTGGCCATGAAACAGGCACCCAGCATGATGCTTCCGGCAAAGAAATGAAACAGGGGGTTCTGACCGGCGAGAAGCGACAGGACCAGAATCGTGGCAAACACGCTGACCGGAATTCGCCAGCGCAGGTAGCCCTTGTAAACAAGGAAGCCGGCTCCTATCAGAAGCGCGAATGACGATATCTCACCGATCGTTCCCGGAACTCTCCCCCAGAACAGATCAAGAACCGGTGTCGCCGTCCCACCGGTTTCGCGAAGGATCTCGAGCGGTGTTGCCTGCGTCAGCATATCGACCGGCTCCACCAGAAGTGGCGTTGACATGTCAGCGGGCTGCCGCCAGGGCAGAATCGAATCGGGAAAGACGAACAGGTAGAAAAGGCGTCCGATAAGCGCCGGATTGAACAGATTCTTTCCAAATCCACCAGGAAGCTGCTTGCCCGCAACAATGCCAAAGGCTGCCGAAACCGCTATGGCGTAAAGCGGCGTCGAAACGGATACGGCCAAAGCAAGAAGAACCCCTGTAATCGCGGCGCTACCGTCGGTTACGGTTATCCTGCGTCCCGCAAGCTTCTGAAAAATCACCTCGGCCACCACGGCCGATATCAGCCCTGTCGCAATCATTAAAAGCGCCCTCAGGCGGTACGCATAAATGGCATATAGCGCTGCGGGCGAGAGCGCCAAAAGCATCGCATACATCATCTTCATGCTGACATCTCCATTTTTCGCACAGGCAATAATGTTGTACTGGAACGGCAAGGAACACTCCCGACATGAACAAAGCCGGCGAAGACAGGTGTTACGATCCTCTTCGGCATCTTCCCGCCCGTTCGGGTTCAGCCGCTTGCCGGTTTGCGTAAGACAGGTCTGTTTGCCAAAACGATCTGGAACACATAACGATTCCTAAACCTGCTGCGTAAGGCAATTCGGCTGCAACACGTCAGGCGTCATTTTTTAGCCCTCTTGCATAATCATTGACTGAAGCTCGCAACCGTTACTTGCCAGTTTTCGCTTACTGCGCTGAATGCAGCGCAATGCAGTTGCCTTCACTATCTTCGAATTCTGCAACCGAACCTGGCCCGATTGAGGTTTTGGGATACAGAACATTGCCGCCGATTAACTCCACCTTGTGTAGCGTGTCTTCAATGCTGACAACAGAGAAGTAGATACGCGAACCCTGCTTTCCGGGGAGATAGCTTTCTCCCTTGGCTAACGCGCCGGTTATTCCGCTCGCTTCGTCAGATGCAGGAAACAAAGCCATTTCGTTCCCGTCTACCTCGACACGCTCGAATTGGTAGCCGAAAACATCTGTGTAGAACACAATGGCGCGTTCAAGATCAGTAACAGGGATTTCGAAGTAACACACTGGATTCTTCATCCAAACCTTCCTTGACAAGAGTTGCTTGTTGCAGTGATCGGGAGGCAATTCCTCTGACGCCTGAACAATCTGAATCAGCAGACTGCAAAACTTGAGACAAGAAAACCAGGTGCAGTTCTGCTGTATTCAGTGGTTATGCTTCTATCTTTCTCTTCCCTCTCTAACTGCAGCAACAAGATCGTTAGAGGTTACTCCAAGTGACAACCCAGGAACATCCAAAGGAGAATTTCCTTTCCTAATCTCAGTTAGGCAGAAGGTCTCTCCATTTCTTCTCTTGATTAGTACTTCGTTATCTTTGGCCAGATCAAGAACTTCAGCAAGTTTTTTTCTGGCCTCGGAGTAAGTAAACACTAGCATCTCAGATCTCCAATACTTCAATGTTCTTGCTGATTGCGACTGCTTTAAGCTTTTCATCAAGAGTCAGCAACGGGCATCTCCAGTGCAGAGAGCATTCCAGAAAGTAGGCATCGTAAGCATAAATCATGTTTTGTGTTGCCAATTCAACTGCTGATCTGATTTCAATTGGCTTTAGCTCAACGGGAATGTCCATTAGAACATCCCATATCTTCAATGCATCATCTGCACAAACTCGTTTTCTGCGAC
>Ga0351841_1135_pt1 | contig 9301 bp, 8 predicted proteins | sample BONcelHFGM3001E6_FD_206884 | JGI IMG/M metagenome (GOLD analysis project Ga0351841, IMG submission 206884) | Enriched cells from coal bed in the Powder River Basin, Montana, United States - BONCAT cells FGM rep1 HSBNCT.FGM.300.1.E6 ...
ATGCTGCATCGCTTTGGCTCCCACGGGGCATTTTTTTATGCAGCTGCAACATCTGATGCATTTTTTAGCATCGGCCTTGGCAAAATCGCTCCAATCAATGGCCCCGGTCGGGCAACACTTAGCGCAGGTGCCGCAAGCAATACATTGATCGCCCGTTTCCGGCGCCATCGGCGGCGCCGCTTTTCTTTCTTTATAAGGATAGTTTCCCTTGATTGCCGGCAGCCCAGGCCAATCGTTGGCAGAGACAACGGTTAATTTTTCTTTGATCTTTCGTCCGAATCGGGCGGCGATATCCAAATCTTCCCCGTCCGGCCGCCCCGTGGCAACGGTATAGGTAAAGGAATGCTCCCCAATAAATGCGCCTGCTGCCGCGACTAGGAAACCGTTGCTTTCAAAGATATTTTTTAATTCCAACAAGGCGTCGTCGTAATCGCGATTGCCATAAACCGCGACCAATACAACCGGAGTATGGCCCCCCTTAACTTTAGCAAAATAATCTTCTAAAAAATAGGGAATCCTGCCCCCGTATACCGGCACCCCGACAATGACCAGATCGTCTTCTCCAAAATCAAGGCCTTTTTCCCGGTCTTTTGCCAAGGTGATATTATATTCTTTTATCTCCTGATCCATGCCCCCGGCAATGGCTTTAACCACTTGTGCGGTGGTCCCGGTGGGGCTGAAATAAAGCGAATTGACGCGCTGATCCATATCTTTACTCCTTATTTTTTTTCAAACTGGTTTTTATAACGCTCCGACTGATAGATGGCGTCCAAAGGATTATGGCGGAGGACCCGGTCTTTGACCGCAAAAACCGTCACCGGCGCCTCAGCGTATTTAATAAAAAGGGAATCATGTCCCACGCATAGACCCAAGACGATATTAAACTCGGTTTTGGCCGCATTGAGCAGTTTAGCCTGGGCAATAGGGTTGCACATCGGTTCGAAGCGGCCGGGATGCACCTGCTGGTCGTCTTTGATCTTAAGAAACGCTTTGGAGACGGATCCGTTCTTACAGATGATTGAATCGACCGTAAAACCGTGCTCCCGTAAGATTGCACACAAGGCCTTGCCTTCGCGAACCAGGCCGAGACACATGGCTACACCCAATTTTTTAAAGCCACATTTGTCGGCAAAGTCGATAAGCTCTTCCAAACGATTTTTGACCCCGTAGCCTTCGGCCTCGACTAAAGCGGAATTATAGGCGATTTTAAAATTATCGTCTTCAAAATAACAGCGTTTGGCCTCTTCCTGGATCGCCGCCTCTGTGCCGGCGCATCCTTGAGCGCAATCGGCTTCTTTTCCCGAATAACAACCGTATTTGGTACATGCGTCGCAAGCGTACACGTGCTGCCTCCTTATATTAAAGGGATGCCAAATAATCCATCCCTGGGCTGCGATTAGCTCAATCATTTTTTTCGGTAAGTACTTCTCGTTTGGCCGCGCCATCCCTTTTAAAAAGAGAAAATTTAGCCCATCACGTTAAATTATACCAACCTTCCAAGCGGTGGCTTATTCTATGAATTCCGCTTGATTTTGCCATTGACACGAACATATGTTCGAGTTATAATAGATACCACAAACCGGCAAAAGAGGTCCTCCTATTGAAAGCGCTGAATCTCCCCGTCGAAATGATATCGCTATGCGCGGTGGACGGCGTGCTCCGCCCTTTGCGTTTTCGCTATGAGGGCGACGGCCATCAACTGCAAACCGTTAAGGTCAACGAAGTGTTGGTCGCCAAAGAGCTCAACTATGTGGGGATTCAGAGCTATCTTTTTATCTGCAAGGCGTTTTTGAACGATAAAGAGCTCATCTTCGAATTGCGCTATACGGTCACAACCCATCGTTGGGTATTATTTCGGATGATTAATTAAGAGGAAAGCTATGAACCGACTCATTTTTCATATCGACGTCAATAGCGCTTTTTTATCCTGGACCGCGGCCTACCGGGTAAAAGTCCTGGGCGAAAGCCTCGATTTGCGGGAGATCCCTTCCGCCGTCTGCGGCGATACGGAAGCCCGGCACGGGATTATCCTCGCCAAGAGCGGGCCGGCCAAAAGTTTCGGAATCAAAACCGGAGAGCCGCTTTTTCAGGCCCGGCAAAAATGCCCGGAACTGGTGGTCGTAGCCCCCGATTACAGCCTCTATGTGGAGGCGTCGCGTCAATTCATTAATATGCTCAAAGAAATGGCGCCCGTGGTGGAACAGTATTCGATCGACGAAGCCTGGGCCGACCTGACCGGCACGGAAAAACTCTACGGACAGCCTTTGTTCGCCGCGGAGAAAATCAGAAACCGCATCCGCGACGAGCTAGGCTTTACCGTCAATATCGGCATATCGAACAATAAATTGCTGGCTAAGGTCGCCGGCGATTTTCAAAAGCCGGATAAAGCCCATACCCTTTTTCCCCATGAGATCGAAACCAAACTATGGCCACTGCCGGTGAGAGATCTTTTTTATATCGGTCCGGCCACGGAAGAAAAATTGCATCTAATGGGCATCTTCACCATCGGCCAACTGGCGGCGGCCGACCCGAAACTTTTATGCCAACGCCTTCACAAGCAAGGCGAGCTGATCTGGAACTTTGCCAACGGACGCTGCGACGATGCGGTAACCGAAGACGCCGTCCTCAACAAAGGATACGGGAATTCCGTCACGACGCCTCAAGATCTGCGCGATAGCGCCCTCGCGCATAAGATTATCCTCTCCTTATCCGAAACGGTGAGCATGCGCATGCGCAAGGATACCCAATCCGGGGCCTGCCTTAGCGTTTCCATCCGCACCTATGATTTCCGCAATTTTTCCCACCAGGGGCAATTGCCCCAACCCACCGACGCCACCTCGGAGATATACCGCCACGCCCGCCGCATCTTTGACGAACTATGGGATCAAAAAACGCCGCTGCGCCAGCTCGGCGTCTATATGAGTCAAGTCCGGCAAAACGCCCCCCGGCAACTGTGCTTATTCGATTCGATCAACTACGATAAATTATCCCAAACCGACACTGCGGTTGACAGGATAAGAGAAAAATTCGGCGAAAACGCTATTATCAGAGCCTGCTTTCTCATCCCGGACGTGGCGCCTCTGACCGGCGGCTTAAGCAAAGACAGAAGAACCGGGGTTACCAAGCCGGTTTAAAGGAGGACGCCCTATGTGCGGCAGAGTTGAATTGGATCTGGAGATCAGCAATCCCGCGATGCGGCGCCTCGGGGAATTGCTAAAGGCGCAATTTCCCGGGACAAAGATCGCTTCCGGGGAAAAATATCCCTCCGACCTGTTGCCCCTCTTCACCGCCGGGGAAGAAAAGCCTGATCTGGCTTTAATGCGCTGGGGTTTTCCCATGAAAAACAGCAGCCGGCAGGTGATCAATGCCCGTGCGGAAAGCGCGGAGGTCAAACCCCTTTTCCGGGAATCCCTACGCAGCCGCCGCTGCATCCTGCCCACGAGCGGCTTTTTTGAATGGGCCCACGACGGGCGTAACGCCAAATATCTCTTTCGCCTGCCCGACGATCCCATGTTATATCTGGCTTGTTTATATCATCAATACGAAGACGGGCCTCGATTCGTAATTCTCACCCAAACCGCCAACGATTCCGTGGCGGATATCCATCAGCGGATGCCCGTAGTCATCAGCCAAAAAGAGATCCCCGTCTGGCTGAACGATACGGACAATGCCGTGCGCATCATCCGCCAATCCGGGCCGCAACTAATCAAAATAGCGCAATAAACCACTTCTTAGCTTAATACGGACGGTTTATTTTTTTGCTCGGATCTTAATAAAAATTAAACTCAACAGAAGCACGATTCCTGCGTAACCAACCAAAGAATACAAATATTTCACCAAATTAGAAAAACCCAATTGACTGGCTAACAAAGCAACGGCGCTTGCCGCAATAACGAAAATTTTTACCTTCAGGGTAGCTGCTTCGACATCGACAATCCTGGCTGCAAAACCGTAAAGCGACCCCACCGCCGTGGTATACACTTCCGCAATCAATACCACGGCGAAAGCGATTTGTACCAGTGGCGAGATCTGGCCCGCAATAAAAACCATCGGCACTTCCAAAGAAGACACCCGGGAATAATGGCTCGCTATGGCAAGGTAAATCAGCAACGCCCCCACCCCCAAGCCGATTCCGCCTAATACGGCGCCGCGCCGCAGGGCTTTTGGGTTTTTGGCTTTAGTACCGAGCGGCCCCAGTACCGCAACGGCCAATATGGTGTTGTAGGAAACATAAAGAATCGCCGAGACAAACCAGTTGCCAATGAAACCGCCGCCCGAATCACGGGGTAAGGCAACGATGTCCGGAGGAATCTGCCATACTGCGTATACGCTGACGCCCACCACCGCCAGCAGGAGAAACGGCACCACAAAACTAATGGAATTAATCACGCCGTTAATACCCCTCAATACCGTTATTGCTGTCAATAGGGCCATGATAATATTACCCAGTAGTGCCGGTAGATTAAACTGTTGGGAAAAAAGGGCGCCGGTACCGGCAATCATCGCAGTGAAAGCACCGAATAAAAAGAAAACGATAATACCGTCGATTATTACCCCGAAGATTTTCCCCCCTGCATATTTGATGATTTTAAGATGCGACCTGGCTTGAAGCTGACGGCCTAGATCCATAATTACATATCCAAAATAAACAAACAAAAAGCTGGCTACCAATAATCCAGCCATTCCCCAAATGCCGAAACGGACAAAAAATTGTAACACCTCTTGCCCTGTGGCAAATCCTGCGCCGACCACGGTACCGATATAGGTCGCCGCAACTTTTACGCTTTTAACGCCATCCTTTTCCATACTCATACCTTAGCCAAAACCATTTTCAGTACTCAGATACCGATCGACGTAAATTAACCGTTTGCCGCCTTGCCGGCAAGCGCGCTCCATTTGCCGCAGCGATCGCCCCAGCAGGCTTTCAGCGACCCATTGGCGCGTATTTTGATCACCTCGCACATATTGGGACAGTCCTTGCATTCGAGGCTCATCACTGAAAAATCACTGTTGAGGTTCTCAAATCCCAAAAAGCGGGTCGTATTGCCCGTGGCTTCAATTTCCTCTTGGGCGAGGATCGCCGCGCCATAGGCGCCCATCACCTCAAAATCGCGGGGGATGATGATCTTTTTTTGGAGAATTTTTTCAAAGGCCGCCGCCATCCCCACATTGGCAGCCACGCCGCCTTGAAAAACGATGGGCCCGCAAATCTCCTTTCCCTTAGCCAGATTGTTGAGATAATTACGCACCAATGCTTCGCATAGCCCCGCGATGATATCCTCATTGCCGTGTCCGGTTTGCTGTTTATGCACCATATCCGATTCGGCGAACACAGCGCAGCGGCCGGCAATCCGCACCGGATTGGCGGCCCGAAGCGCATAGCCGCCGAATTCTTCGATGGGGATTTCCAAACGCGTCGCCTGCCTATCCAAAAAAGAACCCGTTCCGGCGGCACAAACCGTATTCATGGCAAAATCGGCAACCATGCCGTCTTTTAAAAATATAATTTTGGAATCCTGGCCGCCGATTTCTAAAACAGTCCGCACCGAGGGTTCAATCTTCATGGCCGCGACGGCATGGGCGGTGATTTCGTTTTTTATCACATCCGCCCCGATCAATAAACCGGCCAGTTGCCTGCCGCTGCCGGTTACCCCCGCGCCTTTTATCCGCATAGAGCCGCCAACCTGCCGATTGAGAAGCATCAATCCCTTTTTGAGGATTTCGACCGGGCGGCCGCTGGTTTTTAAATAAAGTTTTGCGCGAATCTGGCCTTCTTTATCCATGAGAACCAGATCGGTGCTTACCGAACCCACATCCACGCCTAAAAATAAGTCGTTTGCCAACAAAGCGATGTCCTTTCCCTGATTTATTCGCGTACCATTTATGCGGATATGCCACGTCTTCTCCGGGCAATCAACATATCCAAAAAAGCCTCGATCCGGGTCGAATAGCCCGCCTCGCCGGAGGTCTCGTCAACAATTAAGGTCATCACGGGAAAATCCTTGTCCTTGGCGATAGTAGGAATAATCGCTTTGGCGACGACCTCCGGCATACACCCCAGAGGTAAAATCTGGATCGCTCCGTCCATACCGTGCGCTTGGGCCAGCAAGGCTTCGCCCACGCATTCCTTACCGTGCCCGCCTATGGGAAAGGACAAATAGGGGTCGGCCGCCCGGTAAACCCCACGGGCGTACAACTTCAACGGTTTTAGTGCCATATTTTTCACCCACCAGCTGGGGGTAAGCATCCGCTTTGTGGACGCCCCGTAATCCATCAATTTTTCTTCGATATATAAATTGGAAAACGGATCGATGACCGTAAAAATCTCCCCGATAATCGCTATCTTTAAAGGGTTCTTCGTTGGGTCCGTCTCGATCGATTCCAGTTTTTTCAGGGTTAAACGCAAAAGGTTTATGGTTTGCTCGGGCGTTTGACAAAGCAGCGCTTTGTCCTTATAGTCATGGAGTATTTGCCGGCAATCCCCCCCACGTGCTTCGTATCCCGCCAGATCATAGGCCTTTGCGTCAATTTTATCGCATAAATTAATTACCTTAAAGGCTGTGCGCAAGGCTTTTAGCTTATGGGCGGGAGCGACGGCACTGGCTTGGGCAATCCGTCCGACCCGGCGACGAAATTCGCCGAAACCGATTTCATGGGATAAGTCGACCACAATGAATTCGATATCCTTATACCCCATCTTTTGCAGGATCTTCATCTGCAGTTCGCAGTATTCGCCGAAGCGGCAGGGCCCACAGCTGCCGGTGATCAAAACCGTATCCGCGCCCTTCTCGATACTTTGGATAAAATTTCCCAACATCAACTTGAAGGGCAGGCAAATTTCATCCGGGGAATAATAGGACCCTGTTTGCATCACCTTTTTATTATTCTTGTCAGGGACGACATAGGGTATCCGCAGCGCCTGGCAAAGGGTTGCTGCGGCAATAGCCACATTGCCCATATTCGGAAAGGTTATGACCACTTTCATATCTCCTTTTCAGCATATCGGTGAACGCCTCGATCCGGGTATCGAATCCCGCCTCTCCGGTATGCTCGTCCAGTTTCAAAACCATAAAAGGGAAATCTTTGATTCCGCTTTGGATCAACTCGATAAACACCGAATCGATTCCGCAGGAAAAAGCGGAAAGATAAATGATCCCATCGGCATTCCCCGTTTTACATATATGAACCGCCGCGCCATAGTAACTTTGGGCAAAGGTCCAAAAAGGCTTTTTGAATAATTGATCCGCTTCCGCGCGGATCGCGGCCTTATCCATTGACTCGGCAGTTATGACGCCGACGCCCCGCTCGTTGAGCTTTTTCTTTAACTCCATATTAATAAATTGATCGAAGAGATTATAGACATGGCCTATCAAACATATTTTCAAAGGATATCCCAAATCATCATAACCGATCCTGTTCTGCTCATGTTTTTGCCGGGCCAATTGATACGCCGCGGCAATTTTTTTTTTATCTTTGGTGAGATAACCGCCCGCCTCCTGTGCCCATTTCGATAATTTTTTATCGTCCGTGGCGTAAACCGGGGTATCGATGAAGGGGGGCAGTTGGGGAATATTGTTCACGACCATTTCGATCAATCCGCAAAAATAGGGACAAACGGATTCCTTTTCTCTGATCCCCATAAAGCGGGGGACAAGCATAGCCTCGCAGCGGTCTTTTAGCCAAGCCACATGGCCGTGGAAAACCTTGACCGGCAGGCAGGCTTCGTCCACGCAGCAACGCGTTCCCGCATCCAATATCTCCTTGTTCGTCTCGGGGGAGACAATAAGTTCCGCTCCGATCTCCTCCATGAAGGTCTCGGCAAAAGTATGATATTTGGGAAACAACAGGCCCCGGGGGATGCCGATTTTCATATTAGCTCCACGCGTTTATTTGAATTCGTTTTCGGGTTTTAATTGATCGCCGCAGCTATATTATTGGTCGCAACCCGGCTATTTATGCGCGGTAAAATCCCTTTTGATAAACGCCTGCCCGGTAAAAGGATAAAAAAACATCCGGGCCATTATGGCCCGGATGCCAAAGCGATCAGTATGATGTGCTTATTCCGGGAGAGGGGCCGTAACCCCTCTCCCTAAATGATTTCGTTAATCCACATCGAGAGATAAGGTATAGGTTTGATAATCCCCGTCGTCATTTTTAATCTTTACCGTGATATCGTCCAAATCGTCCACTTTGATCTTGTACCGACTGTATTCACTGTTACTGGAATAGCCGAGATCGGTCACGTCGGAGGTGGAATTATCGTATTTCACGGAAGAAACGGTATAATCGTCGTCGTCATAATAAACATACAGGTAGACATAATCTGCGTCATCGGAAATCTCCACATCGTAACTGGTGTCGTCCGGATCGAAGTCGGATTTTGCCAGGCAGGTTTTGCCTTCGCTGTCCGTCACCTTCATCCCAACACCGTCAAAATCGCCGGAACTGCTGCTGGCTTCCCCGTTGAAACCGTAGTCGGTATCGATATAGACGGTGGCGCCGCTATAGGTGATTTTGAAATCGAAGAGCACGGCCAGATCGCGGAGCAGATAATAATTATTGCCGTCGATATTGTAGGCCATGGGATAGACGTAAGCGGAATCAAGATAGACTCTCTGCGGGGAGGCCACTGCATGCGTATATGTGGTGGGGATGGTCAGTTCGCCGCCGACGAAAACATAAGCATATCCCGATTTAAGGGTGATGATATTGGTCGTGGCACTGTAGCTCACGGAAAACTGTTTATCCGAGCCGGAAAGTAATTTGGCCAGATCGCGCAGTTTAACGAAGTTGTTGCCGTTGATATTATAGGCGGCGATCCGGCTGGCCGAGTCGCCATCCACAGAAATATACTGGGAACTGGCCACGATGGACATCGCGGAAGCCGTACGATAAACATTCAGATAATAATGGGTGGAGCCGACTAAAATGTCGAAGGTGTTCAGCCCTTCGTTCAAATAATACGCCGTGGTATTGCTGCTCTTGGTAAGATAGCTGCCGCTGTTTTGGGACACTTTCACGGTCGCTCCGTCGGTCGCCGTATAGATATACATGGAACTGACGCTGTTGGCCACGCTCGCCACATAATTATGTTTCGTGGCATTAAAGACCGGGCTCATGGTAATCGTGCCGCCGCTGCTACCGTAGAGATACATGGAGGTAAGGCTGTTACCGCCCTTCAGGTCAATGGTATAGGTCTCTTTGTTATTATAATTATCTTTCATGACGACAGTGATATTACTTAAGTCATCGGTATTCACTTTGATCTTATAGATTCGGTAATCTGAATAATCCTTGGAGG
>Ga0351841_1125_pt1 | contig 9217 bp, 10 predicted proteins | sample BONcelHFGM3001E6_FD_206884 | JGI IMG/M metagenome (GOLD analysis project Ga0351841, IMG submission 206884) | Enriched cells from coal bed in the Powder River Basin, Montana, United States - BONCAT cells FGM rep1 HSBNCT.FGM.300.1.E6 ...
AATATGCTTATCAGCGGACGCCCCCGGGATACTTATCTAATTCCTCCTCAAAAAAAGCGAGGATGCGATAGAGCATGGTACCGATCTCCGCCCGGGTAATGGTGCTCTCCGGGGCAAAATTACCGGAAGCGTTTCCGGTTAAAATCCCCGCATTGACCAACACTTGTACGTCGGCCTGCAACTGGGGATCCACGGCGCCCATATCGTTAAGAATCCATCCCGAAAAAGCGATATCCGTTCTTCCTGCAAACAACGGCGCCAATGATTGGGCAGCCTCCCGTCTCAATACGGTCTGATCCGGCAAAAACCGCGGCAACCCCCCTGAATTGGTAAGCAGTAAATCCGGCGACAGTAATCCCGCGGCGTTTAATTTAAGCAACGGTTCGAGATAATAGGCATTGGCCGGAACATCCGCAAAAGGGCACACTCCGTTGGCCAGTACCTGCTCGATATACGCTTCGTCTTCTTTATCCAAACCATCCACATCTCCGTAATAACAAAGCAGGTCGTAGACGCGGGCAATCAAAGTGATCAGTTCCGCACGGGAAATATTCTTTTCCGGCCGAAAGGTATTATTGGGATACCCTCCCGTAATACCCAAATTTTCCAGTTCCCGTATATACTGTTCTGCCCAATGACCGACGAGATCAAAAAGATCGATATCAGGAAGGCTGGCCACAAGGACAAAGTTATTCTCACTGTCAGCGTAAGCCCGGCTCAGCGATATTAACCCTTCTTGCCGGCTGTCGCCGTTATAATAAATGGCATAGGGTATCTGGTCATCCGACATAAACGTAATGACCCGTTCTTTGGCAAGAAGCGCATAATACTCTTCCAAACACAGGTTGTTTTTATATATGTATTCGGCATGGATTTCTCCCACATAGCGAAAATGCCAGGGTTCATAGATATACCCGGTGATATTCTCCTTGGTCTTTGGATAGCGAAGAATAAAGCCGTATTTCCAGCTGTTGGCGTTCAGCCACTGCCCCACGGGCGTGTCGCTGAAATCTTCGGTCAATCCGTTGCCATTGGCCGTGGTGGTGAAATCAATCGCCAGACCGCATTGATGCTCGCTGGCGCCGGGCGCGGCCACCACGGTACAGGCTAAATCTCTGGCCTGCGTTCCCCCGTAGCCCAATTTACGATAATAGTTGATTTTACGGTCGTTTAAAAGTTTTTGGGTCGTATAGCTACGGTAGCCGCTTTGTCCGTAGATATCGGTCAGGCCTTCCGCCGCCATCGCCTGCACCATTCTCCCCGCCGCTGCCGCAGCTTCCTCGGTCATACTGACCGATCCGCCCGCCCGCATATAATCACTCAGCGGCGTCAAAGAAGCGGGGGCATAATCCGCATCCAACATATGTACCTTATTAACCAACATTAACTGACAATTATCGTCCGCCGAAGCAGCCGTTGCCAGCGGCGCAACCCCCAGAACCATCACGAAGGCCAGCGCCAGGGAAAACAAGAACTTTTTCATGTATTTACTCCAAATATCAAATATATTAAAAATAACGCCCGGCGGTACACCGACTTTGCCGATTATACATTAATAACTATTAAATTCAAGGGATATTGTCCCCTTAATTGTACCGTTGACGGAGATGATTGTCAATGTATGATTAGGGGTTTATGCCTAAACTTGTTGGTAAATGCGGGAAAACCGGAGTATACGTCTTCCAGCAAATCTTTTTTCCCAAAAAGCTTGAAAAAATATAGATAATAATGATATTATATTTAAGATATCGTATATAACGTGTGTTTAACACATGCTATTATTTTTCATACCAATATAATCAAAAGCAGGAGGTTTTTTTAAATGCATACCAAATTGTTTATCCCCGGTCCGGTTGAGGTATTACCGGAAGTTCTCGAAAAAATGGCGACTCCTATGATCGGCCATCGCACCAAGGCTGCTTCTGCGTTGCAGGAAAGCATCAGCGGAAAGATACAAAAAGTGTTTTACACCAAAAACACCATCGTGCTTTCTACCAGTTCCGGTACGGGCCTCATGGAAAGCGCCATCCGCTGTTGTACCGCAAAAAAAGCTGCCGTGTTTTCAATCGGCGATTTCGGCGATCGTTGGCATAAAATGGCTCTCGTCAATGGGAAAGTAGCGGATAAATTCAAGGTTGAGAACGGTCAGGCCACCCAGGCCGCTGACGTTGACGCGGCGCTTTCAACCGGCGAATACGACGTGGTCACCATCACCCACAATGAAACCAGTACCGGCGTGATGAACCCCATCGCGGAAATTGCCGCAGTGGTCAAGAAATATCCGGACGTGGTTTTCCTGGTCGATACCGTCAGCTCTATGGCCGGCACCTATATTCCTGTGGATGAATTGGGGATTGATGTCTGCATCACTTCTTCCCAGAAATGTTTGGGACTTCCCCCCGGACTTTCCGTCGCTTCCGTATCGGACAAAGCGTATGAGCGGGCTAAAACCGTGACCAATCGTGGCCTCTATTTCGACCTGGTCTCTTTAGTAGAAAAAGCCCGGAAAAAGAATCAGTACCCTTCCACACCGACCCTCTCCCATATGTTTGCTTTGGATTATCAATTGGATCGAATTCTGGCAGAAGGCTTGGATAACCGTTATGCCCGTCATATTGAAATGGCGGAATATGTCCGCAACTGGGCCCGTAAATATTTTGCCATCTACCCCGATGAACGCTATCTATCCAATACCTTGACCAATGTCACCAATACCCGCGGGATCAGTGTTGCCGATCTTAATGGGGACCTGGGGAAACGTGGTCTGATGATTAGCAACGGATACGGGGACCTCAAGGAAAAGACTTTCCGCATCGCCCATATGGCCGACTGCACCATGGCCGATATTAAAGAAGTCACCGATGCGATCGTAGATATTTTGGGACTGTAAGAACCCATAAAAACACGCTTGGCTCCCCTCTGAAGAGGAGCTAAGCGATGACAATTAATCCATTAAAGGAGTTCGATTTATTATGATAAGAATCCTTGCCAGCGACGGGATGCAGGCCGATGCGGTCAAAGCGCTCGAAGCAAAGGGGTATGAAGTCGTTCAAGAGCATTACGAACCCGAGCAATTGGCCGAAGAGGTGAAAAACTTTGATGTGGTTGTCGTGCGTTCCGCGACAAAAGTCAGAGAACCCATTATTGACGCAGCAGCGACTACCGGAAGGCTTAAATTGATCATTCGCGGCGGCGTCGGTATCGACAATATCGACCATAAATATGCCGAAACCAAAGGGATTAAAGTCACCAATACCCCTAAGGCGTCCTCGGCCTCTGTTGCCGAGCTTGCTTTAGCGCATATGTTCTCTTTGGCCCGTTGCGTGGCGATCAGCAATGTCACCATGCGCCAGGGTGAATGGAACAAGAAAAAGTATGAAGGCGTGGAGCTTAACGGCAAAACCCTCGGACTGATCGGTATGGGCAGAATTTCCCAGGAACTGGCCAAACGGGCCGCTGCGCTTGGAATGAAGGTTATTTATACCGATATTCTCGGTGAAATCGCGGGTTTGCCTTACCAATACGTCTCCATGGAAGACGTTTTGAAGAATTCCGATTTCGTCTCGCTGCATATTCCGGCTCCTGCGGATAAGAAGCCGGTGCTTACCGCCGCCGAATTGGCGCTGATGAAACCAACGGCTTTTCTGATCAATACTGCCCGGGGCACGCTTGTCGATACAGCGGCGCTGTGCGATGCTTTGGATAAAAACGAACTTGCCGGTGCGGCACTTGACGTTTACTATAGCGAACCGGCTGACGACGAACGCCTTTTAAGACATCCCTGTGTTTCCGTTACCCCCCATATCGGCGGCTCCACCCAGGAAGCGCAGCTCCGCATTGGTGCGGAAATCGTCGACATCATCGAAGCCTTTTTCGCGGAGTAATTGATTTTGACTGGTATAAACTTTTCAATTTTTAATATTTAACTTATTTGCGGCTGTTCGTAGAACATATTCTGTTTTACGGGCAGCCCGCTTGTTTAAAACTCTTTTTATTGTAAATTCAAGGAGGTATCAATATGGGTAAACTAAAACCTTTTAAAGCGGTACGGCCGGTGCCGCAATTGGCGGAACAAGTTGCCGCCCTGCCTTATGACGTAATGAACGCTACCGAAGCGCGGGAGATGGTCGCGGGTAATGCCTATTCGTTTCTTCATGTCGATAAAGCCGAGATCGATTTGCCTTTAGACATTGATCCGTATGATGCGGTCGTCTATAAGACGGCTGCCGCGAGGTTGCGGCAGATGATCGGCGACGGTGTTTTTATCCGGGAGAAAAAGCCTTGCTTATATGTTTACCGGCAAATCATGGGCGACCGCGCCCAGATCGGTATCGTGGGCTGCACGGCGATCGACGATTATTTTAACAATGTGATCAAAAAGCACGAATTGACCCGAGCGGATAAAGAAGAAGACCGGGTGAAACATGTCGATATCTGCGACGCCAACACCGGCCCGATTTTTTTGGCCTACCGGGCTCGGCCCCGGATTAATCAAATCGTCACCGAGGTGACGACCGGCGCGCCGCTTTATGATTTCACCGCCACCGGCGTTCAACAAACCGTCTGGATCATTGACGACGAAGAAAAGATCGCAACCCTTTGCCGGGAATTTGCCGCAGCGGGCGATTTTTATATCGCAGACGGGCATCATCGTACCGCCTCTGCGGCCAGGGTAGGAAAAATGCGCCGGGAACAAGATCCCCATTACACGGGTGAAGAAGAGTATAATTATTTTCTCGCCGTCTTATTCCCGGACGAACAGCTTTTTATTATGGATTATAACCGGGTGATCAAGGATTTGAACGGACTTACCCCTGAAGCCTTCCTGAAGGCAGTCTCGGAAAAATTCACAATAGAACCTTTTCACGGAAAAGGCGCTTGTAAACCGCCGCAAAAGCATAGTTTCGGTATGTATCTTCTGGATAAATGGTATCTGCTTCAGGCCAAAGAAAGCACTTACGACGAGAGCGACCCCGTGGCCCAACTGGATGTTTCCATTCTTCAGACCAATCTTCTCACGCCCATTCTGGACATCGGCGATCCACGCACCGATAAACGCATCGATTTCATCGGCGGGATCCGCGGCCTTGTTGAATTGGAAAAACGGGTGAAAGAAGGCATGGCTGTGGCGTTTGCCATGTATCCCACTTCAATCGACGATCTGATCCGTATCGCCGACGCGGGGAAGATCATGCCTCCCAAATCAACCTGGTTTGAACCGAAGCTCCTTTCCGGCCTCTTTATTCACGAGCTTTCATAATATAATCCGATCCCTATCTGTTAAAAAGCGCCCCGTCGGGGCGCTTTTTCTATTCGTGTTGAAAATTTTTAATCAGAATCTTCGACCGGAACCGCCGCCATGGCTGGTCCCGCTACTGCCCCTATGTACGCCGGAACCGCCGCCATGGCCGCCGCCGCCGCTGTCGGAATTGATCCGGGTTCGGGTCGTAGTCGTGCGGACAAAATCATCCAACTGATCGACCACATGCAGTACCGCATTGGTCTGGAGGTTGAAGGCATACGGGGACGCTTTCATCTTATACTTCCTGCTCACGCTGATATAGCGGATCAAACCCGCCAATGCGCCGATCGCCAAGGCGATAAGGATCTCCGCTAGGGTGAGACGCCGGGCTTCGTTTTCCAACGGGTTACCGTATTCGTCCACCCTTTGCCCGGTATCGCTATCATAGCGATACCCGCCCTTGGGCAATCCGGCTGCCACCCAGTATGTCACTTCATCGATTAAAGCACCGGCGGAGCCATACCAATCTTCTTCCTGTAGATAAGGATCAACCGCATTAAAAATACTCTCAAGCCGCTCGTCGTTGATATAGTCAATCATTTCCCCGGTCGTGGTGATGGTGGGAACCCGGTGATCCATATCGATAAAATAAAGTACCCCCGCCTTAAAATCGCCGGTACCAAAGCCGTTTTCGTCATAGAAATCATCCGCATAGGCCTGAGAGTCCTTCCCCTGCGTATCGTTGCTGGTGAGAAAGACGATATCCATATTGATATCTTCGCGGGCGGTAAGGATCCGCGCTTCCAACTCGGCCGCCTCTTCCTCGCTGAGCAGGCTGGCATAATCATAGACCCGGATCCCGCTGTCCGCCGGGGTTGCAGCATAAGCCGGAGGGTTCAGCGCATTAAAGAGAACCCATCCGGTAAGAAGGGTTGCAACAAAGAGAATGATCCTACTTTTTATAAGGGTTTTCTCCATAGAAAAATCTCCCCCTTAAATGCTCGAAAGCCTAATAAAATAAATCAGATATAAAATACCCACAAAAACAGCCGCGAAGATAGCGATGGCCATAACGGCTTTTACAAGTGAACTCATCATATAAACAACCACCCTCCAATACAAATTAGGGTCGTTACAACAGCGGCAATTAATCCGCTATGCGCGAGAAGCTTTCCCTTGGCAATCGGGAGGATGCCGCAGGTTTGCCCCGTCTGGCCGTTCATCGAATAATAATACGTCTTACCCTTGGCGCCCTTATAGGTAAGCACCCAAGCGGGAAGAAGGCAATACTTATACTTGACTTCGCTGTATTTGACCTTGGTCTCTCCGGTCAAGCGGTCATACCCGGATGCGGTGCGCATCATACTTTCCGTATACCCTGCGATCTCGCTTTGCACCTCCGGCCGTACTTCTTCCGCCGTAATATCCCTCTTTTCCGCGAAAAACCCGGATAAATATGCCGGAGAAAAATCCCGTACCGCCTCCATATTGAAAGGGTGAACGCCATCCGCCAGTTTACGGTCGGCCTTCGTTAAAGCGGAACGGGAGACATTATCGTAACTGATCTGTGCGTCCCTGACGACCTTATAATGTTTATGTTCGGTAATCTGATAATTACCGCTGATATAGGAAACGGAATTGATCCCTTCTCCTTCAAAATGCGCTTCCCCCCGGTAATCCGCCATCCAGTAGGGATAATAGACCCCGCTAATTTTCTCAATCTGCGCTTTGGCAAAGAATTCCTTGGGCACAAATTTTTTTCCCTTGGTCCAGGCAAGAAATTTTTCCACAACCGTTTCTTTGTCGATGGAAAAAGGCAATACTTTATCCGGGCAAAATTCGCGCGCCAATCGTCCGCTAAGCACAACCGGATTATGGCAATAGTAACAAAAGGTCGCGGCGGTCGTCTCGTCGGTAACCAATTGGGCGCCGCAACTGGGACAAGTATAGACCACTTCACCTTCTTCCGCAGCAGTCTCTCTTTCTTTGTCCTTGGCGATTAAAACCGCCTCGGCAAATTCGCCGCGGCAATAGTCGCAATCAAAAAGCTGCTTTTTGGGGTCAAACGTCAGCGGGCCGCCGCAATTGGGGCATTTATAGGTTACGCTTGCCAAACTGATCACCTCTTTTGAATATGAACCGATTTGCGCGCCAAACAAACGCATTTATTTTCTGGTTAACTTGTTTTACAGTTTTTGCCCGCAATTGGGACAAAACCTGGCTCCCTCGGGGATGGGATCGCCGCAACTGACGCAGAATCTGCCACCTGCGGGCCGTGGCTTGCCGCAACTGCCGCAATAGCGGGAATCGGGGTTGGTTTGGCCGCATTCACAGGTCCAACCGCTTGTTTCTTCCGTTTGTTGCGGTTTTTGTTGGGCCGCCATCTGGGATTGATTGCTGGCCGAGGCCGCGCCCATAAAATTCCCCCCGGCATTCATGCCGAGGCCTATACCCATGAAAGCGCCCATAGCGCCGGCGCCACCCTCGTTCGACCCGGCGGCTTCCAGTCCGCGTGCCACCGAACCCTGAACATACCCTTCGCGGATGCCTGCGTCGCCTAACATTGCCCCTTGATTACGCATATTGATCAGCTTCTGGCTTTCCTCGTTATAGGAGATACTGGCAATACCGACGCTACGTACTTCAAAGCCACGCATCGCTTTCCAATCCGCATCCAACACATCGGCCATGTATTTGGAAAGTTCCATACTCTTGCTGGGCGCATAGGAAACACGGATCCCGTCCGCGGACATTTGATTGATGGCCGTCTGCAGCGCGGTGAGAAACTCGGAAAGATACTGGTCGTTAATGTCTTCGATATCCACCTTCTCCATATCCCTGGGGATTGCTTCGAAGAAGAAAAGCATCGGATCCGATATCTTTATCGAATAATTGCCGAAAGCCCGTAAGAATAGTTCCGCATTATAAAAATTATCGAAATACTGAACCGCGTTTTGGGTACCGAATTTAATGCCCTTGATTTCCTGCATATTGATATAATAAACCTTCTGAGAGAGGCCGGGCGTACCCCCGTATTTAAAACGTTGCCAGGTCTCCTTCAGGCTTTCGCTCAGTTGGCCGTTAAACAAAGACGGCATTGCCGAATTATCCACGGTATAATAGCCTTCCTCCGCCGTGTAATCCACCACCTTGCCGCCGTCTACCAGCATCATAAACTGATTAGGATATACGTGGATCAAGGACCCGTTGGAAATAATATTTTCGCTGGCCCGGGTATTGGTACTGCGTTTATCGTCCCGGCGCACTTTCACCCCCATGCTCATCACCGTAGTATCGCTCATGGCTTCCGGCTCTATCGCCTCCAACCAGCTGTCAGCCAATGCGCCGCCTATTGCTCCCACTGCCGCTTTAAGTATGCCCATCTTCATTGTCCCCCTTATTATTAATACCTGTAAGCTGTGTAAAACCAAAGGAACCCTTTTTTATAGTCTCTATATAAAAGAGATTATCCCTATTTCCCGGATTTTTTCTCCGACGCTTTTCACGTTTTTTCGGCTCGCCTTGTTTTTCAAAGTCATTCTCAAAGATAAGCGGACTCTTTTTCCTTTGCATAGACCGACTTTGCGGTAACGACCATATCCATCTCCAAATCATTAATTTCGCGGGGGATGCGCCCGTTCACCATCTGGCAGGCCAGGGCTGGCGCCAAACGATAGGCGCCGCAATTGGCCAAAAAGCGGTCGTAATATCCGCCCCCGCGGCCCAGCCGTAATAGGCTTACCGGATCAAAAGCGAGTCCCGGTACGACGGCAAGAGCGATGTCCTCCGCTTTCACCAAAGCGTTTTGCCGCGACGGACACGCTATGCCATAGCAATCCGTTTGGAGTGCGGAGAGATCCGTTATCTGCCGCGCTTCCATGATCCCTTTACCGATAACCTTCGGGGCGGACAAGATTTTTCCTTGCGCCAAGGCGGACTGTAAAAAGGGATAGGTATTGATCTCAAAATCAAAGT
>Ga0351841_1137_pt1 | contig 9180 bp, 5 predicted proteins | sample BONcelHFGM3001E6_FD_206884 | JGI IMG/M metagenome (GOLD analysis project Ga0351841, IMG submission 206884) | Enriched cells from coal bed in the Powder River Basin, Montana, United States - BONCAT cells FGM rep1 HSBNCT.FGM.300.1.E6 ...
CATGAACGCTGCTTCAGCGGGCGAGATTACCCAGGAAGAGGCGGCACACTACATGGTCATGAGCGTCCGCGAGCGTGACCTTCTTCCAGTTGCCTTTACCGAAGGCGCTATCGGCGAACCATGCGGCACGCCTGCTCTGATCGAGGCCGGAAGGCTTCTTGACAAGCTCTCGTCTCCCCTTGGCGACGAGTCAGGCTACAGACTCGCAAGACCCCAGTTAAGCGGGCCCGAGATCACTTTCGTCACTCCGTCCGACCACTTCCGCATCCACTACACAACTCAGGGAGTAGATGCGGTAACCGAGTCCTACGCCATATCGGTTGGCGCGGCAGCTGATTACTCGTGGCAGGTCCAGTGTGACGAGATGAACTACTTCTATCCCCCGCCCGACGCGAACATGGGGGGCTGCAACCGCTACGACATCTACATCATGACTATCGACGCGCTTGGTTACACATCATCGGGCGGCGAGTTCAAACCGCCCGACTCAACCCACAACGCCTCGGCAAGTCACATCGTCATCAACAAGAACCTCGGCCCCAACCTGATCAATGTCACCGTGGCCCACGAGTTCCAGCACGCGGTCCAGATGACGTACGACTACACCGAACCCACCTGGTTCATGGAGAACTGCGCCGTGTTCATGGAAGAGATGGTCTACCCCGAGGTCAATGACTACATGGGTTACCTCGGCGGAGGCGACACACCGATCCGCAAGCCCTGGTACGACATCAGGTCGGGCGGTGGTTCCAACCTCTACTGGTACGGCGGCGTCACTTGGGCCTTCTACATCTGGCAGCGCCAGGAGGTCGAGGCCGTCAGAACGGTATGGGAGAACTGCGCCGACGTCCGGGGAGCCAACATGATGCCTGCCATCGAAGACATGTTCGAGACATACGGAATGGACTTCGAGCAGGGCTTCATGGAGTACGGCTACTGGCGGTGGTTCGTGGCCAACAACTGGTACGACGGTGGAATGTACTTCTCCGAAGCGGCCGATTGGGGCGGTAACCCTTACGTGTTCACCTTCCACAACTTCAGCACCCTTCCCGCCTCCGGCGACAACGGCGTGTACCCCCCGGAAGCCCTGGGCATCCACTGGATCAGGGTCAATCTTGCCAACTACCAGGATGGCTGGGTCAACTTCAGCTTCAACGGCAGGGACAACTTCGAGTGGGACCTTGGCGTGATCCTCTGGGACACCGATGGCGCTTCACTCTGCACATGGTACGACACGGCATTCCCAGCCGGCACCGCATCGGTTTCGGTCGAAGCGGCGGGCTGGGACTACGCGATCTTCTACCCGGCAATGCTTTCCATAACCACGCTCGACATGACCTACACCTTCGACATCAGCTACTCTCAGGGTATCGAGGGCGGAACCGTAACACCCGGGCAGTCACTCTCGGTCCTGACCAATCCGCTTGCTCCCGGTGGTGTTGTGTCATTCACCATGATTCAGCCGGGCCACGTCCGTCTTGCGCTCTACGACCTCTCGGGCAGGATGGTCGACACCCTGGCAAACGGCCCGGTCGGGGCCGGAACTCACTCGGTGAGCATCAGCGACGAACTTGCCACCGGCACCTACTTCCTCATGCTGAACCATCCCGGCGGCGCCGAAACCATGAAGGTTCTCGTCGCCCGCTAGACCCCGCACTCAGGGAATGCGCCCATCCGGGCGCATTCCCTATATTCCGGGCATGAAAACCATGCTTGTGTTGCCTTGTTTGCTGATCTGGGCCGCTTGCGCCAGACCGGGGGCGACCACAGAGCTGGCACTTTTCCCCTGCACTCCCAAGGCTTTGGTCGTTCTCGAAGTAATGGGCGGGCCGGATTTGCCCACCGTTCGGGGCGGGCTGGCCTGGAGCCGTTTCTCCCGAACGGACAGGTACCAGGACCGATCAACCGAGAAATTTCTGGTATCCGCGGATTCTTGCGGAAAACTGTTGATGCTTCTGGAAGGGGAACCAGGAACCGAACTGCCCTGGGCGACACGACAGCACATGCTCATAGCACTCGATGAAATGCACCGGCCCGTGACCGTGTCGCCGGAGGGGCTGGCCCAGGATCTTCAGGAAGCACCGATAACGCCTGGACCGGATGGACACAGTGCGGTACTCCAACTGCTGGACAAGTACAGACCCGACGTTCTTTTCATTTCGATCGACGACCCCGGACCGGACAGTCTCTCCGCCCTTCTGGCCTTCTGGGGCGAAAGCGCAACGACACGTGACTTCAGGTTCGTCCTGCTCTCAGTCCCTTCACCGGAATCAAGGGGATGGTGCGCAATGAACTGGAGGGGTATACAGGGCGGCTTCATCCCCGGTCTTTCCTTCGGAGGGTTCGAGAAAACCCTTGCCATCCTCGCCGGTCTTCCATGGGACCAGTCAGTGTTCTCCGGAGTGCCGGCCGCAACAGTCCTCAACAACCGGGAGCAGAACCCATGAAGGCAAAACAACTGCTGCTTCGAATGATAGAGTGGGGAGCCTCGATCAAGGCATCTCCAATACAACTCGGAGGTCTTTTTGCGGCCACCGTGATCCTACGCAACCTTCTTGAGGCCGCAACCCTCGGCATCCTGTTCGAGGGTCCGGCCTTCTTTCTCCATTTCCCTATCGCCTACATCTTCCCCATGCTGGGACTGGTGGCCCTTCTGCACCTCGCGAGCGGTTTTCCGCTTCCGAAGCTTTTGAAGATCATGATCATCGCCTGGACGCTCACACTTCTTCCCCCGATCATCGACTTTCTCGCCGGAGTAACCGGCGACATAGGCTACTTTCCACTGCACAAGGGGAACGCTGCCTGGTTTCTCACGAACTTCTTCAACCCGGCTGTCGTTCTTCCGGGAACCACGGCCGGGATCAGGATAGAGGCCTTCCTGGGCTGCGTTCTCGCGGGGGTGTTCTCGTGATGCGTGGCGCCCGACAGGCGCCTGTTGCGGGGGATCCTGACAACCCTGGTATTCATGCCGATGTTCCTGGTCTTCTTCACCTGGCCCTACCTGGTTCAGATAGTTGGAGAGGCGTTTTTCCCCGTGCAGGAGATCACCCAGAGGTTCCTTCAGTGGAGGGCCATCAGCGAGGCGCCCCTTCATGGCTCCGCGCACTTCACCATCTTCACCGTGGACATGATGCCTGTCTCCATTCTGGCTCTGTGGATGCTTGCCCGGCTGTACCCAGGTCAGTGGGCGCAGCTGAAGGCCGAGCTTCCAAAACTCATTCCAGCTGCGATCGTCGCCATCTCAGCTTCGGTGGGAGTCCTGACGGCGGCGCCCTCGGGCGGCATAACATTCGCAGATGCAGTGGCTGTTGCCGGTGCTTTCATGGGAGTGCTCTGGCTTCTTTGTTCCATCCCGCTCACCGGATTCGTGCGCTCACTGTCACTCGCCGCTTCACTCCTCCTCGGGTGGGCATCGGGCTGGAACACACTGGTTGCCCTGTCATTCGCGACGGCGCTCCTCCATCTTCCCGGTCCCCGTTGGCTCTCCCGTTCCCTGGCCTTTCCAGTACTGCTTTTCGCCGCGCTCTCTCCCGCTGGTATTCCGGAGCTCACCATGCCCTACATCGTTCTATCCCTGGGCGCGTCGGTTCTTGGTTTCCTTTCCTGTGCGGGGAAAGCGGGCTTTCGGCTTGCTGGCTCGGTTGCCTTTCCCCTGCTTTTCCTTGTACTTCCACCTGATGGTCTTGACCACGGAAAACTTCAGGGGTTCGAAAGACAGGCGGATTCATTCTTCAGAAGCGGGATGGTTGCCCACGGCCACGCTTCTGCGAACAGGTTCGCCGCTGCCGGCGGAGGCCTGAGAACCGTTGCCGAAGGGGCACACCTGAGCGGGATGCACAACCGGGCGGAATGGGCTTACCAGGTGGGAACCGCCCTGGGCGACTCCTCTCCGGAGTTGCTGAAGGTGGGTGCGAACCTGGCTTTCGCCACCGGCGACAGTCTGCTTCTCTGGACAAGGGCACTCGCCTATATGGACGCCGCAGGTGAAAGGGGTGCCGAGGCCGCTGAGCTTTTCCTGAGTTATGCGGCATCCACAGGCGACACGGCTTTCCTGAACAGGGCGCACTCCAGCGGCGCCCTATCCGACCGTCTTCTTGTTCTATACTCACGCGCCCACATGGCCCTGGGTGACACGCTCACCTCCGCTGCGTTCGCCAGAGCCGCATTAACCTTCCCCGACGCCGCCCAAAGCACATGGGCGTACACCATTGAGCTGGCTGAAATCTCGGGATGGGATTACGACTCTCTCTTCAACGCAAGTGTCAACAGATTCGGCTTCTCTCAGGAGATCGCCCTGGCAAGGCTGAGGGTCGGGTCAGGCAACGGCCGTGTTCCTGACCGTGAAGACCTGCTCAACCGGTGTCTGGCCCTCAGCGCCGACAACCCCGCGGTACTTGAAACCGCAGCTTCATGGCACCTTGCTGCGAACAACCCGGAGCTCGCCATGAACTTCGCGATAAGATCACTGGCCGCCCAGACCGTTCCCACTCCGCAGTCATTCGCCCTGGCGGTGAGAGCGGCAGTGGCCGCGGGAAGGAACGACATCGCCGTCGCCTGCGGCAAGTACGCCCAGAGCGTTTACAGGTGAAGTTCAGATTACGAACGGACCTGTTCCTGGGGGCACTTATCCTGGCTTTCCTGGCATGGACAAGCGGTCCTCCATCGTTCGATTCCGTTGACGGGAGTGAGTTCGCCGTTTCGGGCAGCAGGCTCGAATTGGTCCACTCCCCGGGTTATCCTCTGTACCTGTTCCTGCTTCGGATCACATCCCTTGTCAGCGGACCCCTTTACGGGCACATGCGCATCATTACATGTCTTCTGGCCGGGGCCTGCTTTCCGGCGGTCCACTCCGCACTGCGCAGTCACGGTGCCTCAAAGTCCGCCTCCACCGTTGCTGCGGCGGTTCTTCTGCTGCTCGCACCGATGCTTTCCCAGATGAACGTCCTGGAAGTCCACGGTACGGCGATCCTGTTGCTCATGCTCGCGATATCCTTGCGAAACAACAGAGCCGGGCCTTTCATGGCCTCCCTGGCCATCTTCGGAGGGCATCCGGCGGGGGTTCTTCTTCTACCCCTGGCCTTCAGCCGCCAATGGTTCTCAAGGTGGGCCGTGCTGGCGGCCCTGCCGGCAAGCCTGCTTCTTTACGTTCCCCTCCGCGCCGGAGCGTGCACGGTCGCCCATTACACAAGACCGGCGACCCTTCACCATGTCGCAGCTTACTTCACAATGTACTCCAGCGTGCCGGAAGCTCCTTCCACAGACGGACTTGTGCGGCTGGCCGTCGTCCTGGGGCCGGTATGCACCGGCGGTCTTTTTATACTAGCCGTTGCCGGGAGAAAACCGACGATCAGGGCTTCACTGTCGATCATTCTCGGCGTGGCATTCCTTGCGGTCTACAGGGTACCCGACTACGAGAGCTTCGCCTGGCTTCTTCTCGTTCCCCTGGCGTTTCCCGTGTCGGGAGGGATAGACCGTTTCCTTCGGGGAGGGGCCGGTGGAAAGGCTGTGCTTGCCTGCCTGCTTCTTCCGTGCGCTTACCACGGGGTCCAGGGTGCCTGGCGGGCCACTGACGATGCCGCTCCAAGGTACTCCCGCGACATACTGGCGGCGTTGCCAGCGGGAGCAGTACTGCACACCGAGGGTCATCCCACGTTCTACACGGCCTACCTGATATTCAACGAGGGCTACAGACCGGACATCATTCCGTGTGACGACGTTGGGAACTTCTTCTTTCTCAGGATGCCAGGACCACTGCCGGACAGTCTGGGCGGACGGCCCGTGTATTCCACCCGGGCCTGGAACGATTCGGCCCTTGTCCTCTCCGGTCTGCTTTTCGGACCAGAACCCCGTGAGGCATCCTGGAGCGATTTTGAGATATTCGACTACCGCGGGGGATCACCGGACGCCATGGCCGGTGACCTGGCAGCAGAAGCATGGGCACTGCGCATGGTTCAGTCCCGTGGTCGGGAGAGGGAGGAAGCATTTGCAGCGGCCATCGAACACGCGGAGACGGACGTGACCAGAAACAGGGTGGAGACGCTTTTCCGCCGGGCTTTGTGAGTCCGGCGTTTCCCCAGATCCACTCCGGAGCCTATATTTGACTTCATACATTCCTCTGTAGCAGGAGTACGGGTTCTTCAGAGCGAGAAACGGAGATGTGATGTCCATAAAAAGCGCGATCAACGAATTCTTCGGAAAGGTTGCCAAGCTCCTCAAGGGTGGTGGGGACGAAGCCCTTGAAAAACAGAAAAAACAGGGCAAGCTGTCCGCCAGGGAAAGGCTCGACGGTATCCTCGATCCGGGAAGCCTCTTCGAGACCGATCTGTTCGTTGAGCATTCCTCGACCGACTTTGGAATGGACAGCAAGAAACTCGCCGGCGACGGTGTCGTGACAGGCTTCGGCATGGTTGACGGAAGACCCGTCTCGATCTTCGCCCAGGACTTTACCGTGGCGGGAGGATCACTGGGAAGGGCACACGCGGGCAAGATCGTGAAGATAATGGATGCCTCCATGGCCCGCAGGATACCACTTATCGGCATAAACGACTCAGGCGGCGCAAGGATTCAGGAGGGTGTGGATTCGCTGTGCGGCTACGGAGACATCTTCTACCGGAACACAAGGCTAAGCGGTGTGGTTCCACAGCTTTCCCTGATTCTGGGACCGTGCGCCGGTGGCGCTGTCTACTCCCCCGCCCTGACTGATTTCGTCTTCGTCGTGAACAAGGTATCCAACATGTTCATCACCGGTCCCCAGGTCATCAAGGCGGTACTGGGAGAAGAGATCAGCCAGGAAGAGCTCGGTGGCGCCATGACACAGGCCTCCATAACCGGTAACGCCCATTTCTACGCTGAGAGCGAGTACGAGGCCTTCGATCAGATCAGGAAACTTCTTTCGTTCCTTCCTTCCAACTGTCTTGAGGCTGCCCCCGAGTACAAGCCCATCGAGCCCTCCAAACCTTTGAAGAACGACATCATCCCCGACAACAGGCGCAAGGCATTCGATGTCCATGACGTGATCCGCGGTATCGTTGACGGGGCAGACTTCCTCGAGGTTCACAGACACTACGCGGGAAACATCGTGGTCGGTTTCGCAAGGCTAGCCGGCAGAACGGTTGGAATCATCGCCAACCAGCCCAGGGTGCTGGCAGGCGTTCTGGACGTCAACGCTTCGGACAAGGCGGCACGCTTCATCCGTTTCTGCGACGCCTTCAGCATCCCTCTTCTCACATTCGTGGACACCCCGGGCTATCTGCCGGGAGTTGACCAGGAACACTCGGGCGTGATCAGGCACGGAGCCAAACTCCTTTACGCCTACAGTGAAGCCATGGTGCCCAAGCTCACCGTAATAATGCGCAAGGCCTACGGCGGCGCATATATAGCCATGTGCAGCAGACACCTGGGGGCCGATTTCGTCCTTGCGTGGCCCACTGCCGAGATCGCGGTGATGGGCTCCGAGGGGGCCGCCAACATCATCTTCCGCAAGGAGATAATGGAGAGTTCCGACCCCGAGGCCACAAGGGCAGAGAAGGTACAGGAGTACGAAACGAAATTCGCGAACCCGTACGTGGCCGCTTCAAAGGGTTACGTTGACATGATCTGTCCCCCCGCCGAAACCAGAAAAGCCCTTTTGAATGCCATGGAGTTCGCGGGAGGCACCGACCCCGGCAACTCTTTCCGCCGTCATGGCAACATCCCCCTTTAACGGAGGCGGAAGATGGCTTCAACGCTTGTGATCGACGATACGGCATACGAGACCGAACTGCCGGAGAACGCACTGAAGCGGGGCCGTGCCGCAGCCGACCCCGAGATCATCAAAGCTTTCATCCCGGGCACCATAGTCGCGGTCCGGACCAAAGTGGGGGAAAGGGTGAGGGCGGGCGACACCCTGCTCCTCCTGGATGCGATGAAGATGCACAACGAAGTGTGCTCCACCGTGAACGGGGTTGTGCGGGAACTCCAGGTGACAACCGGAGACAAGGTGGAGAAGGGTCAGCTTCTCGTGAGACTTCGCAAAGACTGATACGTCTATGAGGGAACAGGGGGGCGGTCCGGGTCGGACCGCCCCCCTTGAGCTATGTTGTTACTGCTGCTGCCGGCGGAGTTCCTCCGCCTTTTCCATGGCCTGGATGGCGAGCTGCCTGCGACCGAGGCGGCTGTACGTGGAGGCCAGGTAATCGTAGTACATGGCGTTCTGAGGATCGTACTGGATTGCGGTCAGAAGTGCGTCGAGTGAGACCTGGTCCCTCTCCATCCTGCTGTTGTTCACGAACACCATGTAGTTCAGGTTGCCCATCTCCTCGGAAGTGAGCCCCGGAAGCGCAAGGGCCTGGTTGAGCACCGTCAGGGACTGCTCGTACCGTTCGAGAACGACGTTGGCGTGGGCGATGGTGGCCAGAACGTCGTAGCTGTCGCCGATGAGGCCTCGGCTTGCCTCAAGCTGGGCAAGAGCCTCTTCACTGCGTTCCATCTCAAGAAGGGCGAATCCCCTTGTGAGAAAAAGCGCGCCCCTCATGACGGCTGATTCCTCGGGTGTGATCCAGCCCTCTGACTCGCCCAGAAGGATTGACTGCTCTGCGTTGTCGTAAACCGCAAGCGCCTCGTCGTACTTGCCCTGGATCAGAAGGATCTCGGCCTTGGTTTCCAGAAGATCCGGGTTGGTCGGGTCGAGAAGAAGGCCGGCATCGAGAATGGATATGGCCCGTGATGCGTAGGCTTCCTTCTGGAGTGGATCATCGGTCCTGAGGTAGAGGTTCTCAAGTATCCTGGCGGAGTTGTAGCAGGAAAGAACGCCGCCGGCCAGGACCCTGTAATACTCGTTCTCGAGGTATTCGAGCCTTGCTGGGTCGGCCTCAACGTTTCTCTGTGACTCAAGGTCAGCGATCATCGCATTCCCGAGGGCGAAGGCCTCGTCAAAGCGGTCAAGGGCCTCTTCGACATGGCCCTGGTTAACGAGGATGTCGCCGAGCATCTGGGGGAACTCGGGTCTGTCAGGAGCGATGACTGCTCCGGTTGAAAGCATCTCCTGAGAGCCCTGAACATCGCCCGCGGTGAACCGGCTGTTGGCGGTATTGTAAAAGACGGTCCAGAAATCGGCAATCTCCGCCTGTCGAAGGGGGTCAAGCCTGTAAGCTTCGCTGAAAGCCTCGGCTGAGCGCTCCCACTCATGAATGAAACTGTGGG
>Ga0351841_1138_pt1 | contig 8976 bp, 5 predicted proteins | sample BONcelHFGM3001E6_FD_206884 | JGI IMG/M metagenome (GOLD analysis project Ga0351841, IMG submission 206884) | Enriched cells from coal bed in the Powder River Basin, Montana, United States - BONCAT cells FGM rep1 HSBNCT.FGM.300.1.E6 ...
ATTCGCCGACCTGCGGGTTCTCAGGTATCAGATACCCGGCTGGGATGAGCTCACCCTGAAGCAGAAAGAACTTGTCTATTACCTTTCCCAGGCTGCTCTGTGTGGCAGGGATATTACCTATGACCAGAATTACAAGAATAACCTTCTGGTGCGTAAGACACTGGAAGCCATCTACCAAAATTACAACGGTGACCGTACTTCTGAGGATTTCAACAAGGTTGTAACCTATATGAAACGGGTTTGGTTCTCAAATGGAATCCATCATCACTACAGTACGGATAAATTCTTTCCGGAGGTGTCGTCTGAGTATTTTGCAACCCTTCTTGCCGGGGTTCCCACCGATCGGTTTCCACTCAAAGAAGGACAAACGGCTGAGGAGTTTACAGAGGAGATTACAACGATCATCTTTGATCCGGCGGTAGCAGCAAAACGGATTAGTCTTGACCCGTCAGCTGACCTGATTGAGGCGTCGGCATGTAACTTTTATGAAGGCGTAACCCAAAAGGAGGTGGAGGATTTCTACGCACAAATGCGCTTGGATGACTCCTTGTCCGGCAAGGATATTCGGGTCTCTTACGGCCTGAATTCAAAAGTAGTGAAGCAAGATGGCAAAGTAACCGAGATGGTCTGGAAACTAAATGGGATGTACCATCCAGCAATCGAACAGATCGTATACTGGCTTGAAAAAGCGGCAACAGTAACTGAAACGCCTGAACAAAAAGCGGCCCTGGATAAACTTATTGAGTTTTACAAAACAGGGGATCTTGTGGCTTTTGATGACTACAGCATTCTTTGGCTGGCCGACCAGAATTCTGATGTCGACTTCATCAATGGGTTTATAGAAACATATGGCGATCCGATGTCGATGAAAGCAACCTGGGAGTCGGTGGTTAATTTCAAGGACAAAAAGGCCACAGAGCGCACAATAACTATTGCAGAGAATGCCCAATACTTTGAAGATAACAGTCCGATTGATCCGGAATTCAAGAAGAAAGAGGTGAAAGGTGTGACAGCAAAAGTGATTAATGCTGCGCAACTTGGCGGCGACTGTGATCCCACCACCCCTATCGGCATCAACCTCCCAAATGCAGAATGGATCAGGAGAGATCATGGGTCCAAATCGGTCACTATAGAAAATATTACTTATGCCTATGATCAGTCATCACTGGGGAATGGCTTCCTGGAAGAGTTCACCTGGTCGCCGGAGGAGGTGGAGAGACAACATAAGTATGGCTTCCTGGCTGGTAACCTCACCACCGACATGCACGAATGTTTGGGTCACGCTGCCGGACAACTACTTCCCGGAACGAGCCCCGATGCCATGAGGAATTACCATTCGGCACTGGAAGAGGCAAGGGCCGATCTCTTTTCACTCTACTATATCATGGATCCAAAATTAATCGAGCTGGGACTGATCCCTGCCATAGATGTTGCCAAGGCTGAATATGATAACTACATTCGGAATGGCTACCTGACCCAGTTGGTTCGGATTCAACCGGGGAAAGATATCGAACAGGCTCATATGCGTGGGAGAAAATTGATTGCCACATGGTGTTATGAACAGGGAAAAGACGGAAAAATCATTGAACTGCTTGAAAAGGATGGAAAAACCTACATTAGGGTCAACGATTATGAAGGTTTGCGCAGGCTATTTGGTGAGTTGCTGAATCAGATCCAACGAATCAAGTCTACAGGAGACTATGAAGCCGGCAAAGACCTGGTTGAAAATTATGCAGTAAAGGTGGACCCGGAAATTCATAACCAGATGCTTGAACGGTATAAAAAACTGAACATCTCTCCTTACGGTGGTTTTATCAATCCGGTTCTGACTCCTGTATATGAAAATGATGTGTTGACCGATATCGTAGTTACCTATCCTGATGATTTTACAGAGCAAATGATCTTCTACTCAAATCAATTCTCTTACCTGCCAGCGCGATAAGCAATGATCAAACAACTGATATTTGACTGGGGTGGCACAATCATGATAGATTACGCGTTTAAGGGCCCGATGTACCTATGGGAGAGGGTGGACTGGGTTCCGGGAGTTCAACACGCTTTGAGTAGATTGTCTACTCAATACCCTCTCTGCATTGCCACCAATGCCCCGCATTCGGGAACGGAGGAGATGATTAAAGCATTGGCTCGTGTAGGCGCAAAGGGTTTTTTCAGGAATTTCTTCTCTTCAAAGGAACTTGGATATGAAAAACCAGATCCCCGTTTTTTTCTTACGATTGCTGCGAAACTGGACGTTGCACCGGAAGATTGCCTGATGGTGGGAAATCACTATACCAAAGACATTGTTGGGGCCAGGAAAGCCGGGATGAAGACGATTTACTACAATGAAAAACAGCTGACCGGCCCATACGAACAGGCTGATCTGGTGATTACCGATATGGAAGAACTTGCTGATGCTGTTAGTAAGCTGTCAGGCAGCGTGCATTTGGCATTTGGCAGTAAACAGTAATGTCGCAGTGGGAAAAGAGAATTTAACGTTGAAAACAGGAATCCAGAAGTGACAAAGCAATTATACCTGTTATTCTGTACCACGAATCGCGCATCACGCATCGTGCATCACGCATCGCATATCCCGCATCCCGTATCCCGTATCCCTTTCCTCGTTTCGATGACTTCATTTCTGTTTCTCCTGTTATTAATCCCTCTGATTGCCAGTTCTCAAACTAATTATCCCCAAACTCTCTTCCGATCCCCCGTCGATTACACCCTTTCGCTGTCGGGGTCGTATGGAGAGATCAGGCCAAATCATTTCCATTCGGGAATCGACATTCGTACCGCCGGGGTGACAGGTAAGCCAGTTTATGCTGCTGCAGATGGATATGTATCCAGAATTTTCGTCTCACCATGGGGTTTTGGGAAGGCAATCTATATCAGTCATCCTTCAGGTTACACAACGGTATACGGGCATCTGGATCGATTTCGCGGCGAAATAGCTGCTTATGCCATTGAACAACAGTATGGAAAGGAATCATTTGCGATTGATGTTACTGTTCCGTCGGGCAAAATTCAGGTGCGGAAAGGTGACGTGATCGGATATTCTGGAAATTCCGGTTCATCCGGAGGACCTCATCTTCATTTTGAGATCAGGGATGGAGGGAGTCAGGACCCATTGGATCCACTTTCGTTTGGAATTCCCATTCAGGATAACATACCACCCCAGATCAAATGGGTGAAAATCTATCCATACGGCAAAACAGCCATGGTCAATAATACCTCCATTCCTAAATCACTGCAGGCTACCGGAGGTACTGGGAATTATGGTGTCGTTTCGTCTGATACTGTCAAGGTCTCAGGTGATATCATCTTTGGGATCGAAGCATACGATTTTCAAAATGAATCATCCATTCGTTGCGGAATAAAATCGATCGAGTTGAATGTTGATGGCGAGAAGGTATTCGGGCAGCGTATCGACAGGTATGCCTTTGCTGATACCCGTTATGTCAATGCGATCCTTGACTATCCTCAACACATTAAGAACAAGCAGCGATTCTTCAGGTCGTACATCTCTCCCGGAAACAAACTGAAAATTTTCGACGGAGTAGTAAACTGTGGCATTGTTAATTTTACTGACCTGAAGGCACACAAGATTCAATATGTGGTTAAAGATGCATATGGCAATACATCTCAGATTACATTTTGGGTGAAAAGTAATCCTCCCGCTTCATCTGGTGTAAGGCCAACTAAAGCAACTACTCCTTCGAATAGTTTCGCCTGGGACGAGGAGAACGAATTTGAAAATACCTACATCAACTTTACATTGCCTGAAACTACCCTCTATGATGATCTGGATTTTCAATACACGACAAAGCCTCCGGTAAACGGAAGTTACTCACGTGTCCATTATTTGCAGGATGAAGGGACCCCGATGCATCTTCGCTGCACCCTTTCAATCAGAGCCGAAACACTCCCACGATGGCTTGAATCACGGGCACTTCTTGTTAAGGTTGAAAAAAGCGGAAAATTTGTCAGTCAGGGAGGGAAATTCAACGATGGCTATGTGACTGGAAAGATACGCGAGTTTGGCGCTTACACTATCAGTGTCGATAGTATGCCACCTAAAATCAAGGCAGTCAATATTTATAACAACAAGAACATCAGCAAGCAGAGTACAATCGTACTCACAATCTCAGATGATTTCTCCGGGATCGAAAGTTACCGCGGGACATTGAACGGTAGTTGGATTTTAATGGATTATGATGCCAAGCAGAACAGGCTGGAGTACAAATTCGACAGCCGGATCAAAGCCGGTACCAACAAATTTCGACTGGTCGTTACTGATGGTGTCGGTAACCGCACTGAATACAATGCGACCCTGATCAGGTAAAATATTTTCTTATTTTTGTACTATGGAAGAGACCATCCTTATCCTCGACTTTGGCTCTCAGTATACCCAACTGATTGCGCGCCGGGTCAGAGAGCTTAATGTCTTTTGCGATATATACCCGTACAACAAAATTCCTCCTTTAGGTACACATATCAAAGGGGTAATATTATCAGGAAGTCCTTTTTCTGTGAAGGATAAAGATCCCCTGATCCCTGATCTTTCCGGCATCCGTGGTAACTATCCAGTACTCGCTGTTTGTTATGGCGCTCAATACCTTGCCCTGGCCTCAGGCGGGGATGTGATGCCTTCGAAAATCCGGGAGTATGGCCGGGCGAACTTATCCTATATCAATCCTGAGAGTGACCTTATGAAAGGCCTCTCAAACGGGAGCCAGGTTTGGATGTCGCATGGAGATACGATCCTGAATGTTCCTGAGAATTTTTGTGTGATCACATCCACACCCAGTGTCGACATTGCCGGATTTCGGATCGCAGATGAACCAACATACGGCATCCAGTTCCATCCCGAGGTTTATCATACGACGGAAGGTGCTTTATTGCTTGCAAATTTTGTTGTTGATATTTGCGGATGCCATCAGTCGTGGACCCCCGAGTCATTCATCGAATCTACAATCAAAGCATTGCAGGAACAACTTGGTGACGACCAGGTGGTTCTTGGTCTTTCGGGAGGTGTCGATTCATCCGTTGCCGGCATGCTTCTCCATGAAGCCATTGGTCCCAACCTCCATTGTATCTTCGTTGACAATGGCTTATTACGGAAAGACGAGTTTCGTAACGTACTCGACTCCTACGAACACATGCATCTCAATGTTATTGGCGTCGACGCATCCGAACGGTTCCTCAGTGAACTCAACGGGGTCTCTGATCCAGAGAAGAAGCGAAAGATTATCGGACGCGTATTTGTTGAAGTGTTTGAAGAGGAGGCCAGGAAAATCAGAAATATCAAGTGGCTTGCCCAGGGAACCATCTATCCTGATGTGATAGAATCCCGGTCAGTTAAAGGTCCCAGTGCAACGATCAAATCACATCACAATGTTGGCGGACTTCCCGCTCATATGAACCTGAAAGTTGTTGAACCGCTGAACGCCCTTTTTAAGGATGAAGTACGGCGTGTGGGAAAAGGACTCGGGTTGGATCCGTTGATTCTTGGACGTCATCCATTTCCAGGACCAGGGCTGGCCGTAAGGATTCTTGGCGATATCACAAAGGAGAAGGTAAGGCTTCTTCAGGAGGCCGATAGCCTCTTCATTGAGGGACTCCGGGAGTATGGTCTTTATGATAAGGTTTGGCAGGCGTTTGTAGTATTGTTGCCCATTCAGTCGGTGGGCGTAATGGGAGATGAGCGGACCTACGAAAATGCCGTGGTTCTCAGAGCCGTTACCTCTACCGATGGGATGACAGCAGATTGGGCGCAACTACCTTTTGAGTTTCTGGCTTGGGTTTCTAACGAGATCAGCAATAAGGTAAAAGGAGTAAATCGGGTTGTTTACGATATTAGCTCGAAACCTCCGGCTACGATTGAATGGGAATAATTATCAGATAATGAGATATATACTGATTATTGGATGGTTCTTTTTTTTGTTTAATACCCATACCAACGCTCAGGGTGGGTATGATCAGATCCGTTCAGACAAGGTTCGAACCATCAATGGCAAGAACTTTTTTGAACATCAGGTTAAGAAAGGTCAAACCCTTTACTCGATATCCAAAGCCTATAACATCACGATGGATGAGGTCATCGATACCAATCCAGAGATCAAAAATGGGCTAAAAGCCAACCAAATTCTGCTGATTCCTATTCATGAGCCGGTGATACCTGCTGAATTGCCCTTGTTGATAGAGCCAGCTGTTATGGATCCACCCGTGGTTGAAGAGTTCGTCACGCTTCTTGAAGATACGCTCAATTCGCTACCTGGAGAGTTGTCTGCCCAGTTTCCCTGCGGAATGGGGCCTGACTCGAAAAAAGATGTTTATAATGTAGCCCTGATGATTCATCTGTTTCTGAACGAGGCTGATTCAATCAATACCAATGGCCCCACGCAGAAAGAGATTGACAGATATAATTCACTCAAGTACATTCAGTTCTATGAGGGGTTTCTGATCGCTGTTGATTCGCTTCGGAAGACCGGATTAACTATCAATTTGTATGTCTATAGCCTGGAAACCAACTTGAATGCAACGTATGCACTTCTGAAAAAACCTGAGATGGCTCAAATGGACCTGATAATTGGGATGCTTTTCAACCGCAATTTTGAGATTGTTGCCTCCTGGGCCCGGGATCGTCAGATACCGGTTGTAAGTCCGATTTCGGAGAGGGAGTCACAGGTTGAAGGAAATCCGATGGTGATAAAACTCCGCCCCTCATACAATTCCGAAGGGATAGCTCTTGCTGAATACCTTGCAAACAATTATCGGTCTACTCATACCTTGTTGATAAGGAGTTGGGAGGAGGAGGGGAAAAAGATGGCAGACCAGATCTATGCGAATTGCAAGGCTATTGGATTGGATATCGTCGCTGTTTCTCAGGATGATTTGATCGGCAAACTTAACAGGGGAGTCGAGAATGCTGTCGTCGTGGTCTCCCAGCAGAAATCTTTCGTGATGAATGTTCTGTCGCAATTAAATGCCGATACCAATGGATATCAGTTCACAGTTTTCGGCTTACCCAGATGGGATCAGTTTGACGGGATCGATTATCAATACCTTGAAAAGGCCGGGGCTCACATCTTTGTTCCTTCATGGATTGATTATACGGATCCAGCTGTTAAACGGATTGTAACACTATTCAGGGATAAGTATAAGACTGAACCAGAGAGTCTTGCTTTTCAGGGGTATGATGTCGCATGGTATTTCCTGAATGCATTGAAACACTATGGAGCCGGGTTTAACCATTGTCTCACAGAGATTTCGATCAGGCCGCTGCAAACCAACTATAAGTTTCGTCGGGTGAATGGGAATGGATGGGAAAATCATCATTGGGAGTTGTTCCGCTATGATAATTACACCCGGACCCCTTTGAATTGATGCCGGGATGCCTACTGGACTGGAATAGCCAGTAACGGGATGTTGGTTGAAAAGAGGTTTTTCTTCGTGATGTTTTTGGTAAAAAGATTGTAAAACAGATTCCTCTTATGTGGCTGGAATACGATGATCTCAATTCCTTTGCTAGCCACATAATCATCCAGCGCTTTCTGATTATCATCTCCAACCCCTACCAGCTCAAATTGAATCTTCCCCTTTTGTACAAGATCGCTGAATTCTGCTTGCAGCGTCTCCATCTTTCGTTTTTCATCATCTTTTCCTGTCTGAAAGTGAACCACATACAGCGAACTGTTGAAGGGTTTCATCAGGTTCAAAAGCTGAAACGGCTGTTACAGGACGATTATCCAATCCTGTTTGAAGGACTGCATACCTGCAGCATCCTGAATAATCCGGCTTTAGTTGAGCGTAAAAAGATCTACCGCGAGAGTAACATCGAACATCACTATTATTATCACCTCTTCAAGGCCACAGGAAATATCCCGGACAAGGTATTCTTTCTTGCCGAGAGCCTGAAGTTGCGTTGGTTCCAAAGGATCCTTAAACATGCTGACCTGATGCTTACAGTTTCTTTAGCAGACGAACAGTACCTGAGAAAGAAATTCCCACAAAAGGATATCCGCTATTTGCCATCATTTCACCGTGACGATAAAATCAATTCAATGCCTGGTAGGGGTTCATACCTTCTTTACCAGGGTAAATTAAGCGTTCCGGAGAACATTCGAGCCGCTGAAGATATCATCAATCATATTTACACAGACTCTCTTCCCGATCTGGTTATCGCCGGGATGAATCCTCCGGCTCATCTCATTAAATTGATTGAAAAGCATTCCAATATACGGCTGGAGATCAACCCTGATGAGGACAGAATGTTTGAACTTATCAGGGAAGCGCATATCAACCTCATGGTGACATCGCAGGCTACCGGATTGAAACTGAAATTACTAAATGCACTGTTTCATGGCCGGTACTGCCTGGTGAATCCGGAGATGCTCGTTGGAACCGGTCTGAATTCAGCGTGCACAGTAGCTACAACTCCTCAACAATTCAGGGAGGAGATTGGCCATCTGTTTATGAAAGATTTCGACGCCGGGATGATTGCCCGGAGGGAGACCATTATCATGGAAAAATACTCCAACAAAAAGAATTGCGAAAGCCTCCTGGATATATTAACTTTGTTCTATGAAAAAAATCCTCGTTCCGGTTGATTTTTCCGAGCACACGGATATCACCTGTTCCTATGCCTTGAAAATTGCAGATGCTTATCAGGCAGAATTAATGCTTTTTCACACCTATTTTGACCAGGTTGTCCTCACCGATACAGCCTTCCCCGACAGCATGAACATGAACGCTGTTTATAACGAAGAGTTGATCAGGGAGATGCACACCCAGGCCGAAGTGAATATGAAAACTCTCCATGCGGCCATCGAAACACGAATGACTGACGAGAAAATCACGAATGTCAAGCTGAAAAGTACAGTCGTTGGTGGCGATATCGAGATGGAGTTAAAAATGGTTTGCAGTGAGTACCTCCCTCAAATGGTCATTATGGGGACACGGGGTATTGGTCAGAAT